>Ga0123352_10012791_pt1 | contig 13293 bp, 2 predicted proteins | sample TergutLab28metaG_FD_89700 | JGI IMG/M metagenome (GOLD analysis project Ga0123352, IMG submission 89700) | Labiotermes labralis P1 segment gut microbial communities from Petit-Saut dam, French Guiana - Lab288 P1 | ecosystem: Host-associated > Arthropoda: Insects > Digestive system > Gut ... | reverse complement strand
TTACACAAAAAATGTTCAATTTACAAGCTACTGGGATTTGTGTGATGTTTTGTAATATAACTTCCATGAAACCACAAGTTTTAAATTTTCTCTAAGCGAAAGAGTTAATTGCTACTGATATTTAAAAATGTCAAGCTGTGTTCTTTAAAAACTGCCTCAAACTCAACATTGACTGGACGGAATCTTGTCTTATCGCAGAATTCGCACAGTCCATAGATTATTTAATTTAACTTCAAGTAACCGTATTGAACGGAATCTGCAAAAAAAAAAAAAAGCCCTTCGCAGTTCAGCGTAGGCACGTTACGCTATAATTTGTTTCTTAAGTGCCCTCGTGTAGGCACATTGATGCAATGGATTTAGTTAAAGTCCAAAGAATCGACTGGAAGAATCGTTATAACTTTCAATATTATCAGCAAGGTAACGCTGTTTAAGACATTGTGCAAACACACGTTTTCATTTTCGATATCACGTGGCTTATATAGAGAGGTACCTTGATTCTTATGCAGAACTGTAGTCCTATTAATTGAAACGTGTCTAAGACACAGGCCAACGCTTTTTAAATTATGATTTAACAGAATATTTGGGCATTTTTTAAAGTAAATTTCTCCTTAATTACATTTCGGTAAGTCACTTTAATGCTACAGGTTTGACTTTCTAAACCGTAAATTTGTTAAGTCTGAAGCACTGAAGTTTATATATATATATATATATAGACTGACATCTATTTGAAGAGATTCAACATTTATTCATGTCGATATACGCCTGTTATTTATTTCTATGCACTGTCACGGCACATTCAGTATTAAACCCCCCTCCCCCCACCCCAGCTCTTCGGTCGGTTTGCATGTCTTTCTCCCAGGGAATCTAAGTGTTCTAAGTGGTGGAACAGTAATGTTGTAAATAACTGGACACTATTAGTATTATTTATATGATGTCACGATTGTTGAAATTTACAGATGTGTTGGGTGTATGGATGAGCCTTTGAAAAATGTATTCGCTACTAGCCTCGGTATCAGGCACACAACTTGTCACCTCGAGGGTATAAAAGAGACTGTTGCTTGCGTTAGGTTTTCAGAACTCGTAAGCTTCAAGTTCATCCCCCCTTAAATATTCTTACTTTTCCCGATTGGCTAAAATGTGAAATTTCACTGCTTCGTAATAGGTACAAAAGTCAAAATTTTGAATACTTTAACTCAATTGGCTCCCATTTATGTAACCTTGTTTCATTGTCGTCACCCGTGTGAACTCCTTCACGCGTCTTACTGATTTCTCTTAAAGTGCAAGCGTGCCTAATATTGTAAATATTCCTAGCAAGATTTAAGATGTCCAAAACTGTTAAAGTTCACAATGTCATTTGTTCCAAAACGTTCGCTAAGCCATCAAGTTTGACACTGACAAACATCGAAACAGCTAGCTCACTATACCCGCCATAAAACTCTCTGTCCCTGTAAATTGCTATACTGACTCCTTACAATTTCCCTTCCATCATAAACTAAATTACTAATTTTAAACAAATCTGTCCGATCCACCAAATGTACAATTTTGACACTTAATAAAGGACTTAAACTCTATATTCCGGTTATAATATCTTAAGATTGTAACCCGAACTGTAGGACGGGATATTAATGGTGAAATGTAAGAAACTGGGGGAAGCGGTCGTGACCTGAATGACGTAGAGTTTCGGCACTTGCCTAGAGGGACTGAAAAAAATAACAAAAAAATTAAGATACTTGATGTCCAGGCTGAGGTTCGAATCCCGTACCTCCGGAATACTTTATAAGATTTATCGCTTGAACCTAGTTGCTCCGTACCTTATAGAACATGGAAAATACTGGCTCTAAATAGTGCATGTTTACCTGAAGACATCTGATGAATCAGTGTGGATTTATTAATCGTGGTCGTAATTAGTATGCAACATGCATTGAATGTGGCTGTACGCCTGAGTACATACTATAATAGACAAATCGAAGCCACGAACCTCAGGCAGTACTCAAGGTGGAACATTGATGGAGGGTGCGTGGGAATCAAATGCTCGGCAGAATATTCGCTTCTAACTTGTTCTGCTCGGAGAAATATTTGTAATACTGGAGCAAGTTAGGCGCATTACCGAGAAAATTTCTGCTGCAAGAATCGAGCCTTGTACGTGGTTTTGGTTTTGCGAAACCTAATGTAGCGGCGAAGCAGGTTGTCTGCTAGATTATTTTACAGATAATACTATTTACACTAATCACAAAAATTCTCAAAACAACAGGTGTTATTCAGCGGACAATTCCAGTCTCATATGTGAGGTGCCAATAGAGTACATTAAATTTGGAGCATGGTGTGCTGTCAGTGCGACAGGAGTAATCGAACCCATCTTTTTTTTCGAATACAGTACATGCAGAAACATAAAATGCAGCAGTACGGACGCCATATTCTTTTTTCGACATAAATGTAATGGGGAGGAGTAATACAGGCTGTTCGAGCAAAAAGTCGCAAACGTCCATTCAACAAATAAATTGCTTAAGATTATTTGGCGACCAAATAATTGGGTACGCTTTTATGCCTGCTCTTTCACATGGACTGACCTCAGGTTACTGTTATCTGTGGCAGTGTTCCAAGGACAAGATTTATAAGAATATAACGCTCATACTACAAATTTAAAGAAATACTCAGGCGTGCAGTATCGGAAATTTCGAGACGGTGACCTCAAACACGTTTTAATAATATGTTCGCTGGGTTTCAGACATGTCGCAATGAATGTTGAGGAGATCTCTTACTACACCTGCTTTAACACGTGCTAAGGTACATGACAGGCTGTCAAAGCGTAACCTGTGAACATGTTCTGCGTAGATTTTGACATTCTGTAGTAAAAATAAAAAGACAGTTACATAATGTGATCCTTCACAACTTGTTTAATTACATAAATTGTTAGAGTGATTAGTTGATGGATCAGAAAAGGGACAGGGCATGTAACACGATGGAGGAGATGACAGTTTATAACTCTCGAACACTGAACGGAAGACGGCACTTGATTTTATAAGTGTAAGTGTGATGAAAGTATTAAGAATGGTAAATAAATATAGTTTACTTGTGTGAACTGGATGCAGCTGGCACAAATTCGATACTCGTAATATATTTTTATTTTCCATACAGTCATTTACATTTCCTGACCAGCAGAGAGACTATCATTGTCTCAAGAAACCCGGTACTTGCAGCTGCTAACATGTTATTTAATTAATTAATTAATTATTTTTACTCATTGACACAAATACCCAACTGGTTACATGCCTGAAATAAACATATATGTGTAACTGGCGTGCCGTCAATAGTTTTTTCACAATTTTTTTCCTGGTTGCACACTGAGCCAGGCGCTTAATACTCTGCTGCTTACCGCGGTTTTACCATGAACAAGGCGGTACATACCTTGCTACTTAATGTAGTTTTACCATGAACAAGGCTGTTAATACTCTACTTATTACCTCGGCTATGCCATGCGTCAGGCTGTAATGCGCTGCTTGTTACCGCGACTGTGCCATGAGCCAGGCGGTTAAGATTCTTCCGCTTAACGACGATTGTGCCATGAACCAGGAAGTTCTTACGTTGCTCTTTTATGCAACTGTACCTTGAGCGAAGCGGCTATTTCTCTTCTGGTTACTGCACATATGGTTAATACTTTCCTTGTTACCGTGCCTGTAACATGAACCAGGCCTATAGTACTCTGCTTGTTACGGCGGCTGTTCCATGAGTCAGGCAGTTAAGACTGCTGCTTACCGCGATTGTGCCACCAATCAGGCGGCCGATACTCTGCTTTGTACCGCGGCAGCAAGAGTCCTATCCCAGTGCAGTCCACATGGGCTTTGTTGTGGACATGTGACAGCGGGACAGGCTCTCCTCGAGTACTCCGGCTTTCCACTGTCGGCCATCATTTCGTAATCGCTCTATGCTGAAGCTCATTGATTTAGCATTGACGTCGAATATTCCGTTTGTTGACACGCCAATACAAAAGCCACTACTAAAGCATACATTGGATGAAGAATTTTGGATTAGGCGATGCCCTTTGAAGAGTGAGGTTAATCTCAGCAGTGTTTAAACATTCAGTTCTTACCTCATCCTGTCTCGACTCACGGCAAGATCAACAGAGTTTTCTCTTTTCCAAGACAACCAACCCAACTCTAAAAACCCCCTCCCACAGCCTCCTATATTTTTACTGTGGTGTTTTCCTAGGGGCATCGCGGGCGGTGCAAGAAGTAAACTGCTCACTTCCGTATAGTGTCGAGGTTAAGAATGACGGGAGTTATGACTCTTTTCCTGACATACGCCTTTATGGCGTGCACACATATAACTTTAATTTTTTAAAGCCTCCTCAAGAAAAATCCTCGATATTTCCATTAAGCAGATTACCCACCTAATGTTATTTAGAAAATGAATAACTATTAACATACAGAATTATACTAAACGTATACAATCTGTGGGCAAAAGGCTGTATTTCTTCACATTAAAGCAGACGGTACATATTTTAACTATTGTACTTGAAAGCGTAAAAAAATAATAAAAAACCAGTATCTCTGTTGTTCGGTTCAGAATAGGACGTTTCATTTTATTAATTCGAATAATATGAGACAATGTTTGTTAATGGGGTTACCTGAGACCTGTCTCCATGTTGTTTGTTAGATGTGTGCGAAATATCGGGAAGAACCTGCTGCCTGAATATTAAGTAAATTGTGCCCTGAATATAGATGCAACAATTCTCTCAGAAATGTTGGTAACTCTCTACCAGACTATACGGCGTCCTGTCCCAGAAGTTAGTGGCCTCACTACTTATCACTGAGAGAACCTCAAGTTTCAGGCATTAGGCGACTGGGTTTTGTCCCTCTCAACCCGAAGTACAGAATTGCACCGAGAGAAGTGTCCGCAGTACCCTAAAGAAAGACACTATTTTTGCACTTTAATTAATTTTAACGATGTTTATAAACAAGAGACATTTACAGGGACTGAAATAGATAGTGTAGGCGTCTGAACAACTTCCCTACACGACTACTATTCTGCTCTCGCAGTGTACACATAAGGTCACATTGAGGCGAGGCTAATGTTCTGTTACAACCCGTATTCTTTATGTAGTAAATAGGGATAGAAACGGGGGTTTGAATCGGAAAATTATGCACACATTGGATGTGTCGCAGATCAAAGTGTTTGGAGGAATATTTGGAGCTTAGGCGGATGGGAATATCAGGTGACTGGAGGAAACGACATAAAGAAAAGTTTCTAGACTTGTACTCCTCGCATTGCACGTGTCTGATTAGCCAGAGGAGGATGAGATGAAGGCAACACGTGAGATCATGGGAAAGCATGGAAGTTCGTGTGAAGTCTTGTTATGAAAACGTATTGGAAATATACCACTTGCAAGATCTATGGACAGATGAATGTATAATATCAAAATGGCTTTTAAGAAATAGGATGGTAGGGGTGGACTGGCTTCATGTGCCCTTATAGTGTATGTATGGGGTTCGCATTGTTCTCAGTACAAATAGCGGGTAATGCTGTGCTCAGAAAAACCTTGATTGTTTTAGGTGCTTTCACAAAATTGCGAAAAGTGACTGTTAGCTTCGTCATGTGTGTCTCTCCATCTGCCAGCAAGAAAAAACTCGGCTCCCACCGGAAGAATTTTTATGAAATTTCGTATTTGATTATTTTTCTGAAATTTGTCTAAAAAATTCAATTTTCATTACAATCTCACAAGAATAACGGCTGCTTTACATGACGACCAATATACGTTTTTGATCATATCTCGCTCACTTCACCTTAGAAAGAGAACTGTTTCAGACAAATGTTGTGGGGAAAATCACAAAGCATTTTATTTCTAATAACTTTTTAAATCGTTTTGTGAGATAATGTGGAAAAATACTGTAGAGCCGTAGAAGCCACAAATGACAATATGGCGCGTACGAATTTTATGCTGCATAACAAAGGCTGAAGACATCCTCACAATATGTGATACAAACTGCATTTCCACTGCAACAATCGATGCACGAACGAGCTTCAGTGGTACCTTATATGCACATTGCCTGTCTTGTATAACGTAAAATGGGTATGACTATAAATGCAGTTAGGGTTAACTTTAGTCCTTAATAGCTTAATTCTGCGGTAGACATCTATTACTTCACATTTGTTGAATTCGCCTCTTCGGTTCAATGCTAAGTGGTTTACTATTTATTGTTAAGTGCAACACGTAATGATGACAGAGAAATGTGGATATTAAAGAAAAGGAAATAAAAAGATTATAAAGGAAAAGTTAAAATTCACCCTGGAACGGGTGTCGAAAGCTCAGAGGGGAGTAGAGGTACTTCCCTACTCTTTCTTTAACCTCGGCGCTAGATGGGGGTGGGTGGTCAACGCCACGCCCCGGCCGCTTTACCCCCGGAAAAGAACCAGTAACCATTGTATAGAAGGCTTAGTTGGGCCCCAGGGCCGGTCTGGGCAGGTGCGGAGAATCTCGCCACCCACCGGGATTCGATCACCGGACCGTCCAGCCCGTAGTGAGTCGCTATATCGACTGAGCTATCCCGGCCCCTAATAACAAGATTGCGCGTAGTGTAAATGCATATTTAGACCAATACTAGTGTTCACTAGATTAGACAAGCAAACGAAGTCTAACATAAGACGAAGGCTGCAAGATGGAAAAATAGGTAATGAGATACGAGGAAACTAATATCGCTGAAAAAAATAAATAAATTCTTACAATATTACGTTTTCCATAATAGGCATTCCGTTGCTGACCGGGGAAGGATGAAACTTAGAACGACCATAAAGACGACGGGAAGATAAAAAAATTCTCTCTGTGTCGGATCAGGTCTGAATGAAAGAGCCTTTCAAAGGTGAGAATGGCGCCAATATCGATGGTGCTATTGATAATGATTGTGTTGGTTGTGATGATGAACAAGAAAATAAAGGAAGCAAAGAAAGGAAGAAAGGAAGGAAGCAAGGAAGGAAGAATTAGAGACAAAAAGAGAATAATTTTTAAAATCTAATGTGGTCTTGTCTTCTATTCCATAAAACCGAACAGAACGGTGACTGTAAATAAAACCATATTTTTAACCTACCTTCTTGTCAGTTTGGTAGAAACGGGACAAAATAAAGTAAAGAAAAATTGTGTTACGTTATTTATGAAGGAGAATTTATCAGCCGCTTTGTGGTTTAATATTGTAACATTCCTCCAAACTTTATAAGAAACTTTATTGAGTTCCAAGATAGTTCGAACATGAGGTTTTGTCTTCCAGAGGGCTGGAGATAGCATCATTTTGTTGTACTTCTTAAGAAACTTAGGCAGTGTCATAGAAAATGCTGCGTGCTTGACAGCACAAACAGAGTAGCCACCAAGTTGGTGCGAATGACAGCGTCTGCGAGCTCCCTTTGTTCAGATTTACAGTGTTTGTTTGGAAGCTCTGTCACATTGGGCGTGCGGTTCACTTGAGAGACTCTACAAACTTATAGGACTAACACAGGTTTGGGTTTAATGTAAGTTATTGTTATAAGCATAAGCATTGCGCTCCATGCACGCTTATTTACAGTCTAAAACAAAAGTCATAAATTTGTGGTACACAGAGTACATTTACGCTTAATAGTAAAAATATCGGTTCTTTACTTAAATTATTATCCTTGGGGCTTATCCTTTAATTTGTAAAGTGGAGTAGCTCTTGCTAACAAATAAGACAGACAGTGATCGGAAAGGAACTTGAACGACAATTAATATATAGTTCTTGGTGTCTTTATCATTGCTTAAAGTTATCTTTACTAGACATAATTTTACTTAATTTTTTCCTGTATTGTACAGGCTAAAGAACGTTTCTGATAAAGAATGAGTACAGCTAAATCCACCTATATTTTATCCAGCGTTTATTGTACTAACAACACCGACAGAATTTTTAAAGCACAATGATATTCCTTTGCAGCACACAAATTGATATGCTTTTAAGCTCCTTTGTTTTCATGCAGTAGACTCAGTCACCTCTCGCAACTTGTAACTCAGTAAGTGATTCTTCACTCTGAAGTGAAAACAACTATTTGCGCAAATTCAGAAGCTTTTTGGTTTGTCGAAATTGTTGCGAAAATTTTTCCAAGATTCAGAGAGATAGATAGATAGAGAGATAGAGAGCGAGTGAGTGATTTAGATTCTGTAAACCAGTTCTGTCACACTTACTTACTCGCTAAATTACTCTGTGGAGCAAAGTCCTTCTTGAGAGGCTAACCGTTTCCCAGCTAGCCAAGAAATTCCCCGCATTTTATAGACCCCGAAGTTTCATTACCGGATTTATAAGAGTCCGCCATCTGCCCCCATCCTGGGTCAGTTCAATCCAGTCCATGCCCTCATTCCACTTCCTAAAGATACATCTTAATATTATCCTCCCGTATACGTCTTGGTCTTACGGGTGGTCTGTTTCCTTCAGGTTTCCCCACCAAAACCATGCATACACCTTTCATCTCCCCATACGTGCTACATGCCCTGCCCATCTCATTCTCTATTTGATCACCCGAATAATATTTGGTGAGGAATAGAGATCAGTAAGCCAGTGTTTTAAGGTATTCATGATGTTCTTTGAGGTTTGCGTGCCTTCAGGCTTCCATCGCAAAGTAAATGAGATTTGCGATCTTCTGGGATATTACGCGGCGTATGTTGACAATTCCTTACCGACGTGTCAGGGCAACATATTTGTCCCATCTTCAAGGGTCAAGAGATGCATGAAGAGTTTGATTTTTTTTGTGAGACACATTAAAACCTTCTAATTAGACCTTTATTTTGGCGTGAGGAAAATACGTATCCTCCGAAAAGGTGGTTTCCGCACTTTTGCAGTTTGTGGACAACATAGACGTATTGATGATGTGGAGCAACGTAGATATTTATTTTTATACAGTCACTGTGAAGAGGAACAGTATTAGTGGCGAAAAATGTATCATATTATATGCTGGACTCTGTCGGGAAGACTGACTTTGTGTGGGAGACTGTCAGAAGAATCCCCCATTGAGAAATTCTATTACCTTTATTTTTCTGCGAACTAGGAAAATCCGCTCTTTTATGCTTTCAGCGACGGACCGCCTCCTTCCGGCTAGGTTGAGAAGTACTGCTTTAGACGGCATACAAACCGACTGCTCGCTGCAATGCTGTTTTTATGGTTAATACTTAATCAGCTGATGAAATTTCTTGCCAGTGTGGAACCTGGAGATCTGTCACCTTACTGCCTACAGCCAGCCACTTAAATCAAGTATTCTTAAGTCAAATCCCTAAATTAATACCTTATTTCTCAAAGATATTTTTAATATTATACTGTCATCCACATCTTTAAATTTATCGTCCGAAATATTTGTTTACGTAAGTTACTTTTATATGTGTTACATATTGAGACTAGTCTTTCAATGAAACATCCTGTGAATGTTAAGATGACAGCGTGAACTATCCAAATCGTAGTGCTTGTAAAATTTTGATTAATTTTCTCCTATATCACTTTGTCATGACGGAAATTGATCCTCGCAAGTGTAAATAGTGGCAGTAGCAAACGTACGTAGATGCGTGTAAAGATAAACCAACTTGATGCACAACTTATTCTTAGTATATTTCGCCTACCTGTACATGTAGATGACTGACTGTTGTCCTGGTTGAATTGGAACCAACCAGGACAAGAGACAGTCATCTAAAAATAATAATAAATGCCAATTGTTGTATACGTACGGTTGTACCTCCTGATGATGTACCTAGACAGTCCGAAACATGTAGAGGTTGACGAAATATACTAAGAATAAGTTTGCATCAAGTTGGTTTATCGTTACTTAAGTATATCGAGATGCACGGTCAAAAAACATAAAAAATACGTAGGTTTATTAGTTCTGTTAGTGTCTACAATTGTACTATTAAGGCGTCCTCCTTGAAGGGCCCGGTTCGAGGCTTTATTTCCTCCCCTTACCTTTCCTTATTAGGCTATCGTCTGTTGATTAGCCACCGTGGAGAAGTGAAAGGCATGGGCGTAGCTTTCCGACGTTTCCACTGGGGAAATGCGTTTTGTCTCGATCACTCTTGTTTCAACTCTTATTTTGATCTTTTCGTCTTGGGTTCAACTCTCCGACTATACTTCTGCTAGGAGCTCTTTCTTCAGTTGTTTGTTTCAAGAGAGACCTACGCAGAAGTCGGGGCATTTCTGGAAGGTAAAAAGTTTAGTTTTGGTGTTTTGTATTTGTGAATTGAAGTTTTGGTTTTCTTTGAACATGTCTCCCAGCGTCCGCCTAGCGCTGCCTCGAATATGGGCTGATATGGGTGTACCTTCCCGTGAGTAATATGTATCGTTTTGTATAAGAGTCAAAAGTCCATGTTTAGTTATTGTATTACTCTCTGTTTTGTATTCTGTTTACGCACGGCACTAGTTGTGTTTGGCCGGTTACTTGGCTTATTGTAATACGTAGTGTGTATCTGGTATGATTTCATGTTTTGATATTGTAAGTTTATGAGGGGCCGATATTTGAATCATTGTGTTGTGATCGCTATGTATCGGCCGTTGTGTGGTGGTAGATGTACGTGGTAAACTTACGTAAGCCGATGGATGGGCTTGATCGCTGTATTACGTGAAACACGATCGGCCGAGTGCTTGTTAGTAAGAGCATGTTTTCTGTTTTCTATTTTCACCATTGTTGCACTAGTTTTCCATTATGCCTTGTTAAGTTTATCAATACAATTGTTATTACTGTGTTAAATTCCATTGTGTTCTTGTTGAACTAAGCATTTTCCACAAGACCCGATTATTCGAGTTTCGGCGGCTCAAAAGACCGAGGGCTGAATCGTGCGGGCCCGCTGATCGACACCTAGTGACGCTGCCCTTGTGGCTAGCTACCTGCGGGCTCCCTATGTATAACACAGTAACAGTTCACTATCAGGTAAATTTTCTATGTCCGTACTTGCCACTACATGAAAACGCAATGAGAACGAATGTGCAGATCCTTGGAATTTTCCTGAGATTAAAGTATCAGTTTTCATGCGCTGCCTGTCTGGAAATAACCCTTGGTAACACTGGCTGGCACGAAAAAATGTTAAAATTCAAGGTTATTCCTGTAGTTTTGACTTTGCTGAATCCGCATATGGCAACCAAATGGCTCCATCACCTACCAATGTTAAGAGAAATGCGATTAAATTACAAAACTAACTTTGTCATAAAAAAAGTATTATATTAGTTTCTAACTAAAATATTCATGATCCAGTAATGAACAATGTCTCTAAACACGGTATCCTAACTAGAAGAAAATCATTTAACACTCGCTTCGTCTTATTTTCACTCTAATTTTCGTCAGTTGTTTTGCTTATGAGACTCGAGCAGTAATCAGCCAGCATATTCGGCATCCGTTTTCCAATATACCTCTTTTCAATTTGGGAAATATCCTGATTGAACCTTTCAACATGTTAATCGGAGACGGTTACCACGTTTTCAGGAAGAAATCGTGATGGAAATGCAGAAAATGAAGTTTCAGTGACGTGGGAAACCCCATAACACAGTACGATGAAATTAGCTCCTGCAAATTTTCACTATAATTTTTCGATATTTCGTTGCCTAGGAAGTTTTTGCAGATGTTTCCAAATGCCTTCCAAGCTCTTCTTTTTTATAGAACTTAATTTTGTACTAAAGTGTTATTTTTCGAATAGTTGTCTAATTTGTAGAACAATGAAAATTACTTAATTCATCGTGGCCTCACTTATTTTGGGAAATTTTTGCTTTAAATAGGCAAATCCTTCGCTTTATTTATCCATCGCTTTCACATATATTTTTATCAAACCGAGCTCGTTTTACAATGGAGGCAAATAGATTTTTGACCATCCTCTAAAGCAAGGAAGTGCCACATCGTTCTGACCTGGTTTTGTTTCTGAACGGAGTGGCTATTTTTTTTAATCTGTAGCGGCAGGCTCGCTCGGTTGTCCCATTTACATTAAAAGTAGAAAAATTTATTGTATCCGCCTTGCATCACAATCAGCATTGCTATAAATTTTAGGCCAACACAGATATTCCATTGGTGTTCTTCATAGCTTATTTGTTTCAGCAAAACATGAAGGTTCTCGTATACTTTTTTCATGTGAACTGCATGAGCCACTGGAATACAAGGGAATTTATTTCCATTGTGGAATAACACTGCTTTCCAACTGATCTTAGAAGAATCAGTGAGAAGAGTGCCTAGAAGAATGTTCATATTTCAACTCTTACATTAATTTTTGGATGTTATTTCAGTACATTAGATTAATAGCCATTTAGTAAAATTTTGCTATGTGTGACTGCCTTTTCTAATAAAATGATACTTTTACACCTCTCACAAGAAGATTCCACTGCTTAAGCCATGATCCAAGTAGCTGAGGATTTTTAAATGTAAGCGTGTTTTTGGCATCACTTTAATTTGCAATGTGGTACTTACCTCACTGCAAATTAAAGGGACGCTAAACAGCTGGAAGGAAGGTTTTTCAGTTTGAGATATAGTTTGAGACAATATTGTTCTATGTATTTTAGAGATGTAAATAAGTAAAAATAAAGGAACAGCATAAAAATAACTGGCCCAGCCCAAAATTCGAGTTTTGGACCTTTAACTAAAATATCAACTGAAATCATCCAAACGGAAAGTGATATAACCATTTTATTGAAACATTCGAATTTGTGAACCTATTTCTAATACAAATCTATCAAAATTGTCTCAGAAAACAAATTGATGCCGACCGATGTAACCGCAAAATTAAACCAAATTCATGGGCACGTTCTTAACTTGAATGTATGTTGGCGTTGTTTCTTCGAGAGTGTCTTCGCAATTTTATTGGAAAATTTCCTGTTGTACCTCCTCTTTAAAACTTGATACTAGAAGATGGAAAAATTTCAGAAACCAAGTAACTAATCTTATAGGTAATCTGCCATAATTAACACCCTTTAAATGGTCTGTGATTTGTTGTGGTCGGCGTTACAACTTGTGTAAGAAACTGGTGGCACTGAAAAATAGACAGGCAGGATTGAACTTATTCTGAATGAAGGCATCACGATGTGCTTGTAATTCAGTTAACGTTACACAGTATACGTCAGCACAATCTTTTTTATTCTTAAGCAAGGTTACATGTTTCGACTAAAAGTTAGTCATCTTCAGGCCCTTACAACATTTTCCGTTACCAGATGTTTTTCCCACTTTGGGATCCCAATTGGATCCCAAAGTGGGCAAAACATCTGGTAACGGAAAATGTTGTAAGGGCCTGAAGATGACTAACTTTTAGTCGAAACATGTAGCCTTGCTTAACAATAAAAAAGATTGTGCTGACTT
>Ga0123352_10012788_pt1 | contig 13294 bp, 8 predicted proteins | sample TergutLab28metaG_FD_89700 | JGI IMG/M metagenome (GOLD analysis project Ga0123352, IMG submission 89700) | Labiotermes labralis P1 segment gut microbial communities from Petit-Saut dam, French Guiana - Lab288 P1 | ecosystem: Host-associated > Arthropoda: Insects > Digestive system > Gut ... | reverse complement strand
TGGGAGAGTTTTTTTTGTTGGGTGGGTGGTTGTGTTTTTTTTGCAGGGTGTTTGTTTGTTGGGGGGGGGGGGGGTTAGAAGTATAGCTCCAGTCTTTCTTTACCTCGGCACAATGTGCAGGTGTATTTTGAATTTCACGCCCCATTCGCTATACTCGAGAAGATAAAGCCCCCGTGCCCTTTGAGCAGGAAGTTGGGTGGGTCTAGACACTACGGAGAGAAGAAAAACCTCTTGCTCTCCTGGTAATAAAACGACGTTTTCTCGGTTGTCCAGTCCGTAGTCTACACGCTGTACCGATGACGTCATCCAGTCTGCAGTCTAGACGCTGTACCCGTCATGTCCTTCAGCCTGTTGTCGAGACGCTATACCGATTATATCATCCAGGCTCCCCAAACTTAAGGAGTTTTGCTTGGCATATATAAGGTTATATAATATCACACTTCACAGGTCCGTATCTTTTATGTGAGCTGAAATCTTAGACCTTGATGTGTTATTGCCTTTGGTCAAAGAAATCTGAATTATCGTATTAGGTGATTTTCAAGGTTACACTGTGCAATTTTCCTTGAGAAGTAGCTTGATAGTCACGGTGGGGGAGCGTGATGAATAACTGGCAGTTCTGTCCCGGTATTTTCTTTCAGAGTCACGGTAAATTAACTGAACATTCTGGATGGTCAAGTTCCCGGCTGAATTACGATGCATGGATCCCCAGATACAATTCCTCAGCACCAACTACCACTCCGCGACACCCCTATTTCACTGTATTACAAACCTACTAACGTTTACACAATTAGTTTACAATGACTTTGAAGAGCGCGTTGGTGGCGAGATATAACCTTCCGATCGCACAGTATCAACTTTTGCCTGACGGTTGCAGTCATGGATCAGAAGTCGCCGAGCCTGCACTCATTCTGACAGGTATTACCAACCAGCGCATGTTGGCAGGCAGCTGTTGGTACCCACATATTCTGTTGCCTACTAGTAGCCTGTTAGCGAAATACACATAGCCTACTGTGTGTTTGCACACTTTCCTTTCTCTCATCTTCGTCCTTGTTGCACCGCTGTCTGTTGGGCACTGTACGGAGCAAAACTCCTTGCGGATTCACGAAAATTTCAGACTTTCAGGATGTAGGTTAACTTTGCGCACTCTTTTGTTTTCAGTGCAGTGTTTTACATAACTGTCTGGACTACTGGAGGAAGCAAGGCAACACCGAAGCACCAAACACCCTTTGTGGATTGCTTTGCTTTGTACGGGAGTGGCAAATGCGCGCATACAAACACTTACATGACCTTTCGTCAGCATAATTAATGAGTGGGCTTTAGTTTTATTCTCACAATAAACATACTTGTTTTGACGAAGTATCTTTAACGGAGAGTTTTGTGTCCTACCGAAGGGTAATGTTTTCTGGAAGGTAAAAAGGAATTTTATAATACCAATTAGATAAAAGTCATTAGACTTGATTAAATAAGCCTATCTGTGAAGTTATAATGTTTCTACCCATAAAAAACAGAGTGAGTCAAAATCTTTCATAGACTATCTTTTATTGGCTCCTTTCCACCTGGTTGGTTCTTATAGGCGACGGTCGAGAAACTGTAGGCGCCAGACCCTTAGCAGGATCAATGTGACGTCAGGATCACTTTGATCACTGGAAGGAAGATGTTTATTTTTAATTTGCCAACTGAAGCATCTGGTGACGTAATCAGTGACATTTACAAAATTGAAGTATGATTTTATCCAAATTATGCGTTGTAATTCGGATGATACCTCAAATAAACACCCACAGGCTCCCTTATATGTTGGGATCGGATGAAGCTGTGGAGGTAAAAATTTCCCTTTGTTGTGAGATCATAAGAAAAACACAAGCAGACTGTGCTAACAAAATACCAAACTATTTTTAATCGATACAAAAGCAGGCGGCACATGTACTTGCTGCTCCTATTTAGAGGGATAAACAGTCGGATAAATTCTGTATGAGGTTAAAAATATTAGATATTACAAACATACAACTGATTATATAAGTTCTGAGGATTTTGAGGCAGTAAAACATTTTCCTGTTAACACTCGTAATACCCATTTTCTACGCTAAACAATATCATGACAAAATCATTCTTCATGGGCTTTCTTGTCCTGCATATGATGTGTAATTTCTACTGTCGACTTCCACATTGACCCCGAAAATGGCAAGTGCGTTTTATGCCGAGTCTTTGGAACAGGTCAGGATATGACGATGACAAATTTTAGTATTCGAAGTTATATATTAGGAAAATGCGGTTACATGTTCCTATTAAATTGGTACTGGGGTTACCCTGGCCTAAGCGGTCGGGAGTTGTACTTTGCCACTCATCTCCTTATATTGCCGAAGTTAAGAATGAGTGGAGCTATACCTCTACTCACTCTATATGCTTACATGGCGTGGACAAGGAAACTTTAGCTTTTAATCTTTTTAAAATGAAACCATCTAGTGCATACTACTACTTAGTATATTTATTTCAACTTCTCTACATGTTTAATAATAATAATAATAATAATAATAATTATTATTATTAACTACAATTGGGTTGACACCCGGTGGCAGTGGTTATTTTACATGTATACAAAATATGAAATTGGTTGTTAGTAAATTTCATTCGGGAGGGCTACATGAGAAGCATGTAGTGGCAACTTGGAATCTTGGGAACCATGTCAGCATTTGCTTATAGACACAAGGAAACCAAGAAACACCTGTGTCGAGGTGAACGGTCGCAGGACCTTCCGAGTACTGACTTCTAGCCAGCAGTCCATCATCTAAAGTAAAAACAGCAGTACACACATAGTACAACAAATACACATAAGATGACAACAATACACACAAGAAAACTAACAACAATACACACAAGACAACTAACAACAATACACACAAGACAACTAACAACAATACACACAAGACAACTAACAACAATACACACAAGACAACCAACAACAATACACACAAGACAACTAACAACAATACACACAAGACATCTTACAATACAACACGTACAAAAGGTAAACAACACCAAGGTAAGAAAGTACTGTATACAGTTTCTAGTATTTTTTCCCACACACACTGTATGGGTGGCCATACAGAGTGAAAAATACGTGTCGCATAGATACAGTAAGTTCTCCTGATGATGGGCACATAGTTGCCCGAAACATGTAGAGAAGTTGAAATAAATATACTAAGAAGTAGTGTGCGCCTAGTTGGTTTCATTTGAAAAAGGTTATACAAGGATGCACGGTCAAGAAACATAAAATTTACCTTTTAGGAGTGGTCTTCTGCGCTTTTTTCACCGGGTAGGAAAATAACTGGTTCCGGATTCGGAGGGAGTGGCTTCAGGATGACCGAATTTTGTTCAGGTGGATGCTTCAGCATCTTCTTATCACGCACAGTGTAAGAACCTAGAAGAACAACACTGGGGAAAACACCCGCAGTTAAAACCTAGAAACTCATGCCACAATGTTGGTATAATGAAGTTTAAAGGACCACGAATATTCATCCCTTATACACACATTTTCTATCAAACCAGGTGCTAATTGATTAAAATATTTCACGTTGTGTATGTCCTGTATTTGTGACACAATTACAGTAATAATTACGCTACACTGTGGACAGGTCCGATTGTTCTTAGTGCTCTTATTCCTTCTTGTGCTTCATTTGCAGTGAATATACAGGACGTACCAGGAGAACCTGTCGTACTGCGGGACAGCGTTATTCCTTTTAAATTTAATGGACATAACCAAACCTACTTATATCCAAGGTTGAACCGTTACGGACTTAAAGACGAGATAAATTTTACAGATTGAAACCTGTTGTATCCGTATTGATTATGTAATACCTGTTAAAAAGAAGACGAATTTTGTAGCTTATTAAACTTATAAGATGTACTTAATATATGATTGACATTTGGGTGGTATAAAGATATTATGCTGGACAAATTCCTACGCTTTCATAAAAATATCATTCGTGTTTCATGTAATATACATAGCACGAACTAGTCTGCATGCAGCTTTAGGCTCAAGGACTGACATCTATAGTGTACGGATATCACATCGTGCTGAACAGGTACGTGGAACCTCAAGAAGGTCATATTTTGTCGCGTCAGTATCTCCGTAACTTTTCAGTTTCGAATAGAAGTTTGTTTGGTTACATCGAGGTAAATTAACGTAAGGGAACTTTCTCCTGAAGTATACCAAATTCCTCTTGGTATTTCCTGCATAAAAACATGTACAAAAGCTTCGGTATATGTGTGTCGATTCACTGTTGTATAATCTCTGATATTAATGGGTTTTGCTTACACTTTTCGACATACTCTAATTTTGGTTAATAGGTGACTGCATGCGACGCTGTACTTAAAGATCCATATGCTTTCTGCGCGTATTTCTGTAGCCCAAATATTTATGGGAGCGAAAAAGTTTTGAGCAGCTCTCGTTCTACAAAATATAATGTAATTTTTACGTCAGTTATAATTTTTCCATGCGTCTTTTCGTTTTCGATATTCTTACACAAATATAAACGAGTGAAACATTTTCACATCTCAGCGCACATTTTCGGCATTTGAAAATTTTGGACAGTTGTGATTTCGTGATATCGATCAACACAGACTTCTGGGACATGGTACCGTGTAATTTTAAGTAATGATACCAGGGCCTTTGAGAAAGTAGATTCCTTCTTCAGGTCAGTCACACATATGAAAGAAATGTACTTTCCAAGCTCAGTCCCAGGAAATACAACAAACGAGCAGATTATTTTCACTGTCACATGTAGCTTTGCTTAACCTTCCCGTTTTAAAAATTGTTGTGGCATTTGATTTGGCACAGCAGTGCTGAAACTGAGTCACACTAAGTATTTACCAGTCGATACGGCGTAAGAAACCAGAATGTTTGAATTGTATTGATTTTTTTTATCAGAGGTCATTTTTGTTCCTTTGAAATACGGTATTCTCAGAACCAGAAGTGAATTCTGATACCGGCTGGTTCTCCCTTCCGCTTAAAAAGGTTTGTAACCTCATACAGAACGAATGTTAAAACAGTTCTTGCTCTTTGGCTTATACGGTACCACCGCGTTTTCTGCTAAGAGTCTCTTACGTACGGATAAAGCAGAACGTAATAAGGTTTATGGTTTCGTGGTAATCTCCTACTGCTTTTCCATACCTAATTTAATGGCACTTACTTACCTTAATGGCTTATAGGCCTATGATGTCCCATGTGTATGGGTAATACATTATTGCTATATTTTGTGTTTTTTAAAGAGAGTCCAATATATTGATTAGGCTGTATGCTGTCCATAGTACATGAATGAATATGAATATAATCCAATACAAATACCACGTGGAATGCTTTGGAAACGAACACGTGCACTGACGGAATGTAGCCGACGACTCACCGCCTGAGCTGTGAAATGTCCCTCATTGTGGACTACGTAATGAGAAGCACATTAAAAAAGTTGGCGACTTACGTTAAATTACTCTTCCTGCATTCGGTAAAGGAAAGGATTGAGGGACATCAGTAACTACCGTAGTCGAGTTAGCCTAACGCCTTTCGTAGAATCGATTCATGGGTTTCGCAGATGTAAAGCTGTGCGCTATTAGTGACAGTCTGTAGAGAAGGTGAATATTTTGAGGCTGTACATTTAGGTATTAATGTGGATCATCAGTAAATGAAAACACATGTACAAAATAGCCTGATTCTCATATTACTTCTTCCAAGTAATGAAACATTTGAAGCGATGAGCGTATCTAGCCGAGCAGTAACCAGCTGAATTGAGCTGGAAATAGTTCTAGAATATTCTGAAATTTCGGTATTCAAAAGGACTTCCTACACATTCACTTGACTCTCCCTTCACAAATCCTCCTGCTATATTTCTTGATATAATTACGATGCGTGTCTACAGAGAGCGTTGCTCGTAAAAAGTCTTGTGATTTAATCAAAATGACCGCAAATTCTCAATGTAATATTTAATTGCGTGCATGTCTCCAAGCTCTTGGTTGTCCGTCCTCGCTCTGAACTGGCAAAACTTTTTGAAATAAATTTGAGATTTCGGCTCACGAAAAATTGTAAAAATTACGTAGTGACGATATTGAAGTTTAAGTTATTCACCATAAAGATCTGCTAATGTTACGGAACAAAGATGAATGAAATGGAAGAGAAAGGAAGCATGAAAAGAGAGAGAGGAAATATTGTTAAAATTGAGTTTCGAGAAGTATGTTATAAAAATGCGAACTGGTTCAAATTTCTGGAGCTTTAAGTTACCTCAATAATATTTAAAAGTTTAAGTAGTCTGAGAAAAAAACCACTGCATCTTTTTTACAAAGACAATGTTGTTTATGTAAACAATTTACTCTTATTACAGAAGTGTTACGAAACAAGTATGTCTACCCTGCGTTAAAGAATGTGTTCATGTGGTCGCCACAGTGCTTTAGAGAGATGAACTGTTGCAGGGTAAGGAATTTCATGTTCTGTAATTACGTGAGATATGTTGATACAATCAGAGTAACCGGGTTGTCAGGCCGTTACATGGTTGATCTTCCCAGGGGTGAATGTGAAGGCAAGATACTGATCTGTCGGTGATGGACACGTACCTATTAATCTCATAAGGTTTGTCATCCCCGTTGTGTTTTATAATAAACTATAATGGAGTAAATTTACTAACACAACTATATGGTGGAGAGATATATATTATATTATTTATTACATAGAGAACAACTACATGTTTCGGCGCTAGATAATGGCCATCTTCAGGTTGTATATGAAAAACGTAGAAAGTAGTTATACAAACATATATATATATATATATGGGCTACTTATATGGGGAAGGAGGTGTGGGGGGGGGGTAAATTGGGCACGAGATCTCGTATTTGTCAGAACAGTTGGGACGTGTGGGATGCATAGAAGGTTCATGCTGTTACCAAGCTATATCTAGGGCCTGATAAAAATACACAAACCAGAACAACCCATCCGCCCAGTAGTGAACTGGCTCAATGTCCCAGCATATAAGTTATCAAAACTATTCACAAGGAAAGTGAACCAATTAGCCCCTTTACCCCACTCCTTCAACATAAAGAACGCCCAAGACCTACCGAAGGACCTTAGTCACACCCCCATGCTCCCACACTACAACCTAGCCTCACTTGACATCACCAACTTACACTCCAGCATCTCAGTAAAAGAGACCAAAATGATCTTCGTCAACATCCTGACACAAAACCTAATTGCCCCCCAAAAACAACAGGAACTACTCAGATGGTTTGACATCATTGCAAATCAAAACTACTTTACACAAGGAAACCAGATCGTGCTCCAGCATGATGGAGTCGGTATGGGAGCACCGTCCTCAGGCCTAATTGCGGAGATATTTCTACAACATATCGAACACTCTTACATCACAAAATTGACAGAAAAACATAGGATCATAAACTACTGCAGGTATGTAGATGACATCCTAAAAATATTCCATCCCAACCACGCTGACATACAGGAGATCATAAATGACTTTAATTCCCTTCACCCCAAGCTTCGTTTCACGGCAGAAACAGAGGACGACTTCACATTAAACTACCTAGACCTACCAATACGCAGAAAACCCACAGGCTTGAGAACCGCTATCTTCAGAAAACCAAAATTCACAGACACCATCATACCGTTCGCCTTCAACCACTCTATACAGCACAAATATGCTACCGTTAGATACCTGTACAACAGACTCGACTCCTATAACCTACAGGAAAGAGAATATCAACAAGAACTGAACATAATACATAACATCCTTCACAATAACTCCTTCCCAATAAAAACCACATAAACCCCCCAACCCCCAACCCAGACAAACCTACAAACCACACCACACAAAAATGGGCCAATTTTACAGACATCGGCAAGGAAATTACATACATCACAAACTTCTTTAAAAGAACGGACCTCAAGATCACTTTCCGTACCACAAACACGCTAGCCAACCTAATCATCCACAAAGACCGAGCACCCGACAAATACTCCCTCTCAGGGGTATACGAACTAACTTGCCCTGACTGTCAGAAAACGTATGTCGAACAAACAAAGAACACAAGACCGCTTGGCGAAACCACAGCACCACCTCCAATTTTGCACTACACCTTATAGAAGAAACCCACTCATTTGGGCCCATGCACCAGATCATGGATATAGTACACTACCACAAAAAAGGAGAATATCTAAACACAATAGAAAGATTCCATATCCATACTGAATCCGCCAGAAACAATCACCTCAATGACCCCAGACGATACATCCCAATGCCATCTTTGACACCCTCTGTAAGACAGTCCGACCGACCGACCGATCGACCATTAGAACCCTACAACTTTCCGCCCCCCCCTCAACCCCGACTATAAACCCTTCCCCAAACATCTAACAATAGGACAAGGCCATAACAGCAAACCTCCTCCCTAATAGCCACAGGACTACTACAACGAACACAGAGCCCAACACGAAACTTGAAGACACTCCGCGCTTATTCATAGTCACCGACATACACAGTTGGACTCACACCCGACCACGCTAGAGGTGACAACCAAACCAAGCCTACCAGACCAGCACACGGCCTTGTCACACGGGTGGGTCTTGAGGCCTTCCACGAAGGCCTCAAGACCTCACGTAGACTGCAGAATAGTGTAGAATGGTGGAAGGCCTCAAGACCTCACGTAGACTGCAGAATAGTGTAGAATGTGTATAACCAAGGCCCTGCGCCCTTAACGTAACCAGTCTTACAGCCCGACGAAAATGAAAAGAGAAGGGGTTAAAAAACCTACACCTTATTTACTTATTTTTTTCGCATTCTACATCTACTTCATTATACATAGTTTGTTTTCGTTTTGGTTTTTTAGTCTTGTGTTTTGCGTCCTGTATTCTCGTTTTGTTGTTTTCTTGATTTCTTGGTTTTTGTTTTTGCTTTCTGCCATTTTCTTTAATTGGCTGATTTACTCACTAACATGATGAAAAAAAAAGAACATAGTAATAAGAATTATATACTCGTTATAGAAACTGTACAGAAGAAACTATTGTGACATTAGCCTGCTCTATATATGATTAATAAGAAAACTGTTATTATCTAGAGTAAAATTTTAGAAAATTATAGCCACAGACGCTACATATTATAGCGCATTGTACATTAGACCTTTGTATAATTAAGCAACACAATTAGACACAGGATTATGTCTACCATAGATTTATCTATAATAAGCCTAGACATAGCTTGGTAACAGCATGAACACTCCATGCATCCCACATGTCCCAACTGTTCTGACAAATACGAGAACTCGTGCCCACTTTATCCCCCCCCCCACCTCCATCACCATATAAGTAACCCATATATATATATATATATATATATATATATTTGTATAACTACTTTCTAAGTGTTTCTTATACAACCTGAAGATGGCCATTATCTAGCGCCGAAACATGTAGTTGTTCTCTATGTAATAAATAATATAATATATATATCTCCACCAAAAAGTTGTATTAGACAGTAAATTTACTCCATTATAGCCTATTGATATGTTAGAAAACTTTTATTTTTAGTAGCCTTGAGTTTTATTGATAAATTATAACATAGGAATTTATCTCATTGTAAGTGCACATGACCAATTCACATTTCCTCGGATGTGCGCACTTTTGTTCTCACAACTCACTACGAACAGCAGGCTCATTAACACCTTCAAACGCCATTGTATATTCTTCACCCTCTTTAACATTTAAAATTTATGCATTTTGAGCCCGCTGTGTAACTGCATTTTCTGTGATTACCAAAACAAAATAATCAAGATTCGGTGTTTTCTGTTTGGTGGGAACTATATTTTTAAATATTATCTTGATAAACACGGCATTTCTTTGCTCACTGGTGACACTACTGTAAATTCCTTATAATTACTCTCACTTGTGCTTAGGGCTCTTCAAACACATCCACTTTCCCAACATCCAGGGACTTAAATTTGTAGGAGTCAAATTTTTAAGAATTCTTGGGCGGATACGTCAGATTTCCATAAAGGATTTGGCCCGCACTATGATATAACAAAATACATAGGTATCTTTTTTTGCCGGACGTTTTTCATCTGTTATGAAGTAATTTTAGCGCAGGTCAGGCATTCAGTGTACTCAGTCGACCCACAAGAGAGGTGTTTCTCTTACACTGATTCACAACTAGCGTATGACAATTCACGGCTGGAGGACACGTGCTGTGTTTTTAACAGCCGTTAGGGCAGGGGATCGCTGTTGCTGCTGGAGTGGAAATGATTGGGAAATTACATTATGCAAATTACAGAAAATGTCATGACACATAAATTTGCTGAAGTGAAGATTGTGGATCCTATACGTATTTTTAACATATCTACCCTTTCCTTGCTTTAAGCTGGTTTTTAAGTAAGGTAATGGAAAAAGTTCCGTGTAATCTTAATTTAAAGTTGAAGAAGTTTTAGAAAAAATTGTCATTGTCGTCTGTCTGCAATGCGGGCTAGACCCAAATCGCATCAAAATCCACTGCTTAATTTTGAACATATTACATGAAGATACACCGATATAACCTTAATTTCTTAGTATTTGAGGACACAGAGATACAGTCTGACGTTGATATTTCGTGAGAATACATACACAGACATAACCTGACTTTCATATTACGTGAGGACACACGCATGAAGTTCTTTTCATATTACATGAGGACACAGATAAAATATTCCTTGTACATCATATGACGACACACATATACAATGTAACATTGTTATTACGTGAGAATATACAGACATAACCTTACTCTCATATTATGTGAGACCACACAGGTATGACCTTATTTTCACTAAATCTGAGGACACACAGGTAAAATGTAACATTGATATTAGGTGAGAACTCCCCGGCATGACTTGGTTGTCATATTATGTGAGGCTACACAGACATGAACTTATTTTCACATAACATGAGGACGCACACATGTAACATTCCTTTTACATTACATGAGGACACACAACAACCCTGCTTTTAGAGCACATTCTATACAAAGACATGGGGCTTTGTTATACGCTTGTAATTTGATAATGAACACGTAATAAATTGTCAATGTACTTATTCAAAAAATGGACATTGTACGAAATTTGCTGGGAGTGCCATTTAAACTACAACTCTTGTAGTAGAATTACCAAACTTCTAGTGTGTGGATCCTTTTTTTTTTTCAAGTGGAGTTGGCGTCTTTAAGTAACGAGACTTGAAACGGATTGGCTTGATTTTTTCTGCAGGAGGGAAAACAGTGAAGAGTGTTCCTACTTTTGCAACCGAAAACACGTGCTGGTCACAGCTAGTGTATTCAAACACTTATTAATTCTTTTCGAAATATTCGAGGACTTTTCGCTCGCTCTTCACTCTGACATTACGTTTTTCACTAAGCCGATGTCATTAAAGAAGGACAATCAAAATATGTTACATGAGACAGATATCTATAGATGACAGAAAGGAAGTTTTTTAGTTTCACTGTTGCAGTTGAAATTCTTCTGTTACCTCCTTATGATAAAAATAAAATTGCAGGCAGAAAATATTAAGTGTGATTCAGTGACCATGAGATGCATCTCGGTAAATCGCCCAGTCACAAGACCGTTAAGAAAATATATAATTTCAAATGCAGATTGAGGAGGAGCTGTGTCATTTTGGAAGTACACAACACCTCATTCATTCGAAGGCATATTTTCCAAAAGCTGTGGCAGTTCTTTCTGCAAAAATCGTAGGAATATCTCTCCTGAAGACATCCTTCGAAGACTAAGGTAACAATTGACTGATAATCTACAACTGCACATCACATACTGACACTGAAACTTATTTGAATGTACTTTTCACACTGGCTTGAGGATTCTTAAGTGACCGCACATGAGAAATGTATGTATTATTGATACCGTCGTTATTAAATTGCACTTATTCAATAAATATGCTGTAACGATGCAACCGGCGATTGCCATTGAGTCAGGTGCAAAGTGGAACTCTAAGAGAACATTGCCAGTTTAGAGGTATTGCGCTCGATGCACGTGATATGGGTACATGTTATCGGCATGCCCTCTTCTGCATACTCTTTTGAGAAAAATCAGTGTCTTGTAATTCTTCGCGTAGTGTACATGTGGACTACACTCTAACACTGAACAGTGTTTGCTTCTTCGTCGAAATCTCGATTAACTTCACGGTCAGCTGTAACGTGAACGTCAGTAATTATACCGGTATCCTGGCATGTCTCGTAAAGTAGAGTAAATAATTTTCGGGTTAGTACTGTGCTTTTCGGAGATGGTCGCTGTTATTCGGCTGCGGTGTGAACTCCATTACCGTGACAAAAAGCTTAAACATAAGCCACATCCGCGTACTTTTAGATTGAACATGTAAAAGGAAATTTGACCGCAACCGATACACCGATAGCAGAGTAACAACCGAACTACTCGTACTTTAGAGTATGCTGCTTGTACCTCCTCCACATTATGAACTTACAGTCATAGGTGAGGGAACATTCTCCTAAACTGCAACGACCGACATCTTACATGTCCGAAATGGTAACAAGGAAGGCGGGTAAGTTCAAAAGCTAGTCCTGAGTTCGTTTATATTTGTCGCCATTTGGTGTTAGAAACGAAGCTGCTGCCAGTCGTGTAGTGTACAATGGGCTCCATGAATTTCGCTCGCTTTTCGCAGGAGTGTGTTTATGAGAATTGAAAAAAAATTCTTATCACCGTAATAATTGATAACAGGACACATACTAATAGAAAAGTTTATGATCAGAAGAGTCTAGAAAATCATCTCCTACAGTTATGTCCATCACCGTGACTCACTGTGTATGATGTAATTAACAGTAACAATTTCTTTTGTAAACGTGTATTGTTATTAATTATTATTATTGTTATAAATATTAACATGTCATCGAACCAAATTTTCAGCTGCTTACATCTAGCAGGGCAATAATTTTTTTTTTACGGAGAACCGACATTGAACATAGAAAACTCTCTAAGATTCTGAGTGGGAGCACCGAACAACGCTGGAGACCGAAAGGGTTGAAAAAATTTCAAATCATTGTAAACGTTAGTAACACGTAGTGTTGTGCAAAGTGAGACAAAATGTCTCGTAACATGCTAAATTTCAGGTACTCTAACGCCTCACTTTAAATATAACCCACGTGGGGGGGGGGGGGGGGGACGGGAAAGACAACCGCTGAAACCCCAGTACCGGCTACATCCCGTTGGCCGCCTTCCCCTTAAAAAAAAAAAAAAAATCAGAAAAACAAAAAAAGACACAAAC
>Ga0123352_10012787_pt1 | contig 13294 bp, 11 predicted proteins | sample TergutLab28metaG_FD_89700 | JGI IMG/M metagenome (GOLD analysis project Ga0123352, IMG submission 89700) | Labiotermes labralis P1 segment gut microbial communities from Petit-Saut dam, French Guiana - Lab288 P1 | ecosystem: Host-associated > Arthropoda: Insects > Digestive system > Gut ... | reverse complement strand
CTCATTTCTGTTAGAGGCTGAGTCGACCCCAGGGCCATAGTGTGATCGGAAGGATTTTATGTCAATGAAAAATTCCAATGACACCAGCTGGGATCGAACCAGCGATCTTCCGATTTGTAGCACAGCACCTTAACCACTGTGCTACCGCGGTCCCCCTTTTTATGTAAAATTCAGCCTTATTTTGCATCTTTTAGTTTTTTGTCATCAATTTAAAACATTTTTAAAGGCTTACAATATGTTAGTTGTAAATATTGTCTTATTTGTGATGTAGTGGTAACAGTATGTATGTATTGTGATGAATCTAACATTCATAGATCTGTGCATCGCTAATATATTTACCTGGTACAACCAACAAGATGCGACGTCTCTCAATTTATTTATTTCTGTAAGACGCTCTACATGTTTCAGTTGGTTTTTCCGTCCATCATCAGGAGCTCAAAACTGCACATACAGCGTCAGGCATTTGTCAGACCGTTACTGCTTCCTGCTGCTAGCCTGGCGGTTAGCAGCAGGTAGCAGTATTGGTATGACGCTGTATGTGCAGTTTTGAGCTCCTGATGATGGATGGAAAAACCGTCTGAAACACGTAGAGCGTCTTATAGAAATAAATAAATAAATTGAGAAACGTCGCATCTTGTTGGTTGTACTCGGTAAATATATTAGCGATGCATGGATCTATGAACGTTAGATTCATCACAATACATACATACTGTTAGCACTACATCACAAATAAGACAGTATTTACAACTAACATTATTGAAGACATTTCATGTGAACTGTGACCTGCTTGTTCTCCATTGTTGTTTGAACAGCATGATGTAGCGAGTGGTCATTGTGCATTTGGTTTGTGTATGTATGTATGTATGTGTAAGGAAATAGTGCATGGGACTTTATAGTTTTCTGAATATACTGTGCATTTACATTTTATATCGTTGTTAGAAACATTTTGTTGCATCTGACTGGAAGCTGTGTGTATCTGCTTGAAAGGAGGATGATGATGGTGCAAATGATGTTGAACTGGTGACAATAGAAAATGCTTGGAAGTGTTCTGTTTGCAAAGAGCTATAGAGTGCATGGTGGTGTGGTAGAGATGTGATTGTATTCTCTTGTTATCTTTGTTTTTAACATTTTGAATTCAAATACTGTGGAATCCCCATTTAATATTTTTGGTATCCTGTTTGTAGCGTACAAATGTAAAGACCCTGTGAGTGAGAATTTGACTCTAAGCTACAGGACTATGGTATTGTGATGATGAACATTCCATTACTGGACCATTCCAAATGCCACTTGTGTACATAGTTGTAAAAATAAGTGTGTTTTCTTGCAGTCTTGAATTTGCATACTCAGTGTCACTGAACCATTTTCGTTTACTCTTGACTTATTGCATTGTAATAATTTGATTTAAGATATGTAACTGTGGAACTGTATTACAGTATGTACTCATGTCACTGTTGATATTATTTGTTGCTATTAATCTGTATAATAAGGCTTATTTAGCCAGGCGAGTGAGCATGCATGTGGCATTGAGCTCGAAAGCTGTGCAGGTTGCAGCCTACCTGCTAGTAGGACCACCGTGCTGGACAGGTTTTGAGCAAGGTACCAAAGATATACACTGGCCCTCCAGGTTGGGGGTTGGGCATGAGGCTGACATCATCTCCCCATAAAAATAATTCTTTCAAAATCCTGGTAAATGGGGAGGCCATGGCCCCAAAATGAACCAAAACAGTATAGAAGAAGAACCTGTACAATGTAAAAATTGGTCTGTATTGTAAGAGGGTGTTTTGCTGCTGTCTTACAAAGAAGTCAGTGGTAGTGCGTGGCTGGTTGTAGGTCACAAGGCAACTGTAGGCCGAACGCCAGTACGTGTAGTCTTTCAAATAAGTTTGTTCTACTCACCAGTCATTGTTTTGATCACTTACTGTGTCTTGTAAGCAGCTTGCTTTTATCCCTTAGCAGCTTACTGTCAAATGAATATGCATTACTTATGTTTATTGGACCGTGCATCATCTTGATAGTTGAATAAAGAGAGACAAACTTGATATCACTTGCTTCTTTGTTTCATTATTTAATGCTCAACATGTTTCGGATGTTAACACATCCATCCTCAGGAGCTTGCGACCTATTTGGTGAGTTATTTCATGGGTTGTATTATTCTGGTTCGATATGTGTTGGTGTTACGTTGTGGTTTGGCTGGGGTGGTGTGGTAACATGTTGAGCAGTAAATAATGACATAATAAAGCAAGTGACATCAAGTTGGTCTCCCTTTATTCAACTATGCATTACTTACTTACTTACTTACATGTTTGCTCACGTCCTTACTGTAAAGCCCTCTGAGGACCTTGGCCTCATTAATTACAGGCACCCATTCTTCTTTGTTCACCGCCTTCTGTTGCCATCTTTTAGCCATTATTAGGCTTCTTAACAACGATTTTTTTAAAACTGACATGAGGTTGCTAGCCTCATGCTGCAACACCCAACATGGAGGATCAGAGTACCCCTTTTTGACTACTGTCATCAACTTTGACCTGTATGGCACGGGAGGCCCTGCTACTAGCAACACTACCGCAGCTCTCAGGACCATTTGACCACACAAGCCCCACCACTAAGACAAAATAGAGATACCTTATGGGGAAATGAATATGCATTGGCAAACAAACTATGCATTGCTTTTTCCATTTTATTTACCTGTTTCTTTTTCCATAGTGATAGCACCGCTGATAAAATGCGCACATGTAAAACAACATGCTAAGAAAGAATAATACATTTCAGAAATGCAGTTGCTAGTCTTCCCCCCCTCCCTAATCATAGTGCATGCCACTTGTTACTACTGTATTATTGCTTTGTTTTTGACAGTTGTTCCAGATTGTGTTTCATTATCATTTAATACTTATATCCAGAATGTCTTGTAATTCTGTATTTTGTAGGGTTTGTTAATTTGCAGTCACTGTGCAAGGTTATTCAGGTACACCTTGGAACATAAGTATTGTAATTTTTTGTCCACATAACAGCAATGTTTGTTTCAGACTTTATGCACATCACTGTTAAGAACTGTAGCCACTGTGGTTAGCTTCATTATGCTATCTTTCTTATATCACTTCTTTGTTAAGTTCATACTTTGAATTTGAGAGAAAGAAATGGGATTGTACTTGCCCTCTGTGGTCTTATCAGATTCCGTCCAGAACAGTGATATTGTCAGGGCCATGGTGGAGAAGGGAGATAGAAAGTGAGAGCAGTGTAACAGAATTACTATTTTGTATTGGCATTTATATATTGTGTTACACAACAAATCAGGCAGGTGTAATATGTGGTTGTTAATAGGAGAAACTACTCTTTAAAATTCTCTGCCGATGTGGCAAAATGGATATAGTTATCTTGCAGATATAATGAAGATACATATTTAAATTGTTTGTTTATAGATTAGTAATATTTTGATATATATATTTTTATTTGTAAATTTAGAGCTAATATGGAAGCTGTATATTGCAGTTGCAAAGACTATAATTTTCAAAAATTCAAGTCATCAGGGATATGTTGATAGGTAGTTATTTACCTGTCAGCATGGCATAACATCCCTGAAGACGTGAATCTTAGCCACTGTGTGGTGAGAACCCCAGCTCTTGCACAGCAGTTATTCATTAGGGTGTGATACCATGTAGCCTGGCAGAATGGTAACGTGTCGGAGAATCCTGTTGCCCCGATGACAGAGGCAGCAGGCTTGCCGAAATGCCGGCACTTTTTTGCAAGACTGCATGGTGTCACACTGTAGAAGCTGTTAGTTTTTGTATTAACTTTGTGATAGCCTCATATCTCATTGTAAATGCCCTTTCATATTAGTGACCGATCTCATGGCATGCAGTATCAATTGCATGCCATTTAAACCAGTCCCGTGTTGTGACTATGTGTATTAGAAGCAGCCAAAATTTAACCTTTCTGAATCTCATATATTTTTCTCTGTTAACCTTTCTGAATCTCATGTATTTTTGTTTCTCTTGTCAGGCAAATTAGAGCAGGGGTGCACAAATTTTTTATAAGTCAAGAAACCACTTTACAATTACATGAGTCACTGTTCAAAATTGAGCCTCCACAGCGACTTGGCACCCAGGATTTGTGTACCGCTGACATAAAAGTATTATGTCACGTTAGGGAAGTATTGTCTAATGGAGAGTGCAATGTATGAACGTATTACTGGCTGCATATATAACTTTTTTTGGTTAATGATATGCCTCTGTAATTAAGTACATAGGTTTGAACAATAGTATTCACTACTTTTCAGTACATGTAGTTTTTTTATCAATATACTTAATGCATCTGTTTACCTTTAGGTGCCAGAATACAGTGTCCTTTGTACCCTGCAAGAGATCAGTATGTGTTATTGCCACAGGCTTAGCATGACGCTTGTATTTATACTTTCGCACCAAAGGGTTAACACTCTCAACACACTCAAACATGTAGGATATGGGAGAAAAAGGATCACAGTCACACATAGAGAGTTGTAAAGGAGAGCAACCAGATAAAGTGGGACCCTGAACGTTCTTCAGGCAGTACTTGATTTTAATCAGTTTATCACTTGAACTTTAAGCATTTACTGTGTGCTATTCTCTTGTAAGTGTTTGTCCTGTCATGCAGCTGGCCAGTGGTGAGCACTATTAAGCCAGTTTTCACTGCTGTTAGGGCCTGATCTTTTTTCTCCTCTGTCTTCCATGTTTGTTTCATGATGAATTTGAGGATTTATCAAGATCTTTCTGTAATGTATCACAGTATTCCATTCTTATGTAATAAGTTTATTTTGATGAAATGTAGGGCTTTTGTATGTCCTAGTTAACAAAATGCAATCAGAAACATTCACTCTATTGTGTTCACGTTGATCCTATGATATGTCTGACATTTTATTTGTTAGAAACATGTTTTATGCCCTTTTGGTATGCATACATATGTTGATGTAATCATTTTGTTCAGCCAGCGTGACCATTAAAGTAAAAAAAAAAGTAAAATATTCTTGTGACTATGTGAGTTATGTTGAAATTCACCTATGAAAAATCCTTTCCTTCAGACATTCTTAATTGTTATTTGTTATTTCAGTTAACAGAGTTACAGGGTGAGATTTACAGAATATTAACAACACATCAGCATCATGTTAAAATGGATTCAGGTCACACGTTTTATCAGCTGCAGGCTCACGTTGGTGAGAGTCGGTAATGGTTTCACATTAAGTAATAATTCTGAGACTGTGAGACTGTAATTCACATTGGAAATAAACAAACTAGGGATTAATGAAATAGAAAATTTCAACCATATGAAAGTAAAGAGTGTTTGTTTACCCATTATTGTCTGGTCTTTAAACCCTTTTGTAGCCGCTGATGGCCGGAGTTGTTTTCATTTTTAAATGCCAGTGCCTGTACCTGCACGTGCACTGGATAGCATTATCCCCTTTTGTCTGTGAAGAGTTACATTTAACAGGACACAGGCATTCCATTAGACCAACAAGGTCAGATTATGGATTACAAACAGGCTTGCTCCATACATTATGTGAACACGTGGCAAGATGTCCCCCCCCCCATGTGTCGGAAAAATTGTTCGATGAACTGCTGGCTGTACCGGAAGAGGATATATTAGGAGATACATTCCAGCAGAAGGAATATTTACACTGACAAGGTAAGAAAATATATTTAACAATAATGCATAATTTACATAGCATGGGGTTACAGCTGTTTCATGTCATATGTGTAGTTAAAATAACAAACTGTGTTGTGGAGTGATCATGGTAGTGAGGCACAGATTGACGGCAAAATTCCATTTTATGATTGCAAGGTGATGAGATGATGACAGAATTTGCTTTTTTGATTGGAGTATGGCTTTATTTGCTAGGAGATTTGTCACATTGCTCTGATGGGTGGGACAGAGGTACATTGAAAGAACAAATGTTCGATATAACAGGATCAGAGCTAGTGGTAGCATGCTGTTGTAACCTAGCTCTTTTAAAAACATTTAATAATTCACCCTTGATGTCCAGTTTCATAGATTCTGGAACTTTTCTTAATTCTGGAACTAAGGAAAGCATAAACAGGGTATCTTCATCATTTGTGTCAGGCTCTTTGGTTGACCCTTGTAACAATCTTTCTTTCAAAACCGTGAACAGTTTTTCTTCCTCTAATGGTTCCTTCTTCAATGACTTACTGCAGATTCTCTTCTGTGCCATGACTGGAGCCTTATCTTCTGCAGGCACTTCTGTCAGTCCTTCTGTTGACTGCATATTCTCTACTTCTTCAAGACTCATTCTGTTTGGTTTTACTACAGTTTTGAGGAATCTGAGTTGGTCAAAATAAGTGTACTGCTTCCTGCCTTTCAAGGAAGTAGGTCCCGATTTTTCTTTTTTCCTTCGTAATAATTCACGTGAATAGCTGTCTCGTAGACTCTTCCATTTTCGTTGAAAACATGAAACTGAATGTCAAATAAATGTGTTTATTAATTACATTATGTATATTCTTTATTGAACAATTACATACTTTCTTGCTCAAGACACCCAAACAAAATATATTCATAATGTACTAATAAAATGTTCTGTTCCAGGCAGGTTGGAGCCAGGGTAATGTAGCCTCCCATTCATTGGGCACCAGGGTTCTTTTCCTGGGGCAAAGTGGCCGGGACGTGAAGTTGACCACTCGCCTTAATACAGTGCTGAAGTTTGGAATGAGTGGAGCTGTTCCTCTACTCCCCCATATATACCCACATGGTGTGGACAGGGAAAACTCATCTGTTACCTTCATTTTACTACAGGCTTCTCAAAGATGGGCTTATATTTCCAGTGCAAACTCCATACATTATTACAGTTGCTCTGATACACCATGGTGGGGTGGATAATTATGAAACATTCTTGCAAAGATCAGTGGCTTCAGATGGACAGAGGTTTTGTAAAAGATACAAATTTTCAAAATTGCATAAGAGCAATAGACAGAAAGCACATCAGGATCATCAACCCAACAGACAGATTCTCAATATGAGATGCCTTTTTGGGATTACAAGGTAAGAGTCAAATGTAAACACATATTGTGTGACACAAATTTATTAATGAAGCAAGTGATGTCAATTTGTATCATAACTCCATGTTTTGGCTTAGAATTCAATATTTGGCCAGTTTTAAAGATATACAGAGGGTTATCACAAAATTATTATACTGTTTTGGAAAAAGGGTGTTGGGATCTCAGTCCTTGTATAATAAGGTAAAGGTAAAGCAGTTCTGTTACAAGCCTGGAGTGACCCAGAGGGTTCCAGGAAGTTAAGGTTCCCAAATGTCATGACAACGGCATAGGATGGTGGTAAGGTTGTCAGCCTTATGCACCAACTGCCTTTACCCCCAGGAAATACTCCTGGTACTCATTTCTATTAGAGGCTGAGTCAACCCCAGGGCCATAGTGCGATCGGAAGAATTTTATGTCAATGAAAAATCCACTGACACCAGCTGGGATCAAACCAGCGACCTTCCGATTTGTAGCACAGCACCTTAACCACTGTTCTACCATGGTCCCCAGTCCTTGTATTATAATAATAAACTGAATGCAAAAGTACTGAGATACGAACACTTTTGTAAATCCCTGTAACAATTTTGTGACAATCCAACACACGTGTCTTACACTGGCCTGATGATGACTTGTTAAGGTGAAATGGACTTACCATGTACCCAAAAAAAACTTGTTAGTAATATTAATAAGATTGTGTCAGACAGATTTATCCTTTACATTTGACTAAGAGAAGTTCTCTTTTTTACAATGATACATTTTTTTATCTATATTGATTTGAATATGTGAGTACAATTACTAGTTTCACAACACTAATGCGTTTCTTTGCGAAATTGTCCAATTCGTCAGCTTCCAAGAATTTGACGCTTTAAAGGAAACTGAAGGACAACACACTGAATGTTTTTGACAGTGGGCCATTACAAGGTATAAACAATACTCTTCCATTTTTAATCATCAGCAGTGAAGGTTTTGGGCTTCCTACATCTGTTTTGCAAGCATACAGAAATAAATTTTTATATTTTAAGAAAAGGGTGTTTTAGCATTGTCTCTCAAGAGCTAGGAGATACCAACGTGTCAGGTGCACTTTGAAGATTCGTACAAATAAGCGGAGAACTTCCCATAGATCTCTTGATTTTTTCTTCAACTTTGCTGAGGATACTGCAAAAACTAACTGTTTGCTTGACAATTTTGTACATGAACAATATGGCTGCAATCTTGAGGATACTTCAGTTGTTCAAATGACATGCCAGTCGTCCCACTACTGGGTAGAATTGGCAATAATATTCGTGATAATTACTCAAGTTATTTTGTAAATGATGAAGACCAAGTGTGTTAGCAGTTAACCAAAACTTAACCCTTTAAATGCCGAGTTAAATCCCATGTCATCTGCTAGCATTATTAGGAGCTCACCATATTCTCCACATTAGCAGGTAAAGGGTTAATACTGATATTAAATCAATGTAAAACAGTAAATAAAACAAATAAGATGACAAATATTCTGGGTTTGGACACCACGTAGGATCACAGATTGACAATGGCGTTTTGGAGGAAGATGCTTTCGTCACTGAAGATGGAAGCAACATGGTACTCCGAAACGTCGACGTCAACCAACAATGCTACACGGTGTTAAAACCCAGAAGGCTATCTGATAAATACCCTCTGTGAAAGCATGAAAGACTACTATAAATTGCATTCACTTACTAATGTTGTTTTTCTCTCCTGTCGTTTTCTCATTGAAAAGTGGATGAAATTTTAAAATCACTTCTTCCCAGGCATTTCGCTTACAGATTTTATTGCTATATTCTTCTGTAGCCGAATTCCAGATGGCCGGCTGGGCCTTAATTTCTGAAATGAAGTCTTCTGTGTTAAACGATTCCATATCCATCACTGTTTTACACCCCACTTCGCTTCTAATGCATGCCAAGTGGCTGCTGCTAGTGTCTCGTGTGAACGCGTTCAATTTAAAATAATGGTTTCCTATAGGGACGCCACTTTCTGTGTCGCGCAATTGTGGCGAGACCCCTCAGTCAGAGGGAAGACACAGACGCGCGGCCGAATCGATGTTGCTATTAGGTGTGAACGCGCTCACTTCAGACTGGTCTGCTTCTTGGTGTCGACACACGGAGGCGCCACTGACAGTGTGGTCCGTGTGTAGCGCCCCAAGAAGTACAGCGATGTGTACACTAAGTGTGATGATGCAGAGGAATACGACGGAGTAAAGATAATTGCAGTTATAATCACATGTCTACAATATTTAAGCGTTTGTGACAAACCTAAACGAATGAGTTGCGAAGCGCCTGTTATGAAAGCAGCGGGGCAATTCTTGATCTTCCTGCCATTTGTCGTAAAAACAGTAATTTTCAACAATGTAGTCGGGAATTTGCCGTGAACACTTTTCCGAAGGCAGGTTTACGCTGTATTTTTTATTCGTCAATTTCCAAAATAATTTAAGTTCTAATGGGAAAGTCTCTTGCAGAGAAATGTTTGGAAATCTGATATGTGGTTGACCGTGCATCGTAATTCAGTGTGGATAACAAACCAACTAGATGTCACTTTTGTGTAATGCTTTATTTTCTCCTTTATAAGTTGCTCAACATGTTTCTGGCAACTATGTGCCCATCATCAGGACCTGACGACTGGTTAGTGTTTTCGCCACGTGTTGGTATTGAGCTGTGGCTGCAGTAAGGCTGTCAAAACCGGTTGGTAGGTACACATAGTTCCCCGAAACATGTTGAGCAACTTATAAAGGAGAAAATAAAGCATTACACAAAAGTGACATCTAGTTGGTTTGTTATCCACACTAAATGTTTGGAAGTTTTAACATTACGTGTTATTACGTCACTGGGCGAATGCCGATGGAAGAATCCTACATGGACCTTATAACGCTGCAGATGAGATCACCATTTCAATCACCTAGCCACGCGTCACCACATTCCACCAGAACGGAGAACTCGACTGCACAGCCGTGAGGGCCTATAAACTCATAAGTTTAATATTATGTTACTTGCCAGCTACTACTTACTGTCCATCTTATTGTTCAGTGTGAATAAAGTGAAAATTTTCAAACAAACTCAGATACAATAACAGTACAAGACATACGTATGACCACAATTTCCCTAATACCAACTTCGATATTGTACTACACTAGAATCAGGTTATTCAGTAACCTTCCACCTACCATATAACGTCTGTCGTATTATAAATTCATTTCAGTCGGCGTTATTATTTCTCTTCGTACAAGATTATTCCAATTCTGAGTTATGAAAGTCGGTAAATAAAAATTGTGATGATTCCAGGATATAATTATTCTTCCTTCGAATATAACGGCATATTTAGTATAAGTAAACGATCTTTTTAAAGTAAATATTACAAATTTGAAGCTAACTGAAAAGTCATTATTTTCGGCACAAAAAAGATCCCTAGACTGTTGTTAATAGCGATGACAGAATGTTCGCTACCTGCACAAATACCTGTGATTTAATCACTGATCGGGAGCTCACGATTAGCTGCATGACTGAGCTATTCGTCTGACGGTGATGCAACGTAATTCAAATGACACATCTCAAAGCTTTTGTCCATTCCGTCCCAGAGAATGAAAGCGATTGTCCAGCACCACACCGCCGTGCCTTCGACCATACACAACAGATGGCAGTCAGTAGTAATGTACATAATGTAACCTTCGCCATACGGTTGCACGCGGTTTCTGCTCCCAACGTCTATTGATAATACGCGCTGCCAACAGTCATGTGTAAAGTGGGGGGAATGTCCGTGTTAATTCTGGAGTCACAGGGATAGAAACCCGTATATCACAGTGCTGACCACGGATTAAGGGGTAATTGATTGCTGGATAATCTGTGACTGCTGCATAAACTGCGCCACTCGTCATGGATTAAACTGGTGCAGTAGTGTGAGTAGCTCTAATCCATGGTGAGTAGTAATGCGTGGTCCTGGATGAGGTTCACAATTTTGAGTGTCATCGAGAATCGAATATGGAGGATCCGCTGACGTTGGAGGAGGAACTAGCCCAAGAGCATGGGTTGTTCTTTTCTATATTATTTATCGTTTGTGTTTTCTTCGGTATCTTTGTCGGCTTTTTCGTTAGCTGGTTCAATTTGATATACATAGCACTACACAAGGTGAGTTACCCTGTTTGAAGAGGTTTACACGTATTCCGGGTTGGTTCACACATCCGTGTCACTTATTTACCTCACCCGGCGAAAACTTTGGCAGAAATCCAAGCGTGCAGGGGCGTTTCGTTACCTTGTGTAGATATTATTTCCGCAGGATTCGAACAGTATTTTCTGTTTTGAAATGAACGTCATGTGTTCATTACTAATCTTTACCAAGGCCATTGTACGCTCCTGCCTGGCCGGTGTTGGTTAGCACTAATTAAGGTTGTGTACTATAACTCGTGGGAGTCGGCTTTTAGATACAAGTTTGATGTTACAATGTGAAATAGCAATAGCATACTTGGCAATGGTTAACTTTAAACTTTTCAGCCCTGTTAGTCACATCCTGCAGTCATTGCTGCATGTCATATTCATGGAGATTCATCTTAGGAGACATACCCTTTGGGTATATGAATGGAGGATTGCCTTCAACAGCTCAAAGAATACAGTGATGCTTTTTGGTAAGACTGTGAGATCCAAAAGCTCAAATCAATCCAGTTATTTGGCAGCAAGTATCATGGGTCAGGACAATACATTGATCTTGGAGTGACCATGCTGGACATGGAGCTGACCTGGTCAGCATATTTTAACCCAGTTGGAAGGGGACTGCCATAGCTGAGCGTGCTGGGCCTGTTTCTTAAAGGGACAAGTGGCCTGTCCATTAGAAATACTGTCTTGCCAGCTCATGTGCTTTGTGATGGACTGTGTTTACCCTGTTTGGAGGTCTGCTGCTTGTTGCCATGTCCAGAAGTCACGAGTACAACAATTGAAGTGTCTGTACATTGTGACTGATGTGTCTTGATTTCTGACATGCAAATTACTAGGATTTGAAAGTACATTTTTTTGTCTTATCATGTCAGAGCACTAGCATATCTGAAAGTTTTAATTCAAACTTAGCTCATGAGCAGAACTTTGTATTTTGGCAATGTAGAATGGTCCTGTGTCCACCAAACCCTGTCGTAAGAGTACCCATGATCTTAAGGCTTGAAGTGATAGCCAAGGCACGTGGTGATAAGCATGATGTACCATTTAACTATTGCAACTAGTATGTTGCATAGTTTTCTTCAGCTGCAGGACAGATACAAAAGGATAGTTAATGGGTACAAGGGACTTTTTAACCCATTCATAGAATCATTTGTAACTATGTTTTTTTCTTTCTTTCTTTTTTTTCCATGTACACTGTACTGACAAAATATTCTTGTGCCTGTTGCTACATGCTGTCAGAGTAGTCAGCTTCCAAGTAGGTTTCAGTGAAGGTGTTGAAATGGAGAGAGTAAGGAAATATATGTAGTTAAAATTGTTAGATTTATGAGCAAATGATGTGATCAGTTAGGAAAGTCTGCGTTAACTGTAGTTGTTTCAGTACGTAGGTGTTGTAACTTACAGTTCATTGTTTGTTGATATGTCTGGATTGTAGGTTGATGAAAACAGCAAGAAACATGGTGGAGAACTTGTGGCCGAGGTCTTGCAGAGTCATGGAGTGAAGTTTGTTTTTACATTGGTTGGAGGACACATTTCTCCTATACTTGTTGCTGCAGAGGCATTGGGAATACAGATTGTGGACACAAGACATGAGGTATCTTAGTGATTTATTGGCTGTAGCATTGTAGTTTGGAGCCTTGTGATGTTCAAATGCATTTCAATATGCATAGTGGAGTTAGTTTCTGTTTGGAATATTCTGCTTGTCTTCCCATTTCTTCACATTCAACAAAGATAGGAAGGAATGTTCTCATGTAAGGAATGCCTAGTCCTCACCTTCCTTCGAAGTTCACGCTTGTCAGGGCTGACAGAATTCATCACAAAGGTCACAGTTTATGGAATGTTACCATAAAGTGAGGTGTATAGAAACCAGGAAGTTTGAATAAACCATAACTGGAATCTTTAACTACAAAAGTATGTATTTAATTTACATTTTTCTTCTCCAGTCCTGTCATCATACACCTTGAAAATAGTTGCCTTCTGCCAGAATTTCTGCATACTTCATTTAAATTGTGGATCGAGACAAAGTTGAAAGGATCATACATACACTGGCAAAAAACTATTTGATATTTGGCATGCTGTGCCGAAATTATTGATTCCCTGTCAGACCTTTTGGACATTCAGACTTTTGCT
>Ga0123352_10012786_pt1 | contig 13294 bp, 6 predicted proteins | sample TergutLab28metaG_FD_89700 | JGI IMG/M metagenome (GOLD analysis project Ga0123352, IMG submission 89700) | Labiotermes labralis P1 segment gut microbial communities from Petit-Saut dam, French Guiana - Lab288 P1 | ecosystem: Host-associated > Arthropoda: Insects > Digestive system > Gut ... | reverse complement strand
CGTACCGCACTGTACCGTACCGTACTGTACCGTACCGCACTGTACCGTACCGCACTGTACCGTGCTGTATCCTACCGCACTGTACCGTACCGCACTGTACCGTGCTGTACTGTACCGCATTGTACCATACCGTACTGTACCGCACTGTACCGTACCGCACTGTACCGTGCTGTACCCTACCGCACTGTACCGTGCTGTACCGTACCGCACTGTACCGTACCGTACTGTACCGCACTGTACCGTACCGCAATATACCGTACCATATTCTACCGTACTGTACCGTACTGTACGTTCAACGGACGTTACATGATAATATTGTCTTCGAGTTTCCTTAAGGTTGTTTCAAAGGAAGCACATATTCGTTACACAGCACTGAATTTTACGCGCTTGAAAAGCGTAAACCCTCTGCTGTTTGACCTTCCAAAAAAAGAAATAATATCACACATGAACCAGACTTGATTCCTGCAATACGTTGCGTCAGCCACCGGCACACGCGGCGCGCTGTTAGCAGAACACAACAATAAAATGTGTAATTACAATACAGCTATATTAAATGGCGTCACTAATTGTTCAGAAATATTCTACAATTGTTTTAAACCAAAAGATAGGGTAACTCTATAAGGAATATAAATTTAAAAAGCTGTAACATTACACCGCTGTAATATTGTACTGCTGTAATATTATACCGCTGTAATATTACACCGCTGTAACATTACACCGCTGTGCGCGTGTGTGTGCACGTGCGTGTGCGTGCGTGCGCGTGTGCGTGCATGTGCTGCGCGCGCGTGTGTGTGTGCGCACGCGCGCGCGCGTGCATGTCTCTGTGTGTGTGCTCGCGCGTGCGTGCTTGCGTGTGTGTGCGTGTGCGCGTGTGTATGTGTGTGCATGTTTGTATGTGCTTGTGCGCGTGCGTGTGCATGTGTGCGCGCGTGTGTGTTTTTGCGTGCGGGTGTGTGTGGGCGTGTCTTCGTGCGTGAGTGTGTGTGTAAGTTTGTGCGCGCGTGTGTGGGTGTATGTCCTCGTGCGTATGTGTGTCCGCCTGTGTCTCTCTTTGTTTCAGTGCCATTTTAACCTCAGCCATATTTCTTGCACATCGTGATTAGCCGGACAGCCAGTGTCGTACTTTACTGATCATTGACTACAACATGGCGGAAGGATCGGCTTTGTTTGGCGGGAGCAGCACTAGCGCCGATCCTCGCACTGGTTCCTGTAACGTAACGCACTGCAGCAGTTTAAAATTAATCCAATGGCGCCAATTAATTTAGTGCTCCAAATTGGTGTATTATAATTGATAATCGAAAATGCAGTTGAAACCCGATATAGCGCCACCCTTATTTTTCCACTGTAATTTGAGCCGTGTGTCGAGTGTGGCTGTCAGTCAAAATGTTCTGTAACAGGCAATTTCTGTTCACACTCTTTCGTGGTAATTAATTGGAAGTGGCCCCATATCGGGGATTGATTCTGCGCATTTGCGTAAATAAATACCCTGATTAATTGCGATGTAAAGACTTTGCGCCTTTGCAGATAGTTGTTAGCTTACCGCGTGATGGCTGCAGCTGGCTACTGAATAATTACAGCTGGATGTGTGAGATCGGGGATTTGAAGTCAGGCAAGACCTATAAACAGGCGACATTGAGAATCTTCGAGCTTTATCCGAGAGTGCGAGATGTAAATTTCTGACAGCGGTGATGCTGAAAATTCTAGTCTTATGGGATGTGAGAGTCTGCCGTTGGGTAAGTGGTTTTCGACGTTTCGAAATATTGTCGGGTTTTTGCGTCTATTTGGCTGTTGGAAATGTTAATACACAACGTTTCTCCGAAAATTCTGGAAACACTCGTTCAGCAATGCAGTGTCACATCCCAGAGAACATGGTATCCTTTATTACCACTTTAGTGTCTAGAGGTTACCGCAGGTACTGTGAAGTTTAGCACTAAAATAACCTGCAAAATTCCTCTATGTTTTCCATCTGACACTCATGTTATATGGCAACTCTTTCCCGATGCAGCAATATCCGGTTGATCTGTCAGTCTGTGTTCTCACTGAGGTACGAACTGAGACTTTGTGCGTAGAAGAGATTAATTTCAGCTTTCATAGTTCACAGGAGAGTTAAGCGGCCACACACGAAGTTAGGTTTTGTCTAACTAAGCAACAAACGAAAAGAATCTTATGCGTATTGGACCGTGCATCATCTTGATAGTTGAATAAAGGTAGACCAACTTGATGACACTTGCTTTATTATGTCAATTTACTGCTCAACATGTTTCGGATGTTAATACATCCATCCTCAGGGGCTTGCGACTACTTGGTGCGTTATTGTGTAGGCTGTAATGTGCTGTAATGATAGAGGTTCAAACGAAAAGAAGTAATGCCGTGTGACATGAACAAAGACAGTGCGTTCAGCTTCGTGCGTTACTTTCAAGGTTTACATCAAAACAAACTATTTCAAAATCCGAAATCAACATTTGTTTTATTCTGCTCCAACTGAATGTGCTTATTCCGTGTATCGGGTCTGACAGCTCTGACACACTGCTGCAAAAGCGTTTGAAATCTCTGCACATGAACTTGGTGCCGGAATTATTTTTTTAATTTTAGCACATCCTGTATATAAAATGTGAATAATACAGGAACCAAATACTTTAGAATTATGAAACAAACTGCATTTTGAAGAGAAAACACTGAGAGTATACACCATGTTTAAAATATTCGGTACCTATATTTGTTGAATAAATATATAAAATGCAACTTTGGCGGTTAGCGGTGCGGTACGTCAACTATAGTTGACGTTAGGCGTCTAAAGTTTAAAGAGCAAACCTCAAAAAGCAGCACACGTGTGCGCTGTTGTCCTGCCTCTGGAAGAGGAATAAGTCACGTGGAGGCCATCGGAGCACTAGGTGAGAATCGGTGAAGGCGGTGGACAGAGTGAGATGGGCGCTGATTGGAAGAGTGAGGAGCTAAAATGAGGATAGGACGAGATGCGTAATGAGGATCTTCGTAATGTTTACTGTTCCACAAATATTACTGGGACCATGAGTTCAGGCATACCGGGAGGTCGCTCTGTGTCCTGGCGTAAGAAGTGTCTGACATTCTCAAGACACAGCGATTCTTCGCAAAGTCGGCAACTAATTACCCAGCGATACGGCGTAACATAGCGAAGACTTGAATCTTGAAAAACAGAACTGCAGTATGACGTTTTAAAGACCGGAAACACGACGGCAGCGGGGTGACGTAGACGAGAAATTCATGGAGAATTTTAGTGAGGCAAGCTCAATGGTAGGGACCAGTTGGAGATATTATTAAAATGGACCTTACAAGAGTAGAATTGGATTGTGTGGATTGTAATCATTTGGCTCTGGATGGATGACCAGTGACAGGCTGTTCTGGACAATGTCATGTCCAGATACAACTGGGAAATTTCTTCGGTAGGTGAGTTAATCTCAGCTACTCACTAAAACCTCCACACCGCGCATTTACTCAGTAACATGCAGACGGCTCCAAACAGTAGGCAGAACAAAGTATTTAAAATATTTAACACAACCCTGCCAATGTGCACACAAACAGACTTCCGTATCGGAAAGTTCGAGCAAGAGCGAAAGTCACATGCACATGCTTACGGAAGTAATAAATGTCAAGTGAGGAACTGATAGAAACATCCGAGAGCAGCCAGATGCTGGAACCATTTAAAGACGAAGGCCAACCGGATTTGATTTAAAGTTCCGGTCCGTACCGCGAAGTAAAAACCAACCAGTTAATGCTGCATAGGAAAATTATTGCTGTTTTTTCTCAGATCCACACAAAACACATACGTGCACTGTGTGGGCTGAACGTAGAATTGTTGTGTGTTAGACAGGCGGTACATATAGTGACCACTGTGCGGTACATATAGTGACCACTGTGTGCTATAAAAACTTAAGAACAAACATTGCTTTCAAGTACCAGAAGAAATATCTGTGGGACATCGTGTATTGTCGTGCATTGTCGTGTATTTTCGTGTATTGTCGTGCATTGTCGTGCATTGTCGTGTATTGTCGTGCATTGTCGTGTATTGTCGTGCATTGTCGTGTATTGTCGTGCATTGTCGTGTATTGTCGTTCATTGTCGTGTGTTGTCGTGTCAAAATTATTACACACTTTATTAGTTACTTGAAAAACGAAATTACACGCAGATTTATCAGGTAAAGTTTAGTGATGAAATGAAAAGAATGTTGTGAATAGGACTGGAGTGGCATACAGTAACTGTACTGTGGCTACCGTACATATTGGTAACAGTGTGCACTGATATAGTGACAGTGAGGATTGGAATGGCATACAGTAACTGTACAGCAATATTGGCACATGGCTTTAACAGCTGTGGCTACCGTACGTGTTGGTAAGCCTAAGTTAGGACCTGTACAGTAGGCTACCTATCGATGTTCTAAAGATCCTGTGTCTCTGTATATCAGTTATGAAGGTACCTTCAGACACAGTGCACAACAGTCAATATTTACTAGCTGAACTGGTATTCTTCACCACGACGCAATTTCAGTCCCTGCAGATCCATCGGAAGCTTATCTTGACGTCGGATACCTCAATGAAAACAAGCAGATGATTTTGTAAATTTCTTTGAAGCCAAAACTCTTCCGTATGTTTGGGAACTCCCGCAGTTTATTTAAAACGGAAACTACGACCTGGCACTTTGACTACTGTGTTGACGTACTGAACCTGTTTTTTTCCTTTCTTTGCTGGAAACGTTCAGGTGGTAACCTCTGGTGTTGAACGCTTGTGCGGAGTTAGCTGCCCATTTGAAGACAGGCGAGTGAGTGAAGATAGCAGCCCGTGCGAAAACAGCTGACCTTGTTGTAGTGCGAACTGAGGAGCGCCACGGTAGCTACTTTTCGTCCTTCATTCTCTGTACTACAGGCATACAGGATGAGCATAAAGTCTTTCCCTGATTACAAACATTTATTACAAGAAAACTATGTGGAATACAAACATATTTTTTTTGCCAATACTTAATTTAGTTTCTAAAATTTTATGTCATGTGTTTATTGTAACATTTGGTTTTTGGTTGCAATATTTCGAAACAGATGGATTGAGATAGATGGTCCGACACCCTGGCCACCACGATCGCCGGATATCACCCCCCTTGACTTCTTTTTTGGGGGTATGTTAAGGACAAAGTGTTTTCGACACCAGTTCCAGATATTACAAATTTGAAGGCAAGAATAACAGACGCTTTTGCTGCAATAACTGAAGACTTGTTGGAGAACACGTGGAGAGAAACTGATTATCGGTTAGACGTTCTCCGTGCAAACAAAAGGAACACATGTTGAAGTGTACTGATGTGTTGTAAAAAAACTTCTTGAGTTACATTTTGAAAAAGAAGTGTTAGTATTCCACGCACAGTAGTTTTCTTGTAATAAATGTTTGTAATCAGGGAAAGACTTTATGCTCACCCTGTATGTTTTCCTTCCTGTCACTCAATCAGGCACACCTCATCTTCCAGTACAGTCAACACTTTCCAGGGAATGTTTAAGTGTATTTTTTGTGTAGTCGCTGGAAACGTCAGGAAACCGCGTTGAAGGAACGCCGATAGAATGTGACAGCGGCAGATAGCATTTGGCGCGGCCTGACAGACAATCAGTTGGGTTGTGTCGCCGCTGATGAATGTGGGAACTTTCCGTGTAATTTACTGAGCCATTGAAGAATCCATTCGCCTATCGTCTTTTATTGAAATCTAAGCCAACAGATGCAGATAATATAAGACGGGCCGGTCATTGTCTCCCACACGCAGCAAGGAACGCCGCGTGTTGCAAAAAGAACAAATTAGTGCGTGCTTTTGTCTGGTGGTGCATGACGAAGGGCAGCCTTCGAGAAATATGACGTCTTGCAGGAGGTAACGGCTGTCTGCAGCTCCAGGATATATCGTCTGCTGTAAAGGTGGACGGATCAGCTTTCTATGGAACATCGGTAAATTTATATCACACTGCAGTGATTCATGCTGTAATCCAGCTATCTTCATAAACACCCCTGCAATAATTTCGAATTCTCTCAGATGTCTATTGCTTTCGGTAAATTCAAGGGCCATTTTGAACATGATTGTATGCATATTTAGCCCTCTAAGGCACAGTGGTGACTATATGTACCATCCACCTCAACAGTCACAAACACCACATTTAGCCCTTTAAAGCATAGTGGTGACTATATGTACCATCCACATCAACAGCTACAAACACCACATTTAGCCCTTTAAAGCACAGTGGTGACTATATGTACCATCCACCTCAACAGCTACAAACATCACATTTAGCCCTTTAAAGCACAGTGGTGACTATATGTACCATCAACCTCAACAGCCACAAACACCACATTTAGCCCTTTAAAGCACAGTGGTGACTAATATGTACCATCCACCTCAACAGTCACAAACACCACATTTAGCCCTTTAAAGCACAGTGGTCACTATACGTACCATCCACCTCAGTAGTCACAAACACCACATTTAGCCCTTAAGCACAGTGGTGACTATATGTACCATCCACCTCAACAGTCACAAACACCACATTTAGCCCTTTAAAGCACAGTGGTTACTAATATGTACCATCCACCTCAACAGTCACAAACACCACATTTAGCCCTTTAAAGCACAGTGGTCACTATACGTACCATCCAACTCAGCAGTCACAAACACCACATTTAGCCCTTAAGCACAGTGGTGACTATATGTACCATCCACCTCAACAGTCACAAACACCACATTTAGCCCCACACACCCTACTGGTTTGTCGCTACGATTCACACAACAAACAATCATTATTTCCCTAACTTTTGAGCCACCTCGTCTTTGTAAAGGATGTGCAGTGTTTTTTCTGTTAAACTGGTGTTCTGATTGATTTTAGACGAAGTACAGGTTTCAAACAGGAAGACACAGAGTGTCCATTTTATCGAGTTCCCGACGAAGGCAGCTGTAGCACTTAGACATCTCAATCCCCAGGGATATCCCGTTATAGCCGTCGTGTTCTGAGACACTGTAACAGCGACAGCGTGTGCACTGCGAGCGACAGAGCGAGCTGTTTTGTTTGTCGTAATAGCAATGCGATTCGTGTGGCTTCAGCAGTCTTTTATTGTCTATTGTGTTCAATATTGTAACGTGCCGCCACTGAAAATTCAGGAAATGAAGGTGATATTGTTAGGTACCTGCGAGTCGCAGTTACGGAGACAGCTGACGGAGTCCCGTGCACAGTGACACAGTGACTGTTGACAGTCGAGCAGCAGTGACAAAGAATCAGCAAGAAATAAGTTTTGTACACATGCTGCTTCGTCATTAGAGAAATGATGTGCATTTACGTAGCAGGCGAATGTAAAGTTTGTTGGGGAAACTTTCTTAGCTTCCGACGGCGGAGCTGCAGATCGTTAGCTCAGCTATGCCTAGTTACACGTTTTTAGCTTAGCTTAGCTATGCCTAGTGACGTCACTACAAAAATGTGTGAATTGTGATATAGAAAAAGATTAAATCGAACAGAAAAAAAGGGGACATGTTTCTTGGCTGTGCCACGTGTCCTGTATTGCGTTACGCTTCCTTGAACCACCTGAGACGGGATAGCTCAGTCGATATAGTGACTACACAACGGGCTGGACGACAGACGAATCTGGCCAGGAGTCCCTCTAGGGGCTAGATGTATTGCTACTCTCCAAAGTCCTACGGAAGCTAAAGAGTTCTCTCGGCTTCTTATTCAATGAAGCAATGGACGCTCTGCCTGAACGTAATCGGCCGGAGCTTGAAACGTATCACTCACCTCCATCTGGTGTAGAGATTAAGAATGAGTGCAGCATGAGTGTATTTTATTCTTACCCAAAAGCTATTATGGCAGACACAGCAATAATTTCACCTTTACCTTGACCTTTTGCTTTATTGCTCTTGCGTCTTGTGTATCGTGAAAATTGTGTATATGTATACACGTGGGCTACACGTGTGTGTGTATATATATATATATACATGTGTGTGTGTATATATATATATATATATTTATATATACACACACACATACATTCATTCATTTTCTGAGTTCTGGGCAAGAGAAGTGACGTTAATACCAACCAGACGTGCACATAAACTGACCAGCGTTATAATCGCCACCAACACAGTGACTCTAAGCACGAACACACAGGCTGGCTTCACTGGGTGCAATTTCTTGGCAATAGCCTGGAGAGGCTGCCGAAAACTAGGTTAAATCTAAGGCAGGCAGTCGCCCTAGAGATTAGATTTCAAATCCAGGACCTCCAGAGTGTGGAGCGACCTTTGGTGTACTTCTGGAAGTTCAGGAATATATCTTGGTTTCGTAAAATTTGAGGCTGCAAAAATCTGCTGACATTTGTTGACATGATGTATTGCAGTTTTGTTTAAAATCGGACAAAATTATTGGACACTGTGCATTTAGACTTGTACCTGTGTCAATACACAATACGAGTAGGCCTGTCATTCAAGTGCCAGAGACCCGTGCGCCTGGAATGTCAGCCGTGACAGTGTTTATCCTGTACTTTTTGCTCGGTGTTCAAAGGAAAGTGGGACAAGGCACTTTAAAGCAAGACTCGACCAGTTCCCTGCACTTGTTATCAACTTAACTGTTCACTAAGTGTCCTGCCACTCGATTTCTGACAGCCCAGTTTGATAAACAATAAACAAACAAATTAAATTACGGCGCGCGTCGTAAATGTAAATTCATAAATATTTATCGTTGTGCCAAGCCTTTCGAACAAAGCTGTTGAAAAATCCATGCCTGTGGTACACAATGTGTACCGGATGTCAGCAGAACACAGCGACGCTACAAGCTGACGGTCGCACCTCTAACAGTCACGGTGCCCTCGTGAATGTATATTTATCGGCGACCAAAAACAGACGGCCTTCCCACTGTCGAATTTCGGACAGCACATTATGTGCAGACTTGTAGCGAATGTCACTTCACCAGGGCATTCAGTGTGTGCAGTGCGGGTAGGAACTAACTGATGTCGTTAAATTATGTATGCTTATTATTATTACTTAGCCGTTTGTCATGAAATTCGCGCTTGTTAGACAATTCTTTTTCAGGCAATCACATAGCGATCATCATCAAAATTCGGTAGAGTTGAGGCGGTTACTATATTTCACAAACAGACGGACGGACGCGGTCTGCACACGAGGAGATCTTGTTCAGAACGTAAAGAACGCCTAAGATACACTCCTTTCAAAAGTCTTAGGATTTCCGAGATGCTCGAAGGAACGCCATCGAGATTGTCACAGGTGTCAAGGCAGCCTAAATACCTGACTTGTTACGTTTCGTCCTTCGCAGTGCGCCAGTCCGCTGGCAGCCATGTTGTGCCAACGCCTATTGGCCTGACCGTGACACCAGAAACAGTCTGCGCTACTCTGGGCATTTCTCCGACATTTCACCGTCTGCATAGTGATAATGACAGTTGTGTTGCACGTAACCAGCACGGTACAGCCTCGGTTTAATTAATAAACAAATACCGTATTCTTCACCGCAGGAAAAAACAGGCTGTTTCCATTACAACGGAAAATCATTAAACCCTCTGAAAGGAAGAAAACAGCTCTTTAATCCGGGAACTCAGCGAAAGGCATTGCTTTGTTTCAGTAAAATGTCGAGTCTTTAAAGTTAGTTGTTGTGCCTAAAGTTAGTTCTTGTGCCTAAAGTCAGTTTTTGTGCCTAAAGTTAGTTCTTGTGCCTAAGGTTAGTTCTTGTGTCTAAGGTTAGTTCTTGTGCCTAAGGTTAGTTCTTGTGTCTAAAGTTAGTTCTTGTGCCTAAAGTTAGTTCCTGTGCCTAAAGTTAGTTCTTGTGCCTAAAGTTCAAGCGATTTAATCGTTTTTGCTTATTCAACTTTTTCACACGCAAGAGAAGAAAATTTGGGACTTACGTGTGGGTCTTTTGGGTTGCCACCTTCTAGCACATTAGATCTATACCGACGTTTCGGAGAACACGCTACCTGCATTGTTTACGGTAAACACATGACAGTGTGTCCTTCCTTCGATATCCTAGCAGACTGCAAGCTGTTGTGTCCGAGCAGCTAAAATGAGGCACAAATCTGCTGCTGCTGATATCCACCGACTGACACCACGCATAACTTCTGATATCTTCTGTCAAATGTTTTTTTCTCTCGATATTTACCTTTGACCTGCTTGAGACACGTAATTACAATACTAACACGATCTATATGCCTAGTTCGTCGCTTGGCAACAGGCATAACGTTAGAATTAAATGTAAAATCGGTATTATTATATGCTTGTGAAACTTGGAAAACTACCAACCAGATAACAAGACGACTACAGATATTTGTTAATAAATGCTTAAGACGAATAATGAGTATAAAATGGACCGATAAAATTACGAACGAAGAACAATGGAGAATCAGCCATCAGAAGTCAATAGAAAATCGGATAAAAAGAAGAAAATGGAATTGGATTGGACACACATTACGTAAAGAAACAGGAGCAATAGAGAAAACTGCATTAGACTGGAATCCTCGGGGGTATAGAAGGAGAGGTAAGCTGAAGAGGACGTGGCGAAGGAAATAGAGGATGAGATAAGGAGCACAAGAAGATCACGGAAAGAGGTCAAGCGGATAGCTGGAGACCGCAATGGCTGGAAGCTCTTCATGGATTCCCTATGCTCCACAAGGAGTAAAAGGATCTAATAATGATGATAACGTTAGAATTACATTTCGCTCGGTATTATTCAAACGTTGGGTGACAACAGTACATGCTCACAAATTTATGTCCCATTTTAATGAAAATATAGAGTTACGATTATTACAGGTTCGTCTGGCTACAAACGGGCCGTTAAACCGGCAGCCACTGCTCTATTAACGACCCGGAACTTGCAATATAAGCTGATGGTGCTAGCGAGTGAAGAAAGCACTGGGCCCTTGGTCGGTTGAGTGACCTGTATTGGGAGAAAGGAGGGACTTCCCACCTCTGTGAAAAAGAAAAGATAGAGATAGAAGGAACTAATGTTTTGCGTGTTTGATTTGTGTGGGTGTCAAACTTGGCTCCGTTATATTCAGGGTAAAAAGAGATTGAGAATGTTTAGGGAGAGGAGGCGGAGAAGTTGCTGGTGGGAATATTGAGATTTGAAGGGGAGGAAGGGGTAGGATGATGGGGGAAAACTGAACACCAAAAAGGCGCACTTATCCCAGCACACTTGACGTGGACAACGTGAGATACACACAGAATTTTTGTCGATTATTGTACGGGTGGGGCCAATATCCTAAAATAAAGTTATGCTTTTTGTTCTTTTGTGTATAGCAAGAGGGGCGAGATAGTGATAAGGTATATCGTGATGCTGGCCGTTGTGGTTCAGTACAGGATGACGGCGTGGCAACAGTAGCACAGGCCGGGTCGCATAACGTGACAAAATGTACCAGCTGCAGCATGGCTGTTGTAGAGCGTCCCTTGCGAACGGCGTTCGATGTGGGCAGAGAAGTACAGTTAAGACAGACATCATTTCATTCGGTTCGTCTGGAACGTCGACAACAACTACCAGACCAGACGGTGTTGCAGTGCAGAAGAGCGCAGTTCCGATTTTCCCAACCACAACAACAAATCGCGTGATGCAATTCGACCACAACACTCCTTTGTTTCATTTCACCCATTGCCAACAAACCGAAAAACGCACAGAGATTATGAAATTTACTTTGAATTGAAATTTCCCGACGTTGCGACGCATCTCCTTACGTACTTTTCTGTAACGTTTGTCTAGTCTGCTACCAAGCAGAGTGAGTTCGTTCTTAGCACCGACCGCTGGAGCTTCATCGCGGAACATTTTACACTTGCTTGAAAAAGACAGTGTCTTGCTGAGGTTTTCACTTTTCAGTGCACTTCTTATGGCAATTATATCGTCTGTCGACAGTTTCGGAGCAGTCAGTGTTGGCGTTCTCACTGCAGTCTGCAGGAAACTGCATTCTTCTCCATCACAAACTCACTTTTTTTAATCTGCCGTAGAGATTGAGCCAAAAAAAAAAACTCCTGTACGGCGTAATATTCCGGACGACTGGAAACATAACGTTTGTTTTTTCTCAGTTTCCATTAGAAACATCTCTGAAACAAATCCTGTATTTCGCGCCAGCAAATTTGAAATGTAATGTACCAGTCTGCAGGGCTGCCCAGTAGGTAAATACTGCGACTGTGCCCAATGCTATGTACGTATCGGCGAGGTGCACAACAGCAATGTAAAGATGCTGTAACATACTTGTACAACATACAGTTTGTCATGCTGGTACCAAGGTGTCGGAACAACCTGCTGTCTCCATATTGACGATGCACGACAGCAAGGATATAAACGCCTAGTTAAGCCTATAGACAATAATTTCCGCCCCTCGCAGCCCGGGACAGGACAGAGGCGTGCTCCTGACTACCCTGCTTTCTGAACAAACGAGCTCTCCAATTTGAACGCCAATGTGTTGAAGAAATTTGCTGCCTCGAGCTTACAGGGTTGAAGTTACAGACAGCAGGCTAGCCAACATTATGGACGGGTTCTGGAATGTGACGATGTCTTGGGTGAGTGGCTGACGACGTTTCGAAACAACTGGCTAAGCAGTTCAAGGAGGCAGGAAGATTGTTCGAAACGTCTGAAACCCTCATGAAAGACACAGCTGCATCATGTCGCAGAAGATCTTGATCCTCAAATATTCCGCTGTGATAACCTTAAATATCGTTATTTGAAGAAAGTGTCTTCCTCTGTGTGTCCTCAATATAGGGGCAATGTGTTCTTTCGAAACGTCGATAATAGTGTAGCAAAAGTCACCTAGTCATGTACCGATGTGAAACTGGCTGAACGACACGGACGAACCGGTGACGAGCAACACGAAGCGCCGTTCTGTGACGAAGTTGCTTATAAGGCGCCGCGCGTCAGTTGCTTGTAGCAATTTGTCACTGAGGGTACTTCATTGTATTTACTGTTTTATTGTTCTATATCTTGTACTGTGTTCGTTTTAACTTCTTTTGTAATGTGTGTGTGTGGGTGTGTGTGTGTGTGGATGTGTGTTTGTGTGTGTGTGTGTGGATGTGTGTTTATGTGTGTGTGTGTGGGTTTTTTAATGTGTGTGTGGGGGGGGTGTGGATGTGTGTTTGTGTGGATTTTGTAATGTGTGGGTGTGTGTATGTGTGGATGTGTGTTTGTGTGTGTGTGTGTGTGTGTGGGTTTTGTAATGTGTGTGTGGGTTATGTAATGTGTGTGTGTGTGTGCGTGTGTGCGTGTGTGTGTGTGTGTGTGTGTGGGGGGGTGGGTGTATGTGTGTGTGTGTGTGTGTCTGTGTGTGTGTGTGTGTGT
>Ga0123352_10012783_pt1 | contig 13295 bp, 6 predicted proteins | sample TergutLab28metaG_FD_89700 | JGI IMG/M metagenome (GOLD analysis project Ga0123352, IMG submission 89700) | Labiotermes labralis P1 segment gut microbial communities from Petit-Saut dam, French Guiana - Lab288 P1 | ecosystem: Host-associated > Arthropoda: Insects > Digestive system > Gut ... | reverse complement strand
GGGAGGGCTACATGAGAAGCATGTAGTGGCAACTTGGAATCTTGGGAACCATCTCAGCATTTGCTTATAGACACAGGGAAACCAAGAAAAACCTGTGTCAAGATGGCCGGTCGCAGGACCTTCCGAGTACTGACTTCTAGCCAGCAGCACGGCATCTAAAGTTAAAAAACAGCAATGAAACACTGTGGACAGTTCTTTCTCCCGTTGATACGCAAGATATCACTGTTCAGCTCAGGAGTAAAACCGAGATAAGGGAAGCAAAGAATAAGTTTTTATTCTGACACAGAGCCTGTCACGTAATTCATTACGCGACTTCGTGCAACACACGACTTGAGTAACGAGCAGTCGGTCAGGTGTTCAACAAATTCTCCACCTTTTATGGAACCCGAAGGTTCATCCTAGGAATATGATGAAACTCTCCATATATGGGCCTGAGGAATATAGTGGCCAAATAGGTAACTATCAGCTTCTTCGAGAGGCTTCTACTCCATGCAGTTCCATGGATGAACCGAAAAAAAAGCGACGTCGCGGAATCTGCTAGCAAGTGACGGTCAGTCACGTTACACCAATTTTTCGTAACAATGAGACGCGTTGGCGTAACCATTGCTAAAGCAATCAGTATTAAATATTCTCAATGCGTGTCTGTAGAATCAGTTATCCAACACGCAGAGCGCATGCGCCGCATTATATTGTCACCTGTGGCCTTTCTGGCTCTACCATATTTCTCCAAATTATCTTACAAACGGCAAGATTTTCGGAGGAAAAAGTGACTAAGTATAAAATGTGTGCTCTGATTCTCTCTACAATACTTGTCTGAAGCATCGCAATCTACGCAGAACTCGGCGAGATGTTTTCACGTAAAGTACCTACTATTCTTATCAATTTTAACCAAACTTGAATTTTCCCGACAGATTTCTAAAAATATCATGAAAATCCGTTCGGTGGGAGCCGAGTTGTTCCGTGCGGGCAGACATGACGAACCTCAGAGCTGTTATCCACAACTTTGCGAACGCGCCTGCAATTTCTGCAGTTACTGCAGGAACCTCACGCATCTTGGGGGTTATGTTTCAGGGGTGAACAAACTGCACATTACTTTAGTTAACAATACACCCTCAGCCCATGTTCCTCCCTCAAATGTGACAGACGAAGTTTCATACTCATACAAAACAATGGGCAAAATTAGTTCCGTATGTCTTAATGTTCATACTTTTGGACAGCAACCTGGAAGACAAAAGACTGTGTACTGAATGGCAGCAAGCATTCTCTTTGCTCAATCTGCTCTTAATTTCTTTATGAATGCAATTTTGATTCGTTAGGGTTGTTCCCATATAAACCACATACACAAATGCAAAACACGGAAACGTTAAATCTTATTAGCTCACACGCACGTGAAAATCGTACGCCACATAACTAGGGGAAACGTTTAATATGACATAAAGATAGCGAACGTACTAGGCTACACACACACACACAGAGAGACACTCTTCCCATACACTTGACACAAAACGGAGGGACAGCCAGGCTCGAAACTTTCGTATGTACTTCCACCTTGAACAACGTCCAAAGAAATACAAGACTATTATAGGCCAATGTCTACTTTACCTCTACCGTTTTGATCTACACATGATCGTTCTCTTCAAACGCACGAGTTCTCTAATATGCCCCACGTCGTCAAAAGAAGTTTAAAATTTTTGAAATGACACAGTATGGACAGTTCAGGTGAAGCCGGTGGATCAGTATTTGCGCCATCGCATCTATTGTATTGGCAGAAGAAGCGCGGACGACACCGGATTCGGAATGTACAGCACGTTCATATTTTCACCTATTCTCCTTGTGGTGTGTAAGATTACACGTTGCTTGGCATTCATCTGGTGTTGGTCGATCTTTTTTCTTCCAAACACAGAAATCATAGATCCTTTGTTTTCGTACAGTTCGTCACTCCTTTGCGGGCAATCACGTAAACACCGAGGTCGTCAGGCACATTCCAAACAAGAAGGTTCAAATGTTTAACCGTGCAGCGCGACGGACGTGAACATATCGCCCATTTGCGACAAGAGTGCCACAACTCAAAATTTGGCATTTTTTAATTATTGGCATAGAAAGAAACGTTTGCAGATTCACTTTTAACAGGTATAGTGTCATAACGCAGTTTGCAAAACTCGCCGCTGGAGAGCAGTTGTGTCGTCGTTGCACTCAGAAAATTATTGAAGTTCAAAACTTTTAAAAGTTTCTCTTGAAAAATCACAAATTTTGAGTTGTGACACTCTCGTCGCAAATAAGCGATTTATGCTTTCGCTTTCATTTGCTATGTGAACTCCAAAACATACATTTACTGCTAGCTGACCACTGGTGCCTTTATTTCGTATTTCATACTAAGTGACGTCAAATGTGCACACAAACGAACTTGTGCCCGTCTAATCCCCTGAAGTACTCAACGAACCCCTAAGAAGGCTGTTAGTGGGATTATGAACTGAACGTCATAATGCATATTTAATGTGAATTTATGTTCATCTCACTGTACTTCTGCTTTACATGATGATGCTTCATTCTAACTTAACCGAATGTGACAAAACTACAGCGTCTGATTAGAGTAGGATTCGTAAGTTCAAAATGATAGCTGAATATCAAGCGTGTGTTCCACAAGTCTGGCATGCAGGCCTATTAAAATAATTGCACTACATGACAGTAATGTTTTACTTTCATTGACAAAATTTATTCACATCTACCTCTTAGATACGAATTTCTTGGTAGTAGCCAAGTATGCCTGATCTAGTATGAACCATTTCAAGGAGAACGTTGTTTGATTTTGTGTAATATTTACGAATACAATAATCTAATCAGTCACAAGGCCTGATACTAATATGCAAACATATCCCAGCGGTACGTGCAATCGGCCCTAAGCTTTAAACCAGAATTAGCTCGGGATAAATTACAGGATATTATAAACAGCCTTATGTCTGGTACAATTAAGTGGCGAATCGAACTGAACGCACCCAAATCCGAGGCTGTCATGTACGGAAAAGGTGCCGCCCGTACACCACTAGCCTTGACACTAACTACAACTTTAACCACATCTTCAGGTTGAAAACAGGGAAAATATCTTGGAGTCGCAGTCGACAAAAATGAAGCCTTCAAACTGTACTTAAGACGGCGCACAGAAGAACACACTCCAGTTTTCGAACTGCTTTATGTTTCCGCAGCGTCAACAGATTTCCACCGACGTTTCAGGACAACCTGGGTCAGGATATTCCCGGATTTCTGTAACTTTGGCAAAAAAACTAGCCAATGACGCGGCGTAACATCTCAGAAGATCGAAGACCTCGACCTAACCGCGGCGAAAGCCTAACTCTCGCGAAGACTACGCGTGTTATACACCATTATACATTTTAAGTTCCGCGGTTAATATCAGCGTTGCCTTAACAAAAAGACCTTCAGAAGTGAGATTTGCAAAGCGCCGATGGTGAAGATTCAAGTCTTCTGGGATGTCACCCCGTGTCGACTGGTAAATATATACCGCCGTTTCGGGGGAGCGTGATGTATCTACCTTCAGGGACTAGCAGTGCAGGAAGAGCTGCACTGCTAGGCACTTAAGATGGATACAGCACGCTCTTCCGGAACTTCGAGAACTACTGACCCGTCAACACATCTCAAAATTCAAGAAGCTACATGACCACATTAAGTCAGCACCATCTTAACCTGCTCCGCGGCACCCTGGTGTACTGCAACACGTCCACAATAAATAATATATACAAGTAATACTGCATAAGAACCTAATATTCCGGGAATTATTAGGCACCTGGGAACGCGAATATGGCCCATGTTTGGAGCATGCTAATCCGCAATTCGGAAACTTAGGCGCCTAACCCTTTCAGCATAGTGTTAACTTCACACCGCAAACTGAATGCAGCTTACGAAATTGTGTACAGACGCATCTTTACAGGGATCATGAGTCGGAATTCCTAAAGACGCTGTTCACAGAAGTATCCAGGCGAATTCCTTATGAACAATCATACCGACAGCGCACACAATGCACTGAAGACTGCCACAACAGCTGGTGTGGATGACAAACATGCTACACACACGGATCAGACAGGCCTAACACCGCAAAGGAAAAAGTAGTCAAGCAATGTTAATAAAAGTCCAACCAGGTGCAACAGTATGCAGATATTTTTTTGCTGCAAAGTCACTCTACATGTTTCGGGTGTCACAGCACCTATCATCAGGAGTACTAAAAACTGTAGCCCCAACCTCCGGTACAGGTCATACTGTAAAATACAAGGATAAACTGGAATGAACTAACAGTGTGTGTTGGTTTGTTAACTGCAGATAGTAATGCGTGGCGGTACATTAACATATTTACAAAAGTCTAGGTATACAATATCGTGGAAGTTTATAAGTTAAAAATTTTAATACTCCTGATGATGGGTGCTGAGACACCCGAAACATGTAGAGTGACTTTGCAGTAAATAACTATCTGCAAACTGTTGCATCTGGTTGGATTTTTATTAACATTAAATTATGATGCACGGAACCATGAGCTTAAAATTTAGTCACGCAATGTAAGTATAACGTGACAGTGAGGCGCGTTCGTGCAACCACTGTTGCAGTGTACGAACAATAAGTACAACACATCCTGACTGTGTGTGTGTTTGTAGCCCTATGTATCCAGCATGTTATGATCATGCGTCATATTGTTATCTGTGGCCTCCCCGGCTTTACCCTACTTTACCACACTGCCTCATAAACGGCAGACATTCGAAAAAATAAAATGTGTTTTTTTTTCTCTACAACTTTTATCTGAAACATACCTAACCTAACCCACTCTACGCAGAACTGGGCGAGATAGATCAAGGATGTACATAGGTTTTCATGTACAGTACCCGTTATTCTTGTCACGGTTTAATGAAAAATGAATTTTCTCGAGAGATTTGAGAACAATATTCAAATACCAAATTTCATGAAAATCCGTTTAGTGGAAGCCGAGTTGTTGCATGTGGGCAGGCAGACATGACGAAGCTATAGTCCTTTTTGGCAATTTTGCGGAAGCGCCTAAACACGACTGAACATTGTCTACAAATACGTGACGTCGAGCCTGACCACTTTCATCACTGGCGACAGCATTAACTGCCACATATACTGTATCCTTACTCATGGGTTTCACGACTGTAGGTATGATCAATGTATATTGTTAACATGTCATACATTTATAATTAATATATCAGCACATGTGCCAAGGAGAATTTAGGAATATTCTACAATATGTTTACCGAACTGCTGGCTAGACGTCTGTATATTCACAATGTCCTGCGACCGGCCACCTCGACATAGGATTTCCTGGCAATCCTCCGTCTTCAAGGAAATGTAGAGACGCTTCATAAATTCCGAATTACTATGCCATGCTTCCCACACATCAGTCGTCTGGAGGCTAAATACGTGCACTATAGCGTATCTTCAGTTTCAATTAATACGACTACGCCAGAGTAAAATTTAGCAGTACGTAGTTACATTTTGCCACCATCAAGTAAGCATACAGGTCCGCAAAGGTTTCCGAACCTAAACTTCGTGAAGCTGACGGTGCATTTGCCAGTAATAATCAGAAATCAAAGTACCAGCACATTGGAAAATCGTGCAATATGCATAAAGCATGAAAATTAGTCCATTAACCCCTTAACATATTGTTTGTCTCCTTCCTTCCCTTCTTTATTCTTCTTTGCTATTTTATTTCTTCTTATTTTCGTCTTTTAGCTTCCCAGTCCGTCTCCCTCCGTTGTTACTCTCACCACCTTACTTAATTCCTTTTCTTCACTGTGTTTCCTTTTATCTCCCTCCTCCATTTTGTGCTCTTTTCGTTTTTACTGTCTTTCTTTTTCATGTTTCTTCCTTCTTGTCTGCTTTCTTTTCTCTTTCTTTCCGTATTTCCTTCTGCTTCTACATCGTTATTTTCCCCTCCCACTGTCGTTTACATCTTGCTTCATTTCCACATCCGCAACAAGCCCCTGAATTGCCACACACAGCAAACAGTACCGTTTTGCGCTTGCCTGTTGCATGAACCCATCCGCAGCCGTCGCGAGGTACGTCAAGTGCATGGCCATGGCCATGGCCACGCGACATATAACTCACTGCTGACAGTTTGTCCTCGTTATTGACGACACTGTAGCTGAGCGCTTATATCAATCTATAAATTGCAGTACGGTCTATAACAAATACGTTTTTTGATATTCTGTATGTTGAATTTGTACAGGTGTTCATTTACTGCAGATGTCATGTTGCTGTAGGATTCCGGATCACGAGCTGCATGGAGTCAGAACCGTTCTTTCGTTTCGTTTACTGTTCATTATACAGAAGAGTGTTTCAAAATAGCCTTGTGCATTCTGATTAGATCCGTTTCATATGTACGATACACAATTTTGGGATATATGATAAAATTAAATTTGTGCTTCATCCTGAATTTGGGGTTACAATTCTTTGAACAATACTCACCAAAACAAAACAGTCCCTGCCCTTCATGATTTTTAACGAAACTTTTTTGGCACTTCTCGTCTCCCTCGGGTGCTGTAGGTCCAGTCCATCTCATGCTCTACATACCAACCATGCACATACAGTCCAACTCGGCTATAACGTTATAAAGTGAACCGAACATTTTGTGTCGCTATAAACTACTGTTGTTATAACCAAGGAGTAAAATGTGACGGGAACAGTGAGGAATTAATTGGTACCACAGAATATCTGAGGCTATAGGCGATTTGTCGTATAAGCCATGTCGTTATAACCGGGTTAGACTGCATATGAAATCACTCTGACAGATTATGGTGAAATGGTACCATGACATTTCTGTTCCACGTGCGAGCTTGCTTCACCGGTACCTACAGAGCACGACGGCATCAAGCGTTTGTGATTTTAAACCCCCCCCCCCCCCCCCAAAGAATGAATCTGCGCGCTGCGTGTTCTTCTTCCAAGTGTTGTCACTTCAGTTCCCTACAGACCGGGTTGGTATTCCATTACTCTGGCGGCCCCCAAAGCTCAATTAACTGAGGATGCCTCACTTAGAAACTACAACTGCTTCTCCCAATGAGGATCGCCGTATAAACATTTTTCATACTAACACTCATCGCAACGGGTGGGAGACAAATGAGCTGCAGGACTGACCAGACAATACCGACTCACGTAAACTGGAACTCATTCCATAAATACAGGCTCAGACAGAGAGGCCACAGCGCTGGCAGTTATCGGGGGTCACAAGAAGTTTCGGCTCTGCAGCCTGCACACTGCTTCCTGCAGACGCAACAGAGCCGTCAAAAAAGAAAAAGGTAGGTCTGGAATGTACAGAGGAAGGCGGCTGATTATTTGCGGGATGTCATGATGTTCAGAGCAGAATTTTTCAAGGGGCATTCAACAAATCGGCCTACTTTATGCACTGTTAGATTTCAGGTAATCGCAGCGGTGATTATGATGATTGGAGTCTTCTGGGATGTTACGCCGTGTCGATTGGTAACGTTATCGACGTTTCGGAGGGACGTAGTTAGCCCATGGGCAGGCGGTATTTTGACTGTTTGATCCGCAAGATAAAGTAACTGCACCCCACTCTTTCCGTCCAGTCTTGAAAATGCCCACGTAATTAAACAAAAGGGGCACACTGCGTACATTTCCGAAATCACGCCTATTAAAGAGTCAAAAATGATCTCTGGAATGTTGACGATTGTGTACAGGTTCTGTTAGTTACGGACGACTGTGTACAGGTTCTGTTAGTTAAGGACGATTGTATACAGGTTCTGTTATTTTAGGACGATTGTGTACAGGTTCTGTTAGTTAAGGACGATTGTATACAGGTTGTTAGCTAAGGACGATTGTCTACAGGTTCTGTTAGTTAAGGATGATTGTGTACAGGTTCTGTTAGTTACGGACGACTGTGTACAGGTTCTGTTAGTTAAGGACGACTGTATACAGGTTCTGTTAGGTAAGGACGATTGTCTACAGGTTCTGTTAGTTAAGGGCGAATGTGTACAGGTTCTGTTAGTTAAGGACGACTGTGTACAGGTTCTGTTAGTTAATGACGATTATGCACAACAGGTTCTGTTAGTTAAGGACTGTATACATGTTCTGTTAGTTAAGGACGATTGTATACAGGTTCTGTTAGTTAAGGACGATTGTATACAGGTTCTGTTAGTTAAAGACAACTGTATACAGGTTCTGTTAGTTAAGGACGATTGTGTACAGGTTCTGTTAGTTAAGGACAACTGTATACAGGTTCTGTTGGTTAAGGACAATTGTATACAGGTTCTGTTAGTTAAGGACAATTGTGTACAGGTTCTGTTAGTTAAGGACGATTGTGTGCAGGTTCTGTTATTCTCTCTTCGCATGCCTTCATTACATTTAGTGTCACCGCACCTCGTAGCCGTCAGCCTATCCAGACAAACGGAGACACCACCCCCAATTAGGTCATGACCCCTCAACCTTTTAAACCCTAGTGGTTACTTTATATACCACCAGGTTTAATGTTAAACCAGACCGGCAATGTACGTACAACGTAACATTGGTGTGCATTCGTGTAACTATTGTTGCAGTGGAAAACCAACAAGCATTACATATTCTGAGTGTGTGTGTGTCTGTAGCCTTAGTTATCCAGCATGCAATGCACATGCGCCATACTGTCATCTGTGGCCTGTCCGGCTCAACCATTATGTTCCACATAAGTTCATAAACGGCACGATTTTCGGGGGGGGGGGTTACTGAACAAAAAATGTGTTTTGATTTTCTCTGCAAATTTTGTCTCAAACATTTCTCATTCTATGAAGAACTGAGCGAGATATGATCAAAAATGTAAAGTACCCGTTATTCTTGTAAGATTTTAATCAAACTGAACTTTCTCAACAGATTTTCGAAAATCAAATACCAGATTTCATGAAAATCCGCCCAGTGGGAAAAGAGTTGTTCCATGCGGACGGACAGAGACGGACAAACGTGACGAAGCTAATAGTCACATCCCGCAATTTTGCAAACGAGCCTAAAAAATCCGATGTTTTGCACACACAGTGTATTTGTACGTTTTGCCCCGATCTCAGAACAAACTGCGATTATTTCCCTACACATCATAAACTGACTGATTTTTATAACCGAGATGCCCAGTGTTTAATGCGAGGTACGGACTGGGTCTTTAAAAAATAATTACGCTTCGTGCTTAAAAGGATAATCATATCGCTCACTGAATGCCACAGCCACAGCGGCTTAATCCAAAAACTGCCGTTTGGTGTTACAAAATGGCGCAACTACATCGACACTTGTTAGATGAAACATACCCCGCTTGATGACATTATTGTTGGACTCAGTTGTTACATTTTTAAGCTCAATCTTTGTATTAACTCCAAATGGCAATTTTTGGATTGTGCCACTATTGCATTTACTGAGCATTATATCGCTTCATTTATCACCTTCGACGCCATGTAACATCGCCAAATAAACCAAAAATAAACAAGGAGATGGTACGTTGCGATTTTTGGTTTTCATGCCGTTTCTGAAGCAGATTACAGTTTCTGGAGGTATGATACCGTGTTGGTTGGTCACTTCCGACGTAAAGAATGACCGTGATGTCTTCAAATGATCTGTCACTCTGCATTCTGTTAGTTATGAAGAACTCCGGTATGGCAACGCCATCCATTTGGTACAAATATCGAAAGTGCAACTGTAAAATTTACGACGCTACACTCAAGCGTCTCACTGAAGACAACACACACACACACAACGCACGCAAAATATTGTATATACTTTTTTTTTTCATTTTATTACCGTGCAATGTGATAACAATATTTATTAAAACCAACTAATTGCACATACTTGTCAAACCATTAAAACCATATTATCTGATAATGTGGTTTTAATGGTTTGACAAGTATGTGCAATTAGTTGGTTTTAATAAATATTGTATATACTATCTAAGAGTAAATCCCACTTATTTGGAGAGAGGATAACTTTCTATGATGCAGGTCACAAGATTGGTTGCTGATTGTTCTAAGGGACGATACTTCATAGCTAGGCACTTCAGTTCTGTCGACGAACTTTCCACACGTCCTCTAAAGCTACTACACGCGCGAACAGCCAAGCAATTGCCCACCGCTGCCCAGTTGCGGCGGATGCGAAAGTGAGGGGGTTTCATGACTTTTACATCACTACCGTCTGGCCACGTGACGCTGTCAGCATCAAGCAGCATACTTGCCAGAAACAAACACAAAGCATTTGTATGAGGAAGATGAAAAGCGGTCCGACTTCGCTTTAACTCTTCCTGTCATGCTGCATCGTAGAAAGCATGTGACAAACCGGTATGCCAGCCTGCAAACTTTCTTCCGCATTTACGTGGTATATGTTTCAGTGCTAACATTCTGGCAAACAAATTAAAGAAGAAATAAAAAAGAGCAGGCAATTCCACTTTAAGCACTGATAAAATAAAATTAATTTATCTAATATAAGACAAAATAAACTTGACTTCCATTTACAAATTTGTGGAAAATATACGAGGAAAAAAGCACCTGCCTAATTCCTCGGAATAAAATAAAAACAAATGAAAAACAGCCAGCCGGTCCCACATTGCAGCCAGAAACAACAATATTGTTGCTTGTTGGTACCTTGATACCAGCCGACACAGAATCATTTTCAGAAGACCGAAGACTGCACCGTACTCAATTACAATACCGACCACATGTTTCAGTAGTTGCCTAGTTCTGTATCAAAATGGAACGATACACCCATTTGCTGATCAATCACAAACGCCAGTCTGTATAAGAAGTTATAAGAGGTAATCAACTCTTTGCTGAACAAGGCGCAGTGTAATGATCGGGGGCATCTCTGTCACGTATTTGGCGTACGTAGGTCTTCCTCGAACAGCCAGGTTGTCATATCACATACATCGCAGGCAGTGGACAACGTCCGCCATAAACCAACGGTATACGAAAAAGATACCTTTATCTGGGAATACACAGTACAATCTCCGCAACTAAAATTACTATTATGATGTTCTGAATGATGGGACCGACTGTAGTATTGGAAGTGTTACTACGTGGTTGTCGGCTGTAACGAAAAATGATTCGCTGGCACTGAACAGATTATGTAACTCGCCATATTTACACTGCATCGTAACAACCTCCGTACAAGGTCTGGGGCAAATAAACATACAATTCAAGAAATATGTTAAGCCACACAATATTTTTTGTGTCGTAAATGTTTATGACGCATTGTTAAAGTAACAATAAAAATTCGGTTGCATATATAATCATCACATCTGCTTAGCAGTATAATCAAAATTTAAAAATAACAAGGAAAGCACCTACTCACCATTGTAACCAATGTGAGCTGCCACGATTTGCAACATCCACTGACTTACTTGTATCTGTATTAGGTATGCCTGTCAAGATTATCCGGTAAAGGGATAGCAGCATCCGACCTCCGTCGAGTCGGTTAAAGTCAAACATCCAAATGACATGCGTCTGAAGAAACAATGTATGAAAACCGATACAAAAATTGTGAAAGTAAACTGCTACACAACACGCCATTTGCTTGTACGAACAGACGGGCTGGCTGTCTTGACCTAAATCACAACCAGACTACAATCACAGGTGGTTTTCTCACTTACAAGGTCTCCGAAACAAACCTTCACAACTTGACTCATAACGATGAAAAGCTGCAATCCATTTTTTGTTCACAGTCAGTGAGACGTGAACATCCTTGCGGCACGAACAGCGCAGAACCGATAACGGCTTTTCGGTTTAAGAGACAATAAAACAGTCATAAAGGCCGATCTTGTACACACTTGTACACCTGTTTTACTGTTTGGTGATAAAACATCAATCTACAGCCAACACTCACATCACATACTTTCTTCAGTAATGTACGTATACAATCCGGGTAGCCAAGAGAGCGTTTTTCTAAGCACACAATTCCTCTCCGTGGTGTCTGACGTAGTCCGGCCACAAGCTGAAATGCAACTTACCACATCCACACCTGTTCCAGACGCCGGCCGATCTCACTGAGAACCTTACAACTGCGACAAACCCTGAAAACTCAACGTGGAGGCCCGTACTGAGGAAAGCATTGTCATTTCGAGGCCGTCTCACGATTAACTGGAACTGTCAGCCACTGAACGTAGCCACGTCCTCTGTATGCGTATCGTATGTGCTGATTCCATAACACGGGGTCCGCTACCATTTACACAAAATATATATTTAAAAAGTAAATAAACTTGTTAAAGATAGCATGATGAGCTGCGAAGGGCCACGACCACACTAGTTTTCCGTTCTACGTCATTGCTCTCTCTTTATTCGGCCTATTATCCGTTACAACTGTCGCATTCACAGCCGAACGCAGCTCGCATCATTTGCCCGAGACCGGCTATCTTCCTCGACATTCTCGCAGTCTTCCTCAGTTCCTCGACGAAAATAATGGTAATATCTAAATGTAGGCCACAACCGCTCCTTCCTGTACACTAATAAACATCAATCAACCTGTGCAGTTTAATGACTGCAAATAATCTAAAGCGCCTGTCATAACGTTACGCTAAGAAGTACGTATAAACTGGTAACACGGAAGATTGTTCTACATGCGAGCCCGTGACCAGCATGTACTGTACGTAGGCGAGAGGCCAGAGCAGACTACCCAAGGAATTCAATTACGTATTTCCGGTCAGAACCACATACTTCGTGCAGAGCGGATTAAAGTACAGCTATAAACTTTAGCAGCTCTGTGACAGACTTTTACAGTTACGTAACATCATAATGGCTTCCCGTACAGCGGAATACAAGCGACTCCTTTCAGTGTCGAAAATTACGAATATAAAAGACTTCAGTCAAGATCGGAAAAACAGTTCGAATGTCACGGAAATATGAGAAGATACATCCGGTAACGTCATTGTACAGCAGGGGGGGGGGGGTAAATTCATTTGACGTCACACTGACTCTTGATTGAGCCACAGACACACGCTCAGTAAAGGAAGATAGGATGTCTGGCACGTACAACGTCGTCTTTGTTCTTCGGAAAAGCTACGGTGATAAGTTAGCTAGCTGCCTCCACACGAACAAGCGCCACTGTGTACAAAACAGAAGGCGAGTATTTATACCACTTACAATAGCCAGACTTCTCAGTTCCCTCGTAACTGCCAAGTTTGCTTGCTCAGAGGTTGTATTTTTTTTTTTTTTTAGCTCCGACAACCCCTAATGGACCCCGACCTTGTTGTTGAGGTTCCGCGCCCCCACTGGGACATCCCACTCCGTAGAACTCCCCCCCTTGGCGAGGGATCGGCCCGCCGCCCAGACGTC
>Ga0123352_10012780_pt1 | contig 13296 bp, 12 predicted proteins | sample TergutLab28metaG_FD_89700 | JGI IMG/M metagenome (GOLD analysis project Ga0123352, IMG submission 89700) | Labiotermes labralis P1 segment gut microbial communities from Petit-Saut dam, French Guiana - Lab288 P1 | ecosystem: Host-associated > Arthropoda: Insects > Digestive system > Gut ... | reverse complement strand
TTTTTCTTTTTTTTTCTTATTTTGGGTTTTTTTGGGCCTTTAAATGTCCACCTTTTTTGTGGGTGTTTTTTTCCCCCCCCCCCCCCTGAACTGAGCAGCATTGAACTCTGCAGTACGGGCAAGGTCAATGGTCGTTATGCAGCAACAATAACCCTTCTACGGCGAACAGTGTAACGATAGGCGAAGAACGCCCGGTACAGACGCAACACACGCAGTGCAGTGATGAAAACAATGACGTAACGCGGCGCAGTTCCTGGTATTTACCCGTGACGCTGATAGCTGGCGCCTGTCACGTACGTGCTACAGGACCTGGGTAGGCTGCGCATCTGGAGAGCCACGACGAATGTCCGAAGGTTTATTCTCTAGAAGTAAGTCTTGGTAACTGCGCTGGAAAAAAATTGACAAATCTGACAACCGATGGTGGCATAAATGTGTAAACTGGTATAATTCGACGAATTTACTTAGGAGATACGAACATGAGCTCAGATAATCCGATGATGTTTGCAGTGTTGTCATCAAAAGGCCCTGCTCTGCAAAATTTTGTCACTGTAATTGAAGGAAGTTTCGGGACGCTGTGATTTAATCAGTGACGGAGAGTGGTTCGAACCACGGTCATGTCCATCATTTGCTGGAGTAAGTCGGATCAGAGTATGACAATGTTCAATGAAATTTTCGAGGGAACTTATTACGCCCCCGTCTTCAGAGTGTGAAAGTTCTCCGACGCTCAGGGTACTAACTACGTCCCCATATTCAGGGTACTGCACACCCTGAAGATGGGGACAGACGGACCTTCACACCTGACGCGTCTGTGTGCCCGAAAAAAAAATTCATTGAATTCTGTACCACGGTTATCTGATGAGAAGTGTGTCATGGCTGCATTAATCGTGCACGTAATACGTTATCTTACTGAACTATTTATGAAACTTAAAGGAAATTGTGAAAGCCTTTGTGAAGCGAAGCTGAGTCCGCTGCAGCTACATATCCGCGAACAACGTCGTTGCCAGTTCCCATCTTGCAGAACTGTTTCGGAATCTCCATCGTGGAGGGTAAGAGACCGCATGGGATATCGTGACAGAAACCAGGAAGCGCATTTCACGCTGTAAGCAGTTACAGTTCCGAAATAAGCACCTTAAATCGAGGCCTCTCATTGTATCTTGTTGCTCACATTCGCGGCGATAAGGAAAATCAATATAACAGACATAACAGGCTTATAATTGTGATATTTGAGTTTCGGTTCTACGAAGACTGATATCAGGTGTGTAACGGCAGGATCGTACCGGGGACATTCCGTACCGCCCATAAGCAGTGATCACGAATATTTGACCGTTGTCTGTCACTCCCTTCCCCCCCCCCCCGCACCGAATTGTATAAAGCATAGATTTTCCGCCAATGTCCAGACCGGCCCTGGGGCCGACCCAGCCACCTGTACGATGGGTACCACGTCTCTTCCCCGGGGGTTAAGCGTCGTGGGCGTGGCATTGACCACTTACCCCATCTATCGCTGATGCTAAAGAAAGAGTGGAGCTTGCCTCCCTCTCTGGGCCTTCGTGGCCAGTTGTAGGGTGAAATTTGCCTTTACTTTTTGCAGTATTACCAAGTGCATACACCCTCTGCCAAGGAAATGTCAAGTTCGTACATTCCGTGACTCACGCTTTTTAAAAATGCACTAATAATTCGTTTTATAGTGAATGCTTGCTTTGTGCCTAACGTTGATTGATAAGAGTACACACACACACACACACACTTTCTTTCTCTTTCTCTCTTTATTTCTGTCGGTTGAACGCATACCCAATTCCCATTCGCGCAAAAGGCAGCCTGGGTCGGACCTTCAAGAACCTGGCCACTCGTATTGCGTAATTAGGGGCGTGTCTGTGTCCTTAACTCGTGATTTTTTAAAGGAGTCCACTCCAGTGCCGGTTTTGTATTTCCGCGTATTAGTGTGAAGCTGCCACATTTAGTTTACTCTTATCCTGTGCATTATGTTCATTGCCAGCGTTGCTTGTATGTTTAGTTAGTGCATGACTGTAATATCATGTATTCCGTCCTACGTACTTCTTCTCTGAAATTGACCTCCATCACACGAAACGCGGCTTTAGTTGTTCAAATTTGTGAGAAACAAATGCAGCATTTACAAGAATATCTTCCATCGCCACGAAAATACTCCAAACATCACACTACGTTCCGGAAGCAAACTGCCTCCTCCTTCAAGTGACGATGGGGAAGAAAAAAAATTCTTTTAAATGCTGCTGATAGTTGTGATGTACGGCCGTTGTCAAAACTGCGTATATGTTGCAATTGTTCGAGTTAAGTTTGATTTCGTTATGGGCCGGTATATAAGCCCAGTTTTATGCGAAGTTTTTATGGAACTGATCAATTTTCTTAGGAATGTCTCATCACACAAATCATTGTGTCCAACATAGGTTGTAAATCCCATGGAAATACACTTTGTGTTCCCTGCCCGTGCATTAAAGAATGTTTTATACTTTTATGACATACCAACAAATGCATGTATATATATGAATATTTTCAGTCAGCCTTCCATATTTTGTATGGTTATTCATTGCAATTAGCCCGTATGGCATATTTCGAGTTTGAAAAATACAGGAACCGAATTCCAGAAACGTGTGTGGGAGAGAGTATGTTTTTAATCACCTTTAACTGTCATTTCGTTTTCCTGTGTCTGTCACCAGTCCCAACGTAAGACCGTAGCGAGTCATCGCGAATTGCGCATCATCGAGGCCTGGCTCAAACATATTTTTCTGAACCCTGTGAGACAAATTTTATTAGTTCAAACCGTAGGGTGGGGGGGGGAGGGTGTGCTGTCCTGCACCGAAGTCCCGCCATTGTCATTTGGCATGTGTATGTATAGGACTAGTAAGCTAATAGGCACAGGTGTCATTCTAGAAAAAGGCTCCCTTGATTCTGTTACATTGTTACTGTACGCCTTAATATATGTCGATTCTTTGAATTTGAAAGTATTTACAAGTACGTGGTCGTGTATTCCGGCGTTTGCTTGGAGGGACTGACGAATACCACGAAACTCCGTGGGATAGTCTCCCAGCCGATATTCGAGTCTTTTAGATCTACGCCGGGCTGCGGGTTCTCACATTGATGTTGCTGATGATGTAAGTCTTCTGAAATGTTACACCGTATCGACTGATAAACGGCGACGTTTCGGATGTTCTTCAGGGTTCAATAGTCCAGGAAAAGTCAACTCCTCAGTTTTTCGGTAGTCCGTTCATAGAGATGACGGTGCCTTGTGACGTCGCCGTCGCCATAGGAGTGACTTGGTTGATAATGCGGGGGAAGAGGGCAAAATCGGCCTGGGTGTTAGGAAGTTTAGTTTATGAAAGTACCAGGTTAGAGAGATGGGGAAGATTCGTTTGAACGGGCCCTTAACATATGTTCATCCAAAATGCACATATTCTTGACCGAATGAACTTTTCTTATGCTAAAAAAAATATTGGCGAGACACTCCCCCGACCGAGGTACGCCTATGGCTGTCGCTTCCTTCCACGTCCTATCCAATTCATTCTCACATTATAACACTCATCGCCGCAAGCATCGTTAAAGAAGGCAAAAATCATTCTTTCTTATGCAGTCTCTTCCGTCAGTCGTTTTTGTGTGCCGTTTTAAGTTTCTGTTATGTTTAATCACATGGATATACGGTGAGACTCCTTGGATGGGGGATCAGCACATAGTAAGGCAGGTATAGCACATCATAACGCTGCTGTGTTATGCTGCTATTACCGACCGGGATTGGAGTGAAGCAGTTATTGACCGTCCAAGAGAGAACGAAGCAAGATCGCTTTGACTCCGCGACGACGTTGCTGAAATTAGTAGAGTCTCGTTTGGTGGCCTGAGAGGTAGCTTAGGCGGAAGCTTTCGATTCCGTTTGCGTAGCCGCTGTTACGAAGCATCGGTTCAGCGTAAAGGGTCGCCTGGCCTTCTCGTAAGATCATCTAATTTGGGGCCACCAAATGTATACCGCTATGGCATTGCGGTATTTGCGAAGAATTTTTCCTTTAGAAAGGGGGAAGATTTTTCGGATTACCCTGAGAACACAGCATAAAGGCGTGCACGGGAATGGAATATTAAGTTCCAGGCATTCTTAAATTGAGCAGTGGATGGATGTGAGTGGACAGTGTCGCACTCCGACCGCTTTATCCCAAGGGAGAGACCTCTGGTTGTTACTGGATATGAGGATTGAGGGCCCCGAAGTTGGTCTTTATGGTGGTACTGAAAGTTCCCCAGTTGTACAGGAATCTAAGCTGGGGTTACCTAGCCTGTACGGAGCTGCAACGGCCGAGGCGTATTGTTGTGTAATTGGTAATGTAATCGAGACGTAATTCAGGGACTCCGAAGAAACGGAGACATTACTGAAGATCTGTGTATTTGTCGGTGTCGTCTTTAATCCATTGCCTCATCCCGTTACGTTGTTGGGACCCGAAATTGTCATGGAAAACAATGGCCAGCATATGTTAACTTAACGGCCAAATCATTTAGCCTTCCTGCGGATGGAGAAAGTTACCCTGTCATTCGGACTGTATGGGGGAAGGAGTGGTCCGGATTACCCGGGAATACGGGCCACCATTAGCGAAAACGTGGTGAAGGTAAGTTCACCCTATAACAGGTAGTGATGGCCCAGAGGGGAAGTAGAGGTAAAGTTGTACTCTTTTCATCAATCTGGGCGCTAGATGGGGGTGGGTGGTCAACGCCACGCGCTACCCAATTACAGGAGGCTGGGTGGACTCCAGGGCTGATATGGACGTGTGCAGAAAATCTCGTGCTCGCCGATATTCGATCACCGGACCGTCCACTCTGCTGGTGTAGGTAACATTCCTTGAAGTGGAAATACTGTAACAAACGTAGCAGTAGTAGTAGTATTATTCAGGCCTCTGTTAGAGATATCTTAAAAATTTGTGTTTGTATCCAGACCTCTGAACATGGTGATATGTTGCGGGTTGGATAACCAGAGAGTGATTTCCGGTCCTCTGAACACTTCACAAGAATCCGAACAGCCTTGCATATAGTGTCGAGGTTAAGAAAGACAGACGTGGTAATTACTAAGGGACAACTGAAAAACAATGAAGCATCAAGAAACGCAGCATGCGTCATGACAGAAACGCACTATTTTGGCCACGTGACAGGGATCTCGTGCTAAAAAGTATGCTGTTTGCGAGATCTAGGCGGGGGGAGGGGGGGATGAGGAGATTGGCGAGTGTCGACGGTCACGTACGCCGCAGTTACGCCAGGTCGTCTCATCCTGTAAGCACGTACTACCCACTCCACACACATTCGGCCCCAAGGTTCCCATTTGCTCATGAAATTCGCGGTCATGGAACCCAACAATTCGTCACTGCCACTGGAAGAAACTATTGATTTAATTGCGTCATGAACCAGCGTAGTCCAATTAACATTGACACAGCGCCTAACTTGGTATGTCTTTTGAAGATGGAAGCAGCTGGTTCAGCCGAAACGATCTTTACTATATCATAATTTGGAAGACGATAACCCAAATTTTCATCGCCGAGAAAACTTAAACTCGCTTGCAGATGTTCTTTGTTACGTACTTTTCTTGTCATTCTATTTATCTTTGGTCCACATGTTCGTAGAGAATGTTCTTCATATCTGGGACAAGCAGGGTCAGTGTAAGTGTTGTTAAGAATTGTAGATCCTGACTGGCACATGCCAAAGTTTTTGCACCGTAGCTGTGAGAATAGGTAAATGCTTTAAATGAAATTTGTAGGTCTGGGTGTATAATTCCGCGTATCTCTCCAGTGGATTGTTACTGTCACCGCTACATCGGAAACCAGTATCGTACATCCAACAATTTTGTTGTAGCAGAAACTTGTGACATATTACCACACAACATATGAGGTCGGCACATTGAGTGGTACCAGTTTCGCAAAGTTAGTTCGTACACCTGGCGTGTTCTTGCTTCAGAGAGGCGAAAGATAAATCGCCGTGCTTAATTAGCAGCACCCTATGAAGACGTATAGGGGAGTGGGTGTACAGCCGCATCCATTAACCTCGACACTAGAGTGTAAATTGTCAGCTACTCGCTCCTGACCCATACCCGCTTGAGAAGATCCCCTGGCATCAATTGGATGGGCGGACTGAATTCCTGCGGCTAGTAATACAGTGGTGGAGGTAATCGCCAATTCTATGATGTTCACGTCAACTTTCATGAAAATCTCTCGGAACAGTCCAAAAGTCACTTCGTTTGACACGCAGTAACTACAGTGGTGATGATAACCTAACTTGTGTTAGTACATACAGGTAACGAAAGTAAGCAACGAGAGTTGCATTTGCGTGGCTCCTTAATTTCGCTGTCGTTAAATTAGTGTAGTGTAGGTAACCACCAATATCCACAGTATTCAAAGAAGGCATATTGTGATGAAGTCGCAAGCGTCATTTAGCGATGTCATATAAAGTGAAGTGGTTTGTGTATGTAATATAACAGGAAATTGTAATGTCTTAGCGGGCTGTAGAAGCACGGATTCGAATTTCAGTATAGTGGTCGCGAGTGGAAAGAATAGGAAATATAGGGATGTTATTTTATGTGACATGTCCCTATTCACTTACCGTCGGGTCGGTTATGTTATAAACACATCTACACTCACCGGCCAGCTACACTGCTTTTCGGAGAGTGTGTGTGCCATTAGCTGGTTTGTAAGCATTTCTTGTGATACTTGCGCACAATATAGGTGCTGCAGGAAGTGTTTGTAAATTCGAACGACGATCTAAAAAAACATAAAACGTTTTCGAGCAGCAGTTGCCATTCTAGACATTAAGTGAACACCCCCAAGACGTGCGTGCTGCATACTTACGAATGACCATTGTTGTTCGTTCTAAGACCTTAGGACACCGGTCTTAAAACAAGACTGAATTATGTGAACCGAAACCTTCTTGGAGTGCTTGATGGAGAAAGAGACCGTGCATTCGTTCTGTTAGCAATGAAGCTACGTCTAAATGGTTGCGTGGCCTCTTCCGGTTTGGCCTGCCGAAAATGTACATCAACAGAGCATCATTACCTGTCGTTTTCTGAGACCATTGGATTCACACCAATGCGGTGTGCCTCATTCTGACACCACTTTATGATTACCTGTCCGATTATGAGAGAACCTCGGCCCTTTTTTCAGCAAGACAGGTCATAAGCTCATGCGTGTTCTACGGTGTTTTTGGCGACACGGTCCATAATGAGATAGAGGCCTCATGTGCCAGACCCTGTGCGATTCTTGTGGGGCATGCTAGAAGGTGAAAGTGTATGGTAATAATCCTCGCACTGAAGGCGATTTTAAAGAACAAATTCAGCATTCAATTTTACCAGTACAATTCTGATGTGCAGTAAGCGACATGATAGTGCGATGTGACGCCTTCGAGCTAAAGGTAAACATTTTGAACACGTTCATTAAATATGGTTTGTAAAAACCTGCTGCTAAGTACAATACACTGAACTAGAACACTAGTACTGCGACTCACGGCAAATTGTAAGAGCTGTGATCGCTGCATCGGCAGCCGTCTCGAAACGGCCCGAGGGAAGAATGATGCGCAGTAGTCCCGATATTGCAGTCATGATTATCACTCCCGTTACGGATTTTTGCCTCAGTGGCACACTTGTTGTGATGAACAACTTCCGGTGTGCAAGCGAGCTGAACGTGACCTGTGATTTGATGTTTTTGGATTGTATAGTATGGGGCGCCGTGAACCAACGCAGAATAGCGCAATACGCCGCCCTCATCTTGGAACCACGTGCCAGCTGTAAACATTACAGTTCGCCGTGCCGTGGTCGTACCTCGTTTCCGTCACGTACAACACACGAGCGTTCATAGTCTGAGGGTCATTTGGGCGTCGAGTTTGCGTCCAGATTAGTGACTGTCATATCATACGAAGTTTCTGGTAAACCGATTGATAAATATTGTTAGGTTACCTTGGTCCTGGATGAACACTTAGGCGTCTGTATATACAAGAACTCAGCTTAGGGGCCATAGAGATGAGTGGGGAACAGCTGCAGAGCTGAGTCCCGAACTGTAGCATGTGCGTGCGTGTAGGCACGTCGTAGTGCAGTGGACTCACCTTCAACCGGCTGCTGGGGGAAACCATCCTCATGGTTGTGGAAGGGGGGGGGGAGGGGGGAATGACTTAAAAATACCGTCATTGATTTAAATAACTGAGGTGAGATTATTCGTATAGGCACTTAGATATTATTGTGTAGTGTAGTACCTGCCACTGATAAGTCATTGATGTGCTCTGTAAATAAAATAGTGAACTTTTATTACTTTTTCCTGAAGTTTGTTTATTCTATACATTCACCAGCTTTTCTATCATCCGTCCTATGTATCCCTTCCCCTTCCCACGATACTGTGCACAACCATTTGTGATACGTCGTCACCGTACTTTTAAATTATATACGAGTAATGTAATATGTTAGCCTAGGAATTGGTAGGTTGGAAGAGACGTGCTGTAATGGATACTGAGAAAGAACGCAAAATTTCATTATCTGTATTCAATAGGAAATAATGTGAAGGTTATCAAATACAGGGCTCATCTCGGTGACGTGCGGACTAAGGCGTGGCTTTGAATCCACTTGGTTACTGCAATCGAGGATTTGAACCCCACTGGGGGGCACGGATGTTCGTCTGTTGTGTTTCTTGTGTAGGTAGTTGGCCTTGGCTGCGAGCTGATCACTCGTTCAGAGGAGACATACCGTGTGTATGTATGTGAGAGAGAGAAACACTTCAGACGCGAGGCGTCCTAGGCCCGATTTGAGTTGTAGCGGCACACAAAAAAAAATCAAGAACGAATTGTGACACGTAGCGTGGATATCAGAACTGCTTAATAATATAGTTGGATAACTTGATTGGAGGCGACGTAGGCGTCACTTGGAAAGTAATATTTAAATTGGTCTTATTGCTGTTAGTGGTAGAACTGTGACTAGTAATCAAATGATAATTATTTCCCAAATTCAGTTTGTGAAAGTGGTTACTAACTTAAAGACTGCGGTCGTGTGGAAGTTGACGCTGTGTGGTTCGGTAGGTTAACAGCAATGCAGGGGAATGTATTGCATCTTCAGCATTAAATGGGCACTGTCATTCCAACCCTCAAGTCTCGTATGGTAATGATCCATGAATGCAGCAGGTTATTTACTACTACTACTACTGCTGCTGCTGTTGCTACTACTACTACTACTACTACTACCACCACCACCACCACCACCAAGAGACGAGCGGCTACCACCTGTGGGTCAGTGAAGCAGCCATCCAGGTGGATAGAAATAGGCCGCTGTTTCATAACCCTGTGTAGTTCTGTGTATTTAATTTGCCGGGAATTGGCTATTGATAAGGTCTCGATTTTTTTTTTAGTATTAAGATAGTGAACTGTGCTGACGCACGTGAAATGTTTGCCTTGTAGGTGTATAGATAAAGATTGCAGTGGCAGTAATGACGTAACGGTAACGCCATAGAAGCATACGAGTCACGTCCTTCGTAATCTGTTAAATGCGTCGTAATGCGGGTTTTTATTCACGATGAGTTGTCACACTGTCGAATTAAAACACATGGCACCACATATACAAGAGGAATGGAAGGGTGAATTGGCTATTCTTGTAATGGGACCTGAAGAAGGGCTGAGGAAAACCGTTTCCAAATGTCGCGACGCCGTGTTTGACTAAGAGGCTCACAGAACAAGTACATTTAAATCAGCGGTTACTACGAGTGTATTTGACATATCATTCCCCCTGTTTCTCCCGGATTTCTCTTCACCAGTCAATAGAATGGCATTCCGTATATGTAAGGTCCAAGGTTAATATTGCTGACATTGTTACACCGAGAATGTAAAGTAGAGTTTCTGACTGAAATTGAGAAATATTGACTCATGAACCTAAAATGAGGAGGGGTAAACAAATATACACAGCTGTTGTAGTTTCAAGCAACACATTATCAGTTTCTTTTAAAAAGAAAGGAAAGCCCTTGACCCACTGTGAGATGTGAAGCTTTGTTTGTTGGCTGCAGCTAAAGAGGTGTGTGCAGATAAGGAAGAGTCTTTAGAACGTCACACTGTCTTTCGGATCTTGTACAAGGCGTGTACAAGAACTGGGAGCATTTATTTGGACGACTTAAATTGCAGACAAAATGGTTTGATATACAGCGGCATTGTATAGAAGTAGTGACACAGGCACCACGCGGTTGAGATTCATTCGTGCTACTAATGGGTGTCTTTTATGTCCATGAAGATCTTACGAATATCTTCATGGCTTCATGGACGTGAAAAACACCCGTCATTGCCACGAATAAATCTCAACTGGAAATAGTTCTCTCTAACTGGACTGGGGAAAATTGACCATTTTGAGAGCCGATGGGGGCGAAATATGTTCCTACAGCTCTAAGACAGGCATGGTTGAACGAATCGGCGAGGAGTTGTAACACGAGTTCTGACAATGCGATGCAGTATGCATCAAGAAGTACTGTGTTACAACATTTTTGGCTGGGCGTTCGAATCCCGGCAGGGGCAGGATACTTTTCACTTTCCGAAACGTCCAGACCGGCTCTGAGGCTCACCCGTCCACCTATTCCTTGGATACTTTCCCGTGGGCAAAGTGGATAGGGCGTGAAGTTGACCGCTCACCTCCACCGAGTGCCGAGTGTAAGCATGAGTGGAACTATACCTTTATTCCCCCACATGTCTTTATGACGTGGGTAGGGACAGCTTTACGTTTGTCTTTGTTCGAATTTACGGAAGATCAGGACACAGTAATTTGAACAGTGGTGTGCATTAGACGCATTGATGTGAACCGTGGCTAGATCCAACGTGTTCTGGAAGACGTGGGATCAGAATATGACAAGTGTTGCCTACAGCAGGGCGGTGAGATGGCTGAGTGTTCAGGATATCTGTTTTTCATTTGCGATATGAAATAGATTTATGGTAAAAGGGAAGAACTGTGACACAGTTAACCTGATTATGTGTCCAGGCTCGCATCAATCGTGGACGTAATCCGTACCTTACTGAACTTCAAAGGAAAAGGGTAAATTATTATGCGACATATTTTCTGATGTGAAGGCTTTTTAAGCAACACTCGGCTCACTTCATCAACATATCTGCGAATAACGTCATGGCCGTTTGGTCCTGCAAAGCGGCTTCTCATCTTCCGCCTCGCCCGATGATTGGCGGTTTCTGAAGGACATTTCCTTCGCACCACTCTGCAACACTAAAACGGAATTTCTTCAGGGTTCGGAGATGTTCAGAAGAGTTCAATTATAAACGAATGTTCAAGGTTTGTTTTTCCGTTTGCATTGACCTTATACCAGTGAAGAAGCAAATGGAGACAGCTGAAATATAAGGTAATGGTGCTGTGACGTTTATCGAGGGAAATATACATTACTTTTATAGTAACCTTTTAAAGTTGAACTCCATAAAACCTGTAGCAGCACTTACGTCTGCGAATACGCGTTTTTGGTAACAGACTATTGAAAAGGGAGGTGTTGTTCCCTGCTTCCTGACAACCACTGTCATGCTGCCCTACGCATTTCTCCTCCAGGTTTCAAAGCAGACATTTACAAGTTAGCCACGGACACCCAACGTCATAAATTCCACAAAAGAGTGTGATGAAATGGTGTATGACTTTTTAAAACATCCCTGTTCCCTGAATTCAGGTCAGAATGTATAATCATCATATGTTTGAAATAATAAGTGTACAAATTGTTACGTTTGTGAAACAAATGTACGAGTGTGTGCTCATTTCTGCATTCGTTCTCAGAAAACTGCTGTTTATCTCCTTATCAGTCTATCGCAAGCAAGCGACGCACGTGTGATGGAGCTGACGGTCTAGCGCGGCCCGCCAGTATCAAAAGAATGCCGACCCCTGATGTAGAGTGTTGCTGGAATGTGATACTGTGCAAGGACATGCAAGGCATTTCTACAGCTGTAGCGCTGTTAACACCGGGTGTACTTTTCATAAAATCAGAAGGATTGCAGAGCAATTCTCCCCGTAATGTTGCTGGAATGTGATAATGTGCAAGAACATGTAAGGCATTACTACAGATGTAGCCCTGTTAACACCAGAGGTACTTTTCATAAAAGCAGAAGGTGTAGCGGAACAGTTTTTCCCTTAATAATTTATGTTCTACGTAAGGATGCGATCCCTATTTCAATTTGTGTAATAGATTATAAAGTAATAGAGTAGGTGGGGCATTTGCGGTTGCTATGAAATACAGTAAGAAAACTATATATAAAAATCATCTAAGTGTTACCTGCTTTGTTTCATATTAAACACTAGAGACGTAAAGTTTGGGTCTAAATAAAGTAGGTTTTGTGGGACGAAATTTTGCATAATTTTCCGTCGATGTTCTGTTGTTCAACAACCTAAATTCGAGGCACCGTCCAAGTTGCTGAAAACATGGTGTTAGCTGAATTAGTTGCTATGCGGCTGGCGGTAAGTGCCAGAGGTAGAGCGGGCACCCCCGGCGACCGACAGTGTGTAACTGGAACCCGAAAAATCGGCGTAGTGAAAGACGCTACTTTTCCGTATTTATAATCTGACGTGAGTGAAATTCTGTTTTAAAAAAAAAAAAAAGAAGTCTGTACATAATTCTCTTTAGCATTTTGTGAGTTTCGTGAAAATGGGTGCAGGAAAAGCAGTACTTTTCGTAGGGCGTAAATGAAATTAAATTTACGCTTGTAGCCTGAAATTGTGTACTTTGAAACTAAAGAACTCCTTGGTACGGTCTGTGTACTGCGTCATGGGGTACACCATGTGCCGCCATGTTACAAAAAGCAGGTGTATTGGTATACAGCCTTTCTTTCCGTGATATGCGAACTTGTCGAGTACGGTTTGTCAAGACGTGGACGCTGGTTTGCAATTTATCCAGCGCAATTGTTAAAAGCACCTCTACACTGATAGTGCTGTGCGTAGCTACGTATTTGCGATTCATCGTCTAGTAATAATGAGCATATATATATATATATATATAAAGACAACAGTTACCAGTGCGCGAACAATAATGTGGCGTTTTGTTATGTTAAACAATTCTGTGTACGAACTGGCATAAAATGACCAGTGTGTTTACCGTACATTTCTTCGTGTTCTACTGCTTACGTAAACAGAGATGCATACGGAACAAAATGTCACTTCACAGGTGCATAACAAGTGCCGTTTTAAACTAAATATACAAGACACTAATACAGCGTCGTTCGCGTGGTGCATTTTGATACAGGTCGTAGGTGTGTTCATAGAGTTATGCCGTTTAAATTTTACAGACCATATTGCAGTGATTAAGCTTGACATGACGTCCGTCGGCC
>Ga0123352_10012779_pt1 | contig 13297 bp, 7 predicted proteins | sample TergutLab28metaG_FD_89700 | JGI IMG/M metagenome (GOLD analysis project Ga0123352, IMG submission 89700) | Labiotermes labralis P1 segment gut microbial communities from Petit-Saut dam, French Guiana - Lab288 P1 | ecosystem: Host-associated > Arthropoda: Insects > Digestive system > Gut ... | reverse complement strand
GCTATATGAATGATAACTGTACCTAATGACAGTGCTATATGAATGATAACTGTACCTAATGACAGTGCTATATGAATGATAACTGTACCTAATGACAGTGCTATATGAATAACTGTACCTAATGACAGTGCTATATGAATGATAACTGTACCTAATGACAGTGCTATATGAATGATAACTGTACCTAATGACAGTGCTATATGAATGATGCATATAAATCACCTACAAGTCTGTCAGATTTAGGAAACACAATTCCTTCTGGAATTATATTTTAAGTTTTTTATTATGTATTATATTAATTTACATAATGCCGGTTTTTATATTTCATTCTTTTCATACATGCATGTGCATTCCCTGAAGATGGCTTGACTGGGCTTGGCCAGAACATGCAGGAAATGTTTAAATGTATCATCTTGTCTATGTGCAGTGTACATTTTATGGTAGTGACTGGATATGACTGATAAGGTGTACATGGTAATGAAGAATACACCTGTGATTGCTGGGGATGTTTAATGATTGAAACATGGGGTCTCTCTTGTAAAGCAAATGCTGTTTCATTTCTCATCTAAATGCAACACAATAGCATTATATAGTCTTTTCTTTGCAGTGGTAATTATGAACTAAATACTGTGAGGCACAGAGTCATTTTTAAGTAGCTCGAATAGAGTAAAACAAAACAATGCAGAATGTGAAACATACACAGAACATTTTGATAACTGTGTACGTTCTTTGACACATTTACAGAGGTGTCCCAAAGCATGACAGCTTTATCACACAGAATGCTGGCATCTGATGGGCTCTTCAGTGATAGCTGCTGTGCTCAGAGATATAATAAAAGGGAAACCATGTATTAGACAAAAGAGCAATACATAATTATATATTCTCATTCTGAATTACAGTAAAACCATTAGGTGAACAACAACCATCATAAAGGAATAAAATGGGTAATTTTGTCCTGTCACTTGAATGTGTCTTAAAACTCAGTGCATATGCAATTACATTAAATTACAAGAACAGAATTCTCTGTGTAGTAAAATTTAAATTAGTTTTCAATTCTGTAATTTCTTTTGTGGTCCAAGGTCAAGTACTGCTTCAGGTTAACAAGTATTTTTGCTCTGTTAAAAATTATACTCACTTTCAACTATGGCTGCATGCAATAGCCTCACATTCTAGGTCTGATACAACAATGATTTTATGCTTACTATCAGACACCACAGCAAATGCCTTGCTCTGGCAATGACTGCATTATTTGCAGGAATGTCCAACTAAACTTCTCAACCAACAGCAAAGAATCACAACATGACATGAAGGATTACGCTAAAAAGTAAACAATTTTCTTCCATGTATAATAATGAATGAGCAAGTTATTTAAAAAATAAATGTAGTTAAGTTTGTTGTGCCATTTGTGAAGAAGATGTTTCATAATATAAATGGTTTATCCAGGCATTATACAATGTTTAAGCTCCTAAAGTATTAATAACCACAATTTCCATACCTGCAACGGAAAAAAAAAATTACAAAATATAATAATTACTTAGTGTGGATAATTTCATAAATATGAAGGAACAACTTTGCTAAGTGAATAAGCTTGAACCACATGATGGCTTTATATACAACTGAATTGGTCCTTCAAAATAACCAAAGCATCTACATGTCATTTCAGTATTCACAATTGTGAAAGGCAGAGCCATGCTATCAATTCTGTATAAATACAGATTTTGCACTGACAGTTCAGAAACACATACTAACATTCATCTTATAAAAGAAGAGAACACGTAAAAATGTTTTTAGCCATTAAGTGTAAGAGGACTTTTAAGCATTACAAATTTTGACAATTTTGTAGCCTGCCTGTTTCACTCTAATGTAGAGAACCAGATATACAAATATATCAATTACTTTTCCTTTATACAGCCTTGGCATGGCACCAGTCAGTTATACAATCATGTTTTTTCATCTATATAAAGAGAGAGTCTGCACGGACATCAATTAATTTCTGTGAAACTAATGGTTTAAAACCTACAACAAAAAACTTCATCACCATAAATATCTTACATGGATAACAACAGTTTACCACAAAATATCAGATTAAATATGATTAACTTTCAATGCCATACTGAATGCAAACAATGTGTCAGACAATTAAGCAAAATACACGTATGACATAAATAAGAACTATTGAACAATTCATCACTCTGTCCCACTCGCAATGGAGTGTGTATTTAATAATGAGAAGTTTATCACTGAGAACAACTTTTACAAAAACTTGAGTAAAAATTACAATATGTCAATAAAACAACTGTACGAAAAGTAATTTTTACAACATTTAAAAACATTCACTTTAAAACACATGACCTGTTCAGAGCACTCATCAGCAAACCAATGTAAATGAATGCTGAAAATATGTTAAGATGCATAATATACAGTTTAATACCTTGAGATATGGAGTTCATTTTATAAAAAAATGAATTACAAATGAGCTGTTAGGTTCCATAAAATCACTGAAACTAATTCAAGAAGCATTAAGAAATATTCCCAACTGTGTATACTTGGTATTATTCTATCCATTCTGTGACAATGATCCCCCATCCACCCTCATACTGAGATACCATGTTCTCAAGATTGGGCATGTGTTCAAGAAACATCACTTCATGTGGTCCCTGTTTAATGATAAGACTTTGAGAGTTTAATCATGGCTGGTGCAAAGTGCAGCAATTATGACAGTGAAACAGCTGCAGTGAAGCTTCGCAGGCACCTTGATGTGACAATTTTTTGGTTCATGCTCAGGCTGTGAGCCATACATTGGTTGCTAAACTCACCCATAGAGTGCCAGTTTACTGTGGTGTTCAGAGAAGAGCTCTCCCTGACTGGCTGATGATGGTTGGAAACTTCACCTCCAATGGATTCACATCCATGTTGGAATAATCAATCAACAAGAATGCTGACCCTCTGACAAAGACTGGAATTAACCAGCCACAACCAAAGTCAACATAAAACTACCACAAAAATAGCAATGACACCATGGTGAAGAACAGCCTACAAGTCCACAAAAAGCAAGTATGCGCAGTCAAATCAAGGGACACCTTACCATGTCACCCAACCTGATAAGATAAGTTGTTGTGACCAATTTTAAGCTAGCCACAGGCCATATTACCTCAAAGCACATTCACAGGATTGGTGCCAGAAGAGACCAGCACTCTTGATATAAGAATGGCAGGATGGATTCAAAGTGTCTTCACATGTGTGCAACCCTCACACTCACCACAGTGTTCCAAACCTGGAAAAGCATCAGCAGCAAGCAACCACTTCTGTGCAGCAAGGTGTACGATAGCAGAATTGTCAGAGGAGAGCACTATGATGATGATGATGATGATGATGATGATGATGATGTCTGCCCTGCAGTCAGGCACATTGCATTCAATGGATTCATACTACACCCCAAGAATCTATGACTGTGAATGGTAAAAGACTACTTTTGTGTTTGTCAATGCAATGAGTTGTGGGAGGAACAAGCAACCAATTGAAGATCTTACAAAATTATGAATGTCTAGACCAGAGTGCAAGATTTTCATACCTTAATTTTGTAAGAAGTTCTGAAAAGGGCAAGGGACAGCAGTTATTCACTACAGAAGTGGATGATATGTATACACAGCTGTAGAAACTTCTCAAATGTCTCTTTTATCAAGCAACCTACATGTAACAGATTAATTAAAAGTCTGACAATTTTATATCTGAACATTATTTACAAATTGGAATATTTACAATATCTGCATGTGTTAGAAGCACCACATTGGCATTAGCATTCAAACTTCTGAATAAACATCTACACAACTTGCATTGACAAGTATGGACAATTCTCTTTCAATACAAGTTAATTCTTGTTTGAACCCACTTGATGTATTTCCCTCTTTTCTTGAGCAGAATTTTTCCCTGTATCTGAATGAGCACTGCTTACCTGATCAACAGCCCTGGGCTTAACATTTTTTTCAGAAATAGTTGATTGGCTGTTTTTACCTTCTGCTTTGTTATGCAAAAAATCGCTACTCTCCTTTCGGTGCACTTTTGCATCAGACTTGGTGCTTGGCATGGATTTCCCTTCTGCAGCTTTACTTGGTTTACAATCACTAGTTTTTCCTTTCTGTGTCTGTACATCGCACTTACTCTCAATTCTGCTCTTTCTCAAGCTACCTTCTGTGTTTTTAACTGAACTAAAGTTAATATTGTTGCTTTCTTGGCCTTTTACTACCACTGTGTCAGTATTTAATGGTGCTTCTTGAACAAGAGGTATCGTTGGTATGGTTTCCTCCTTTGAACCTGTAGGAGAGTCTTTTTCCTCAGCAATGCGAGGAAGATGTTGAGAGGTCCTATCACATGGCACTACCACACTAACGTTCACTGATGATAAAGGTACAGGGTTTCTGTGTTCTAATTTAATAAATTCACTGTTATTTGTATGTTGGTCTCCATCTGGTGAACTTTGAAACATAGATACAGAATGAGGCTCTGCAATTGCTTTCTTATCCCTACATTCTGAACGCTGATGGATATCCACAAAGGTGGACTTTTCCACAGGCACATCCCGGGTAGGTCGAGCCAAAAGAGGATGTTCAGGTGGTTTTGAAGTAACCACCTGAGTACTTGGACTGCCATATTCAACCACTGCAGGCCTTGAGGGTAATGGAGGAGACTGGGATGTAATTGTGACCCTGGGTGCAGTTGAAATGGTCACTTTAAGAGCAGGACTGCACAATGGGGAAATAGAAGATGGTGTTGGTTTACTTTTGCTCTCAGCACTGCGAGGATGGAGTCGGTCAGGGGACAGAGCGCGTCGCAGTAGTGGTGAACCTGGCTCAGCACTTTTGGGTCTCCCAAAACCCTTTTTGTTTCCAGAGCCTGGTGTTGATAATGATGTACCTGGACTATATGACTGAGTGGTATTAGAGCTACCAGGATGGTGACCAGCTGGGAATGCCAATGGACTGGGGGATCGTGTTGGAGATGACGATGATGGAAGTGGTGATGGAGAAGGAGTTCTTGCTAATGGTGACAATGGTATATGTCCCACAGACTTCCGGCGGTTTGGGGAGTGAATGTTTTTGGCTGCTGTGTGAAGTTTATGTTTGAGACCATGTAATGTGGAAGGTCTCTGATAATGTACTGTTGTACCAGCTGGCACTCCTGCTGGACTGTTGGGTGCTGAGGAGCTAGGGGAGCTGGACTGGGAGGAGTTGGCTGGAGAGTGAGACGATTCTGGGGAGGAAAATGTAATACGGTTTGTTGGAGGTGATCTTAATGATTTATTGTGTGTTGGAGATGCAGGAAGATCCTGAGACGACAGTGTTCTTGGTAGGGTCTGAAAACTTCTTGTAGGAGTCACTAGTGGGGGAGAAGATGTGTTGGCTGCAATCTGAAATAAATTAGAAGTACACACATTAAAAAACACACGCAACTGATTGTGTGTAATCTCGAAATACTGGGGGTCATCATTATCAAATGATGACATGGAACCAGAAAAACACCACTTTAAAGCAAATCTCCTTTAAGCAGTGAACTGCCACCCGAATGAAAGACTGTAATTATAGGTTAAGCAGCATAGGATTGGTGCGTACAGTAATTTTTATTTGTCAACATTAATTAATAGCAGTCCCATTACAGGCCTGGACAGGCCCAGAGGGTTCCAGGAAGTTAAGGCTCCCAGATTTCATAACAATGGCACAGGATGGTGGTAGGTTGTCAGCCTTACGCACCGGCTGCCTTTACCCCCAGGAAATATTCCTGGTACTCATTTCAGTTAGAGGCTGAGTTGACCCCAGGACCATAGTGCGATCGGAAGGATTTTATGTCAATGAAAAATCCACTGACACTAGCTGGGATCGAACCAGCGACCTTCCGATTTGTAGCACAGCACCTTAACCACTGTGCTACCGCGGAACATTAATTAAATGTGTTGGTAAAAAAAGTGTCATCGTTCAGGTCTGCCAGTTTCAACGCACTCTAGGGCTGAATCTTTGAAATGACTAACAACATAGTTTCTGGTTGTTTTCCCATGTTCTAGCCATTAGTGCGTGAAACACATGGTAGCTGTTTCTGAACATCAGTGTGTCAGATAGTGAGGTATGATTGCAACATAAATGTTGAATACTGTAAACCCTTAATTTAAAAATTAAAAACAATGATTTGTCAAAAATGTACTGCTAAGTGGCAATGTTTCAACAATTAACCAGAATTTATGAGTGATCACTGACATTCCAGCAGTAACGCAACCTTATGAACAGCCAATATAAAATTGATCTATGATAGATTACCACACAGAACATGACTAACCTTGCACAGTATAATATTTATTTATTTTATGCATGCTGTGCACAATGGTTGTTGGTGAAAATATTGTTGTTGTTACTGTTGTTGTTGTTTGTTGTTGTTGTTGTTGTTGCTGTTGTTGTTGTTGCTGCTGTTGTCATGACAAATGTTGCTGTCAGAATCATCATCATCATCATCATCATCATCATCATGACCACCACCACCATCTCAATCATATCTGACATTACTGCCCAATCATTTATGGCTGTGAAATCTTGCTATGTTTTCTTCAGGGATGCAATGACTTCCAGTGCCTTCTTTTGTTTTATCTCTCTGGTAACTGATGACCATTTTTACATTCTTCCAGCAAGCCCTCCAGTCCTTTTTTGTTAATGGCATTGAAATTCTGCTACACTGTGCCCACAAAATGCTCTTCAGGTTGACTATTTCCCCTTTATTAATATTTCTTGTTATCTTTTCCAGTGTTGCACATTTTCGTTCCACAATACGAGATTTCTGTGCTGCAGCACAGTTGTTGATATCTTCTGCATGTTTATTGCCATTAATTTAAAAGTAGCCCTGTAAATGTAGTGTACTGATTCTATACTTTACACACTGTTGTACCTGTTCTTCAACACTTTCACCAAAGATTTTTATAGAATACTTGAACAACCTCTAACTTCAGTAATATGCCTTGAAATAAGCAGTTGGCATATCAATAACAAAATAAGAAGTATAAAATAATGTGCATAATTATTGCAGCAGTCATAAAATTTCTTTGCTTACTTGGCCACAGTAGATACATAATATTCACTCCATTCATAAACATGTTTAACTTTGTACACAATCATAAGGCGAGTCCACATTTTTTAGATGACAAATTAGTACAATCTTCATCTTATATTCATGTACGTACAGCAACTGTGTCATGCATTATTAACTGTCATTACTAAGAAACAGAGTCTTGGTTAGGTAAAAATATGTCACTCTCTTATGCCAGGTATGAGTGACCCAGTGAGTCAAGACAGGTATAAGATCCATAAAACAAAATTAATTTTCCTCCACAGAATGCACTACATTAGTTATGGACACAAAATATTTACTTTCTTATGTTTTTAAATATTTGTCACTTGAAGATAATACCGTTATTTCTAAACAGAATCCAGGAATGTAATAAAACATATTATATGAAAACTCAAAAAAATATTTTCTAACAGGGACCAAAAAAAAAAAAACTAAAAATAAATCAGACCAGAGAAAACAGTCTGTCAGCTGCCAATACTTGATGAATGAGAATAAAACAGTTATCAAGTGACAGGCATAAATACTGTGTTGTAGTTGTCATTCAATCAGCTTGACAAAGTTTAACACACACTTTAGAAGGTTACACAGAGATATATAAATTAATCACTAGACAACGTAATGATTAACATTATCAACCACCAATGAAAAACTTAATGCCAGTATATAAAATCAGTCCCATTAAAGGCCCAAGGTGCCCAGAGGGTTCCAGGAAGTTAAGGTTCCCAGATTATGTGACAATGGCCCAGGATGGTGGTAAGGTTGTCAGCCTTATGCACTGACTGCTTTTACCCCCAGGAAATAATCCTGGTACTCATTTCTGTTAGAGGCTGAGTCGACCCCAGGGCCATAGTGCAATCAGAAGGATTATATCAATGAAAAATTCCAATGACACCATCTGGAATCAAACCAGCGGCCTTCCGATTTGTAGCACAGCACCTTAACCACTGTGATACTGCGTTCCCTATTGCCAGTATATGAAAAAATAAAAACAAAATGCCTCAATTCTTTCATTTAGATTCACTTTTCTTTGTAATAAATCATTACCAAGAGAAAAGCTGTGGCTTGACAATATCTGCAGAGCAGAACTCAGATATCACAATAAATACTGATTAAATATCAAGAAGATGTGCAAGTGTAGTTACAGAAGGGATATGGATGATGTTCCTAAAAAGTAGGAGCTCTGTAAAACCTAATACACAGAATAATTTGATGCATTACCATTCAAGATGTATGGAAGAAAACCAGTAAGCATTAAAAAATATATAAATAATAAATAGAAAAAAATATGACACTGCATGCATACCATGAACTGGGGCACTAAATCAGCTGGAACAACAGGAGCTGAAAGTGGGCATGTAATTTTCAGAGGCTGCAATGAAAAAAAAAAAAACATGAAAATAAACATATAATCAGACCACTTAAAGAGAAGCATGAGAAACTGCAAAACAAAACTTACAAGTAACTGTAAAGCAGTAAGTGATAACCTGGTGTGTGAATTTATTCTTTTTCACTAGTAACACCTAGGTCTCAAGGCTTTATTGGTCATATCCAAAGAATATGGACATTCTTAGAAACACATGACCTCCCATAGAAATTGTAACTTTTAATTTTCTCTTTGGTTCAATGACATACGACATAATGCTTGTTCACAAGGCCTCTGCTCGAGCAATCTGGATTACAGAGGACTTCTGGCAAGAAAATTTGTTTCTAAGGTTTACTACTTTTCATTTTACACTCTCCACAGTTGTTACTGAACTGCGTAGGTTATTCGGAAAGTACCATCTGCGCCTATATCTGACGCATCCTCGAGACTGTCAATTTGCGCATGTGCAGTGACTTCCCCTATCAATTGAGAAGCCACAGACGCCATTTAGTGAAATTCGTGTTATGTTTATGTTTGTTCCTGTGCGTTAAACATGTTTAAGACAATTGAAGGGACCGCCGACTGTGAAATACGGTCTGTAATTCGTTTTTTGAATGCTGGGAATGTGCTACCAAGTGAGATTCATCACCAGATCTGTCAAGTGTATGGTGACAATGTGAGGAGTGATGGCATGGTTAGGAAATGGGTTCAGATGTTCAATGAAGGATGAGAGAATGTGTACGATGAGGCGCAAAGTGGGTGTCCATCTTTGGTGAATGATGATTTGGTGCATAAGGTCAACAAAAGAGTGCATGACGACAGACTTTTCACAACTTCTGATCTGTCCCTGCACTTCCCTCAGATTTCAAGGACTCTATCTATGACATTGTCAGTAGTCATTTGGGTTATCGGTGGCCACATTCTGTAAGGAAGGTATACAAAAACTTGTGCCCCACTATGATAGGTGCCTCAATAATGGTGGCGAATATGTGGAAAAATAGTTTGCAGAATGTAGAATCCGATAACAATAAAATGTTATATGAAACCTTACTCTATTTTTTTACAGCGAAACGGTACTTACTTTCCGAATAAGCCTTGTACATACAGTATGTACTTAAGCATAGCCAATCCAAATATGTATGTTCAAAATCTGTGACGATTTCATAACATTTCACCTGTCAAATTATATTCCGGGTTGCAAAGAAGTTTAAATTCATATATATATATATATACACACACACATGTGTGTGTGTGTGTGTGTGTGTGTGTGTGAAAACAGTGTAACTTTATTACCAAGTCTCCTAGAAAATTTTAAAAATGATCACAATATGTTATATGCTTGTGTTCCACAAAATACCATATATACCCAAATGTACAGCTACAATTTCTTCCCAATTTATCACCTGAAAAATGGGAGGTTATCTCATAAACAAGCACAACATTCTACAAGTTCTGTATAGGTATTTTCCTAAAAACTAGTATATGCAGGATCATCATATATTTTGGTAAATATGGTATGCACATTATGTTCTGTAATTTCAAGCCCTAGTTTTTGGTTGTCTGATTGGTGTGTTGGTATCCACCATGCAAGGTTCTGAATTCCAAGTGGTGACCTCATGATGTTACAGTGGTGGTATAATAGGGTTTCTTCAACAATACCAGCAACAGCATCACTTTCAGCTTTCTAGGAAGTTAATAGATCAATAACTATCTTCCAATTTTCTTAGTAATTCTTTATGATACTACTTCCTTTTTCATCCCTAAACTTTGTGTTACTGTTTGTTCAAGTATCTTCTCTCTTTCTCTCTTTTTTTTTAATTCTACCTCTATGTTGTTATTTTGCCAAATTTGTGGCCATTTATTTGCTTCTCTCTCAAACAATCATGTTAATTTTGACATTGTAACAGCTGTACTCTGAAATATATTTTTACCTTTTAATTGATATACATTTTGGGGGCATATGAATGTGTGAAATAACAGAATCATAAATGTCTGGTTCAGTTTTGAGTTCATGGTAAAATACTCTACCAAAGACCATGTAAGATACTTTTTAGAACATACTACATAATCAGTGATCAACCTCTTGCAAGTCAGAAGTGTTTACTGTTTTAATAATTTGTACAGAAGACAGAATTGGGCCTGACAATGACTACTTAATTGGTCTAAATATGTCACATGTGTTGTAATTAATAAACATATTCTTTGCAAGAATTCATTTCAATACACTATCCAGGAGTGTGTGACCGATAAAGAATAAACTTATAGTACAATACAGTCATGATCTCATAGCCTAGACGCCAGATGATGGCCACAACAATATTGCACATTATCATATTTCTGGGAATGATGTACTTACTTGTTGCATCTCCACACTGGCTCGCTTATTGCTAATCCGACGAAACAGTGAAGATTTTCGTCTCTTGTCATTATGTTCTCGTTTCTGTCGTCGCTTATGCATGCTCCTTTTTGCTAGTTTGCTCTGCCACAGCTCCCTCTTACGGCCACCTGTCCTGATGGAAGTGTTTTCAAGTGCAGTGGAACGAAGAGTTACATGATCTCCTCCGGATAATAACAGCTGCAGAACTTGAGTGTGGTACAGGCCTTGTACAGCTTCACCATTGATATGTGTGATGAGATCCCCTGGTCGCACACCAGACTCAAATGCCGGACTTCCATCATCCACCGCCTGCAATATAGAAGTAAACCTAAAATATTACTAGAAGGTTTTTGCATATTTACAACCTGTTAAGGACCTGGAAAAATGACATATTCTTATGCCACAACTGACATAACTCAGGAAACCTAAGAAATATATTTCACCATAAATTAACAAACTACAGACCTAACAGTTTACACAACCACTTCCAGTTATCACACAACAATCAAAGAAGAAAGGATACAAGAAAGAATAAAGATCAGAATTTATTGAATTTCACTCATCCACATTTAACTGTGTGAGCCATGCTAATTCCTATCAATTAATTAAATAATTATTATAAAGACAAATTACACTTGTGTAAAGTTCATGGTCCTACACATGCTTGTATTAGTAACTTCCTTTCTTTGCTCAATCACTGCTGTTGAAAATTTTGTGTTTCTAATACACATGCCTCAGAGTAAACCTAATCACTACTAGCGGTAACAGTATCTATCAGTTACCACACAACATGACAGTACCCACCATAACCAGATGGTGCATAGTATAGAAGTCAGTATCACCATAATAAACTCGAATAGTGTGAACGGTAAAGCCAAATCCACGTGGTCCTCGTCGAATGATAATAGGAGGCTTAAGGCTTGAGACAAGAGGAGACAACTCCCGACAGGGTGAAGTATCCCGAGAGCTTGCAGTACTTGATCCTCCAGGCGACTGTACTGGCTGGGGAGGAGAGTCATCTGAAATTACAGCCCAGTATTCATAAGCCTGATTATTGAAGTTTAAAATTCAGTACCTTTATAATGTTACAATCCTACATTTGTACATCACTAGAATTCACACACTGTGCATATGTTCATAGAGTTTATGTTTGTGTGCCTTCCACTGCAATAAAATTAGTCAGAATGTCATGATGACTGATGCATGAGCAGCATATATGACTTAGGCATATTTAGTTAAGTTCCAGGTTCATTAAGTGTCATAACTCATGCTTCAGATGTAGAAGATCCAATTCTCAAAACAAAACAGAACACTGTCTGTTACTAAAACACATACAGAGAAACATCATGTAACACAGAATAATAAACATGTAATAAAGGACAGAATACACAGAAGATGGTATCTTGCATATCTAATGCAAGGCAATAACCAACACAAGTAAAATGAAGGAAAACCTTAATACATCAAATTCCATTAACCCTTTAAATGCCAAATGAAATACCATCTGCCCTTTGCTGGCATTATTACGAGCTCACCATATTCTCCACATTAGCAGGATAAGGGTTAACCACGGTTTTTTATTTTATTGTATGCCAAAAATTCACCAGTTGGTAGTGTCCATCAGACAATCCAGTTCACCATTAAGATAAAAAGAAATAGAACCAATAATTTACAGGAGACCTGCTTGCTGACTGGGTCATGATACACTTTATATACTGAAAACCAAATTACACCATCCTCTACCACTGCCATCCATCCAAGAAAGAAGCCACATTTATGCACTATCAGGAAGGGTTCACTGTGACCGGGATAATCTCTATGAAGAGTAAGAATTTCTCAATGTTCCATTCAGACAGAGGATCAACAATAACTGGCAGATTCACCAGGCCTGTCTTCCTTGGATGGTCATTCTACCCTGTGAAAATCTGTCTCTGGTCACTTTTCTAACCTGTCAGTGTGGCCTGTAACTGTGTCACCAGTCGGCTGTCTATGCAGTTCAAGTCACATGAACCCCCATCAAAAAATTTCATCTTTTTCATTCACAGAACGATGAAATAGGATCCCAAACACCAGAAATGTGCAGTACCCCTGGCAAGTGTGAACTGGTCATTCAAGTGAGACCACAGTCAAGAAGCAGTACTGGCATATCCATCTCCATCACCAGTATTAAATCACCCACGGCAAAGCACAGCATTAACCTGGGAACTCACCACTATCCACTCTACCGGATGCAGGTACTTGGACACCTTCTGGAAGGCTGAATGGTTACTGATCCATCCCAACATGAACAGGGAGGAAAACTGTTCTTTTCAGAGGCAGCCACACCTTATTCAGGCCTCCACATCCACCCCCCAACCCCTTCACACACAAGTGCACAAACATGTGCATGCATGCAAAAATACATGTTCTCTATCTCCATCTGCATAATTACATTTTCCCCACTATTCTTTCCCCCT
>Ga0123352_10012777_pt1 | contig 13298 bp, 6 predicted proteins | sample TergutLab28metaG_FD_89700 | JGI IMG/M metagenome (GOLD analysis project Ga0123352, IMG submission 89700) | Labiotermes labralis P1 segment gut microbial communities from Petit-Saut dam, French Guiana - Lab288 P1 | ecosystem: Host-associated > Arthropoda: Insects > Digestive system > Gut ... | reverse complement strand
TACAGTCAACAGACACAAAAGATGTCCCCAATTTTCTCTGGCCAATATCTCCGTAACCATTGAACTTTGGATATAGGTGTTTTGGGTTATATCGGTATAGTTTGACCTAAGGAACACTCTCCCTAAGTTAGGTCCTTTCCTCCTGGGACACCCTGTATATTAAGACCTTAGCTAACCAGTACGCAACGCGCATGCGACATATTATTCTGTCACCTGCGGACAGTCCGGACGTACTACATTTTTCCACATTACCTCATAAACGGCACGATTTAAGAAAAAAAATGAACATAAAATCTCTACAACTTTTGTCGGAAACATTTCTTATTCCACGAAGAATGGCGGGAGAAATTTTCATAATTATACGTATAAATGATTTACCGATGACTATAAAACATATTTCTGGTGTTATATTATTTGCTGATGACACAAGTGTCTTGGAAAGAGATTATAACTACAGAGAGGGCAAATCTTGCTTGATCGCATTTTAATGAAATAGTTTCAAGCTAATCAGCCAGCTTTAAATACTGAAAATATATACACAAACATACTGTAAAAATTACACCTATAAATTCATTGCATGCTACACTGACTATCAAATATGCAAATAAATTCATATAAGAAACAATAAGTACACAGTTTTTGGGTATTCAGATCGATAATCATTGTAACTGTAAAAAACATATAGATCTCACACTACCCACATTGAGTACTGCATGTTTTGCAGCTTGCAGATTGTTCCAGATAATAAATATAGATATTCTGAGGATGGTGTACTTTGTATCCTTCCATTCTATATTTAAACATGGCATAAACAATTTGGGAAATTCAACCAATATATGTCTTGTATTTACAATTAGTCTGGTGTATGGGCTAACAGCTCATGCAGAATCTATTCAATAAGTTCGACATTATACCCGTCTCATGTAATTACAAATTATATATGATTATGTTTGTAGTGAAAAATAAGACAACTTTTCAGACTAACTTATCTGCACATGGACTGGAAACCAGGAACATGAATTAACCTTATTTGCCTACTGTCAATCTTTCATGTTTTCAGACAGGAGTTTCCTACTCTGCCATGAGGATCTTTAATATTGTACACAATCATATGAAGAGACATAAGAAAGACACGGTGCAATTTAATTGTACTATGTGAATATCTTAATTTTCCTTCACTTTATTCACTTACAGAATCCTATGAACATCACGCAAATCATATATATAATTGACATTTCAAATTTTTAACTTCTATTACACTGTATGTTTAAATGCTCATGTATAATAAGAATATATTATTTAACATTTATAACTTGCGACATTTTTGTATTCTCTGAAATTTTACACGTACTATTTCTGAGACTGTATTTGTACTATTTCTGCATTGTGAATTTGTACTATTACTGTGTTCTGTATTGTCTTGTGTAGTGTACTTTGAAACTTGTTTCATATCCATCTGTTGTTCGAGGAGTCTTCTCATTTATGAAACGAATATGCATTTATGTACGTATTGGGCTTCATGTAAAGTACCCCTTATTCTTGTCAGAATTTAATGTAAGTTGAATTTTATCAACAATTTTAGAAATATGCTCATATATCAAATTTCATGAAAATCGGTCCTATGGGAGCCGAGTTGCTCCATGCAGACGGATGGACAGAAACACGTGATAAGGCCAACAGTCGCTTTTCACAATGTACGCTACGTAACAGGTGCCTTATGCAATGTTATAGAGCGCATTACATAATTAAAGTGTTGATAAAGAAAGGTATAGATAACCATAAAAACACAAATTTTAAAAATCTATTCATACAGCTACATGTTTCAGCCCTATAGGGTCATCATGAGGCTGGCATTCAGAATATATTAAAACACGTATACATATCACATTATTGGAAGTAAGATCTCACTTCATAAAAAATGTTTACAATTCTTGTCTTTCTTTTAAGCATTCAATTTTGTGTAATTAAAACAAAGGTAATGATTGAACTGTTAAAATTCCTTTCAGAAAGTGGCAGATGTCGGTGATGGCTATGGGTTGTTGATTTTGTATTTTTCTTAATCGAATGTTGGGTTTGTTGTTGTTTTTTCCCATAACAATATGTATGAAATGATAGCAATATTATGACTGACACAATAATTATATAACTTGTAATCACCCGGTACTTACTTATTTTGTGATGTGTTATGGTGACAAGGTCTTAGGTCTCATTAGACCAATCGTAAATTTTCAAACTGCGCGAGCCTGTAACATAGCAAAGTTCCTTATAAACAACCTCCCAACGGGCCCCGCTACAAGACATTCAATTCGCTTAGTTCATATACACGCCCCTTTTGAAAATGCTCGCGAAACGTGTGCTGCGGTATTTCCAATCATATCGCATTGGTAAGACGAGTTTCCTCCTCGAATCCTTCCACGTTGTCACTGCAGCTGCCCAGCCCTTACACCTGTACTGCTCCACGCCAGTTAGTAACCACAGCTGGGTGGACTTCCACTGCGCAGCAAGCAGCCTTCTCTCTCTCACAAACATGGGCGCGCGCGCCACACGCACGCATGTGCTGATGTGGCGCTGCTGCAAAATGGTACAGGCACAGCTGACATTATTGCTGGCCTGTTTACACATTTCTTAGCAGTCTGATTATTTGCGCACTGCATAATATACAAAATGAGCAGCAATGAGCGTAGCCGGTGGGAAAGCGATGGCACCCCCCGCTACAGAGTACAACGCTCGGAAAAATGGGAGGCAAAATTATTTGGAATAAAAAATTATTTTGTGCTCTCAAAAAATTTTAAATTGTCACATAAAATGAAATTCAATAAGTAACTGTGATTATATCTTTTTAGGCTCATAATTTCTGCTACGGGTACCCATTATGATTACTCCCCCGGGCGCCGCGAAACCTAGCTAAGCCAATGGTGCAGTACCAGTGTGCCCTCTTACCAGCTGCCACAGCAAATATTTTGAGCAGTATGCCACATCATTACATTCTCGCACTAGCGGTTTGACTGTGGAAAAAACTAGGGGAATGGGAATCCACGGCAACCAATGACAGTAGATTATTGATCACACACAAGTGGAGAATGCGGCATATATCAACTATCTGGGTAGCCTGATAAATGACGCAAGATGTGAACGTGAAATGAAAATGCTGAATTGCCATAGCAAAAGCAGCATTCAAGAGGAGGAATACTCCTTTCAAAAGCAGCATTCAAGAAGAGGGATACTCCTTTCATCAGTAAACTGCATGTAAATGTAATGAAGAAATGCTACGTTTAGAGCATAGCTTTTGGAAGGCGCGGAAATCTGGATGCTTCGGAAAATCAGAACAGAAATACTTTACCTAGGATTTTTGACACGTGGTGCAGACGAGGGATATTGGTTGAACGGATAGTGTGAAAAATGAAGACGTGGTACAAAGTCACGTAACGCCCTACATGCAATAAGACGACGTAACACAGTTTTCACACAAAATTAAGAATTCCTTAATGGATTACCCCTACCTACGACGCAATTCCTCACGCGGTCCACTTCACTGTACGATCGCCAACCACAGCACACGGCTCGCAACTGACCCCAGCGAGAATTACTGGCCACCACCGCCATCTGTTATGAGTAACGGGAATTATCTGCACACGCAGATCCGCTTTAATCACTAAAGCACTTTGTGATTGCGCTCAATCCGATTGGGGGGGAGGGCGTGATTACAAAGCAGTTAATACAGGTATTCTTGTATCACATCTTAAATTCAAACATATCCTTCGCCTATCAGCGGTCAATACAAAATAATCTCGCAGCCTTATAGCATAGTCGTGTACACCAACTCCAACCTTTAAATTCAGCAGCATATTCTTTAACGCATACATGTTTTCAACAACCGCTTCCAGCCTTCCAATTTAGCAATATAGTCTGCTACGAATGCAACATTATTCACAAATCTTGTCCCATAACATTATATCTACTAACTTCACGGCTAATTTCGTACAAGTGTCCATTCTTTCGTATCCTGCTGTTCCCATTGGTTTTCTTAATCATTTATCCTGTATGAATCTGGTATTTGTTTCAAACCTCTGTACCATAGGCCATTCTCGTACCTACTTGCATTGATTATATACTAGCAATATGAAATATGGGTAAGGAACTTCCTTCCCACCCTATGTAACACAGCTGTTCTATGTACATCAATCTGCTTGGTACTATAAAATATATACATTAAACTATGATTAATATAGGTAATCTGGATGGGTGTCTCCAGAACACAAATGAAACCTAGTGTAGGGGAAACTCATCAATAAGGAATTTATATGGTGTGGAAACCATGATTCCAATACAATCTAATTTTAGTGCTGCACTGTATACTTTAAGGCAGAACAGCAATATTGATGAAATGCTGTGATCAACATTTTACAATTTCTGTAACAGATATGCATAATACACACATGTACTGTACAGCAGGACATGCAAAGTAATACATCACCTGCTGCATACAATAAATGGAGGACATTCAGCTTGTTTACAGTACTGCATCTTCATGAATGGGCACACAGTGACAGAAATCAGCACTGAACCCAGAAATTCATGACAGCAATGAACAGGAAATAGCTATAATTACATAAGAAAGGCAAAAAGGTTGCTGCAGGGTCACAATGTGGAAAACTAGGCAGCCATCATACAACTCAAAGGTAAACATATTCTGCACAGGTAATAACCAGGGCAGTAAACACCCTGAAGGAGGGGGGGGGGGGGAAGCCTTCTTATATTCAAGTAAACAAGGTACCTGAAATGGAATTACTGACCTACCTGAAACTTACCCTTACAACTGACATGCATTCATCAACTGTCAACACTTTTCAATGAGATTTACAAGATATTCATTGTGTCAAAATACACCATGACAAAGGCACCACAAGAATACTCACATCAGATGGTGGTGGGTCCCTTCTATTATACAAAAAAGTGCAGCTAACAAACCAAGGCTTCAGGAAAAGGAGTCACTGATAGGAATCGGTGCAACATACATTTTGGGTGAAAGTCTGAAGTTTGGACCCCAGACCTAAGCATAAATGAATGAGTTGACTATGCTGAAATCAGTCTTACATAACTTGGGTGCAAGGATGTGAAGTTCAGCTGGCCACTGCAACCTTCCTGCTCTTCAGTCTAGAAGCCACCATTTTCTGGGGAATGGGAAATGGAGATGAAGAGCAAATGAACGTGTGAATATTAAGCTATGTATCACATTTTGCAGAATGGAAAGCCACAAACCTTGGAGGGATACCATGTACTGAAAATTCACACCACTGGAGGGAAAAGGTGAACAATTGTTTGTATTTATTCATGTGAGTCAGGCTCAGGTTAAACCTTCCAGCTGTACAGGGAAAAGAAAATGGTATTAATATGTACTTTGGTATCTGAAATGTGATAAAGAATATGATCACCAGTAACTAAACAGGTGAATACTATGAAATAATTCCAACACCAAACTAAACATTATACTCGAAAAATATGTGTCACTTTTCCTATTAAAAAATTTCAACAAATACCTCTCATTTAAAGATCATCCTAAATCAGAGTTATATTCCATTTATAATTACATTAAAAACAGATATACTGCTATCTACAGATCTTAAGTAATGAGATCTGACATTCTGAATATGACCTCATGGGAAGTGATGCTCTGTCTGTTTGGTGGATACTTTTTCAGAGGCACTTGCTACCCCTGAAACATTGGAATCCATCTAACCACAGGTGTCACATGCCAAAAGACTGAAATTATGATCTCAAAATACAATGACAATCTGTATGCAAGTGCATTTTAGCATACAAACTTGAAACTCCTCCATACTGGGCAACCCTAGCATCACTTAAGGTTTATCCGTTAACAGGCCATGTTTCTTCTATTCAACAAATGGAATACAACTTGTACCACCAGCACTTCGAGAGCTGCGACTGTGAAAACCGATCTTCACTTGTCAGTCCAACTATATGCTGATCGTGAAGATGATTTATATTACTGCTCAGATCTTTATGGAATGGCATATGAAACTTTTATCTTATGAAATCTTTACAGCCAAGAAAACTTAAGTCGCTAATGCAGTGTGGTACAGCAATAACATGGGAGGTGGAAGTATGATGCCCTCCCGAATAGAGCCATGTAAAAAAAAATAAAAAAAATAAAAAAAAAACCACCCCAATAACTTACACTCTGTTTTCTTCATTTATCCACTTCTAAACTTTTCTATGCCTGCTATTTCCAAGCTTGCTCCTTCACTTTTAGCATCTTGACTAACTTCAAAATTGTAATGTAATTCTTCTGACTAACCAACCCCAGCAACTTCTTGTGATTGAATTTGGCTTGGATGAGATTTCTTTGAGTTTGATATAGTTTCAGATCATATTCTTTCTCATGTGAGCTTCAAGAAGACTTGAACGTGGATGTTCCATGTTCGGTTTCTTCCCCAGAGATAACTTGCTACATATTTTTGTTTCTTTTACTTCAAACTTCATCCAATACCTCTTGCTTCATCATAACCTTACAAAAATGAAACAAACAAGACATATTAGAATGTGCTAACACTATGGGAATTTACTTTTTTCTGATACAATATTAGGTTCAGCAACTAGAGAAAATCAAATTTAAATCTGATTGGGTAAAACAAATGCTGTGAGACATGAAAAACAGTAACCAATATAGGTGATTAAAACACAAACTGTCTAATGTTTGCTGCCAGTACACGATACATAAAATGAACTAAACATTACAAACAACTGCAGCACAAAAGGAATCAGAGGCTAATAAGAACTAATGACATTTTGTGAACTGTTTAATACTAAGCTATTAAATTTTGTCCTAAATTACTCGCTGTTGCCAAATCAGTACTACATAACACATAATTTTACTGGGAGGGGTACACAGAATTCCTCCTTGTGGTAAGTCATCAACAGACAATCATACTGATGGCTGGCTGTCCATTATATATTGTATCAATGCAAAAATCATATCCACTCAGCATAGCGGTAAACTGCCAGTCACTACTGTTTATCTGTCAGCCATCTTTTAGGGGGACACAACACGAATATGCAATGGAAGTTAGTCCACATCAAGTGAAAACGAAGCCCCCAATCTGGTGCTAGAAGTCTAATATCGACCTGTAATAAGGACAGGGCACAAATACAATGTAATTATTACACTTTAAAAATAAACACAACTATTTATACCAAGAGATACCTGGAGATGATGGATCTTCTCAATAATGTTGAACACTAATCTAGAATTAGGCCTTGATGAGGACACTATGATGGTGTGTGCTTAAGGTATCAAGATTGCAAATGCTTGTATGAAGAAAACTTGAAATAAACTGGGCTTTACAAAAGTATCCAGAATGTAAATGATACTTACGAGGAGAGTATGAACGAGAACGTGACCGTTCATAGCGTCGTCTACGATAATAAGGCGATGGTGAGCGACCACGATAGCCTCCACCACCTCTGTAACCTCCACCATAGTAGTCACTGTAACATCACAATGCAAACACACACACATACTATACTGACTGTCACACAATCGCGGCACCTCACTGAAATGCACTGAAAATACTGGGTGTATCTTTGGTCTCTGGTCTCAGCACAGTTGTCACTGAAATTTTACTATGTATGGGCCACAAACTCCTGGCAGAGATGAAGACTATCACTGTCCATGCCATGAAAGCATACAGTGAAGCAGAAGTATAGCTCCAGCCATTCCTAACCCTCAGCACAAGAAATCTAACACCCAATGAACAAGAGACTGCACAGTCCGTGGAGCCAGTCTGGACATTCTGGAGAAGAGAAAAATCTCTTGTTCCTGCCAAGAATGACATCAATGACTGTCTAGCCCATATCTTAATCACTATTAAGATTGAGCTACCTCGGCTTCCATCATTTTGTAAAATCCTTGGTAAATGCAAACCTCTTTCAGAAAACGATTACTGTTTTGCAAGTACTCCATGGCCTTGTGACATGTAGGGAAGGATTTGCACTTCTGATTTTCTGACCTGTAGGCCAGTCACTGCAGTATACCTTCAGCTGAAAGCTGAACTGCTATGGCACCACATGTCACACTTATGCCTCCACTTCCTTTTATAATTAAAATAAAATAGCAAAATACGTAATGCTGTATCAGTACAGCTCACCATACACAACATGTACAAGTGTCCACTATTGATGTGGTGCTAAGCCTGCAGCGTACATGTGTGCATGTGGCAAAACAGCTTGGTATTTGCATGCACATCAATTGGTTCTCAAATGATACTTTCCAATCCTGGGCACAATGTGCCCACACCAAATGGATGAGAAAACACACATTATGTTGGCAAAAGTGTATGTTAATCACATGGAGAAATTTTGATATGGAATTATTCTTACATCACATGGGAAAATGTCTTGAATGGTCCCTCTGTATTTAAAAACCTGCAGCATTCAGCACCATTATGGTGCAAAATGTAATGCACAAAGGTAACAGTCCACACATTCAGCAGTCGATATGGCTGTCCTCTACACAAACCAAACACTTTAAACTAGTTACATACTAGGTGGGTTTCCCCATGTAGATTCCTGGGGTGGGTGTATGAGCACGCTGGGTAATAGAGAAATCCACACGGATCCTTCGGCCATCAATCTCCATGCCTGTACATTGCTCCTTGGCTACTTTTGCATCCTCTGAGCTCTCAAAGTATACAAAGGAGAATCCCCTTGACCTGCCAGTCTGGAAACAACAGAAACACAATTATTACTACAGTAATTAGCTTAGTTAACATCACTTAAGACTATGCTGGAGTGGAGATATAGTTCCATGCACTCTTATTCTTTCAGCTGGATGGAGGTGAGCAGTCAACTATATAAAAGGAGAAAGCACTGTGGCACACAATGGATACAAGTCTGGAGAAACCTAACAGCCTGGCCCAACATTGGCAAGAGGAGTAAAGTAACTGGCCCTGCCTGGAATCAAACGCCAGTTACTCAACCATCCAGGTCATGGCCTAACCAGTATCATCAATCTAATAATAAATTAAAGCCATCAACAATTTCTCTGGTATTAGCTTTTTCACACTTAACCTAGCCTAACACTAGGAAATAAAACCCCCACACAGAAGCCAGAACAGGCATGCAAACTGTAACAGTCCAAAACAGAAGTTACACAACAGACTACAGAATAAAAAAAGCATATTTGTTCAATACCCATTCCTTCATACTGTCAGCTCTTTACCTCCCTTCAATTATGCAGTGTGTTCAGAAATGATATGGACAGAGGCTGCTGTTTTGGCAAATAAAAAGCAGTAACATCGCACAAGCTATCTATCAGATACCGTGGTCTTAGTACAGCTTTCCACCACCACATGGCCTTAGTTATGCATGCCTGTGAAAAACTGCTGCTTCATTACAGAGTTTCGTGGCTGAAGTGCATAGACAACAGCTGCAAAACTGAAGGTCTTTACCGTGGGCAGAGATGGACCATGCGGCTGCTATGGAAGGGCGTTCAAAAATCACATATTCTTAGTTGGTTATCTGCAACTTGTGGAAGGAAGGTAACTACACACAGCACTACTGTGTCGAACTGGGTATGGAACTTCGGCCATGGCAAGGACTCTGGACAGGAAGGGTTAAGCCCCAGCATCTGGCAACACTGTGTGCAAAAGCCACACTGCAAACAATATCCAATGTCACTGTGGAAGATACATGCATAGCCTTTGATAAGGCCTTGGTTGGGCAACTCTCCACTGATCCACAAGGATTTGATATGAAAAAGGCGTGTACGCACTGGCCCCACACGACCTGATGCAGCAACACTGACAGGAGTGGACTGTCAATTGCTGGCCCTCCGCAATCAACAGAGCATAATGGTCATATTTTCTGGGACTCGCATAAAATAGTTCTAGTGGACTGACTTCCTACTGGTGGGATTACCAACAATGACAGATACTTGGAAATATTAACATGACTTACGCACACAATCCTAGCAGCAATGCAAGGGAACATGGTCACCCACAGTCCTGCTGCAGCAAGACAATCCACACCCACATACCAGCCACAAAACTTGTGTGGCATTAACATCACTTGGGTTAACTGTGTTGCCTCATCCTACCCAGTCACCTGACCTGAGGACTGGCTGACATCAAGGATACAATACATGGCAAGTGATTTGCATCACAAACAGCACTCCAGGCACCAGTCCATGAGTGGTTTCACAACACCCTTAAGAATGGTTCCGTGAAGCCATATCAAAGCTCCCAAGGTGATAGCAAAAATGTACAGGCATAGGAGAGGAGTATGCTCAGCTAGCAGTTGTTTAGTATTTAATCTAAAGTTAATAAACTGATGCAAATGAGGTGAGTCCAAATCATTTCCGAACGCCCTACATTCATCTCTAATTTAATATCCAACGTGGCATGAGAACCCAGGAAATGTTACCAGTCAAACGCCATGACACGAAATCCTGAAAACCCAACATCTGTAAAATCAGTCTTCATCATAAGACTGAAAACACAGAAGATAGGGTTTTCTCTATATCAACTGTTTCATTTATGTTTGCTGGTATTTTGCACAAATGTTATCAATGTTTCACTCTTCACCACTACTCAATGTCTTCCCAGAATTCTGCCTTCCACCACTGACCTAAGTCATGTCACAGCTTCATTCTATCATATTTGTCAACACTGAGAGTGCAAGGGCATAAATCTGAATCAGATATACCAGGACCTACCTTGGCATCGATAACAACCTGCACTCTCTCGACAGGACCATATTTTGACATGATGTGATGCAACTGTTGCTCTGTGGTGTAAATGCTTAATCCAAATATACCCAAGCATCGACTTGGCTGTGGATTGTCCTGAAATAAATACCAATTAGTGTCATACTAATACACACATTTCAGATGAAGTCCAAAAATTTCAACTTTACAAACACTTACCCTGCTGCCTACATGTCGACGTCTAGAGGACATTGGACTGCGTGAATGACTCCGATAGAATTCTTTCCTTCTGTCGCTATATCCATAGTACTTTCCACGAGGGCTGTATGAACGGGAGCGTGAATGAGAGTAACGGGACTTATAACGCTTTGGAGACCGAGAACGGCTCCGTGACCTGTAGCGGCCACGGTAAGACATCCTTCTTGAACGGGAATGACTCCTAAAAAGCGTGTAAATTTACAGCAATCAAGATCTTGTAATATTAAAATTAATATCAATGATAAGAACATGACCTATCCCAATTTAACCTTTAAATGATGAATGTTAGATTTATCTAACGCAGCCTGCACTCCCCATGGCTGAATGCTCAATATATCTAATGCCGTGCATGTAGTTTCTCAGCTCTCATGGTGTTTACTTGAGCAGGAAACCTAAACAAATCCAGTGTGGGTCCCACAACAAGACCTGGTATTCATCAGGAGCCATGATGTCATTTATGGCAGCCCAGGTTTCAATTTTATTTATGTGCTAACTTGACCTTTCAGGATCAGCTGAGCGAGTGAAAGACTCGATACAGTAGGCCATTGTTTAAGGCTGAAAGGTAGAACCTCGATGACAAAGAGCTCAAGTTAGTCTTCTGGCAGCGTTTATACATGTGTGGCACATCTTGATATTGTTTGTAGTGGTGGAATGGCATATATGTGACAGTGGTATATTTGTTATAAACCGTGATCCACAATTTTTCACATTTATTGTCAAAGCTGCAAGCGTTGCGTTTCATGGTCATGTTTGTGTGTTACATTATCAGTGGCGAAATGGTATATACTGCATAAATTCACTGGCGATTTGTAAGGAAATAGCCCTTCCTCGGTATTGATATTTTTCCTCCGTGTTTACCGACAGTTTCACCTGCATTACTTTTCCGTTGAAATATTATTTAGACTTTAGACAATATCAAGATTTAAATGCCCAAAAAATTCTGGCCACCAGGGGACTACGGCCTTTTAAAAGTCAGTACTTTAAAGGTTAAGATAATGGTCTACTTTCCTTGTTAGGTGAACTACCATTCTCAGCCCAAGTAATGAAATGTCAAGTACACAGCCTGTTTATTCTTTTTTCACCTAACTGCAAGGAATTCTCCACCTTCACTTGTGTATATGCCAAGTTTGTCCATTCCTATATCCGTACACTGCATATTTCAACCACCCCAGCTACATACTATGGGACTTGGAACTACCTGCAAACCAGTGCTCAGAGCCCACAAGAAATGACAAATCGTTGAACACATTTCTCATGTTCCTCATATAAGCAACAGTACCTCACATACAAAACTGAAGCCTAGCCCAACCCCAGCCCCCGCACCATACTTCCATAGCAAAACAAAGAAAACACTCAAAACTCTAACTCCAAATCTAACCCCCACAAAATATTAAAAGAATTTTACACCAATAACTCCAACCCTCAACCCTGCAATGAACTAAAAACAGATGACAACCCTAACCTACCCACTAATCCAAAAAGCTAACTACATCCCTAACCCATGTATTGAACTAAGAACTCAAAATTCCTACCCAATGTGGGGGGGGGGGAACTCCTACTCACAGTCACACCATATTTAAAACCTACCTCACACTAAATACCGCAAGGCTGAAATGACTCCAACTCCATCATCATACCACACTAACAACAGCAACCCAGCCTTAATGTGTAACAACGTATACATTATATTTTTCAGTTATTCTGCAACATAGATCTTTCCTGCATTTACATTCTGCCACCCTTTCATTATGGCTACACTTTTGTGGTGGCATCTCAGTTTCACATTCTATCACTTATCATATGTCTACAACTGGCCACCACACAGCAACTGATGTGTTCTGCTCTGCAGTGCACAGTCCAACCACAACATGAAACTGCACAGCATGCAGGAGCATTATCAGCTGCTATGCACTGATGCAACTGTAAATAGGTTCTGCATATGACAGCTATGTGCAGTGTAGTGTATTTTACCATGTTTGTTTCCATCAATGTTAGCTTACTTCTGGCAAACCACAATGAACTTCTCTGCCCTCTGGTTCTGGTGCAATAGTATTTTTTTTTTCTCTAACCCCACCACCCCCACCAATATTTCTCCATTATATGTTAAGTTAATGTTAAAGTTATATTTTGGGAATTTTATCCAACTTCTTAAGTCCACTTTCCAGTTGGAATTTCACTGCCTTCTCAGTCTTCAAACACATACGAGGTCTGTTAGAAAAGTATCCGACCGTATTTTTTTATGCGAACACCTGATGGATTATAATCTAGCGCGCTTGCATGAGCCGACCTTGAACCTTAGTGCGCATGCGTGAATTTT
>Ga0123352_10012771_pt1 | contig 13300 bp, 15 predicted proteins | sample TergutLab28metaG_FD_89700 | JGI IMG/M metagenome (GOLD analysis project Ga0123352, IMG submission 89700) | Labiotermes labralis P1 segment gut microbial communities from Petit-Saut dam, French Guiana - Lab288 P1 | ecosystem: Host-associated > Arthropoda: Insects > Digestive system > Gut ... | reverse complement strand
TTACTTCTGTGGTAAAATCTTTCATAGGAAGGCCTCTTTTTCTGTGAATTTTGTTCTCGACAAACAATATTCTACAGAATCTTGCCTTCCTTTTCTATTTACACATACTAGTTTACACTATCCACTAAATGGTCGAAATCACAGGTTTTGTGATACAAATCGAGGGAATTCTCCATAAACACGAGCATCCTGTATCACAAAGTGGCCGAAATTACGGGTTTTGTGATACAAATCGAGGGAATTCCTCACCAATACAAGCATTCTGTATCACAAAATGGTCGAAATCACGGGTTTTGTAATACGAATCAAGGGAATTCCCCATAAATACAAGCATTCTGTATCACTAAATAGCCGAAATTACGGGTTTTGGGATACAAATCGAGGGAATTCCTCACCAATACAAGCATTCTGTATCACTAAATGGTCGAAATCACGGGTTTTGTAATACGAATCAAGGGAATTCCCCATAAATACAAGCATCCTGTATCACTAAATGGTCGAAATCACGAGTTTTGTAATACGAATCAGGGGAAGAATCATTTGAGCCATCCACTACAAAAACGCTGAACATCTTCTGACGAAAGCTCCTCTTACCAAAGCCGCCCATTTATGTTACAATTGTATAACTGTGGGAGGTTGACATTTATGAATAAATTACTATTAATTGACGGAAACAGCTTAATGTACCGCGCCTATTTTTCAACGGCTTATTCTGGTAGACTGATGCAAACCAAATCAGGGATCGTTACCAATGCCCTGCACGGCTTTATCAACATGATCAACAAAGTTAACAAAGACTTCGATTACACACACATCTTGGTCGCTTTTGACGCGGGAAAAAAGACCTTCCGCCACGACCTTCTGGAATCTTACAAAGATGGTCGTAGTGCAACACCGGACGACCTCCGTTCTCAAATTCCCTTGATCAAAAACTACCTGGATCTCATGAACATTCCCCGCTACGAAGTGGAATTCTACGAAGCCGACGACATTATCGGGACGCTGGCTAGCATGGGTTGCGACGACCAATTCGAAACCATCGACGTGATCAGTGGCGACAAAGACCTCCTGCAACTGGTCAACGACTGCGTCACCGTCCACATTACCCGCAAAGGGGTGACGGAAATGGAGTCCTACACGCCAGATCTCGTGATGGAGAAATTTGAAACAACGCCAGATAAGATGATCGATTTAAAAGGGATGATGGGCGACAATTCCGACAACCTCCCAGGCATTCCAGGCGTCGGTGAAAAAACCGCCATCAAACTCCTGAAAAATTTCGGAACGCTGGAAAATCTCCTAGAAAACACCGACCAACTCAAAGGCAAACAAAAAGAAAACGTGGAGACCCACAAAGAGCAAGCTCTCTTATGCAAGCAAATGGCGACCATCAAATGCGACATGGAAGACGTGCCTTCTATTGATGACCTCCTTAAAAAAGATGCCGATCTAGAAGGACTCAAGACCTTCTTTACTGACATGGAATTCAACTCCTTTTTGAGGACGCTGAATGCTCCCGCTATAGTAGTGATACCAACCGATGTCCAAATTGTCACCGACGTGGACACATTGGACCAAAAAACTTACACCGATTGCGCCCTGCACGTGGAAATCTTCCAATCCAACTACCACCAAGCCACCGTGATCGGATTTGCCGTTACAAACGAGGTCGAAGCCTATTACGTCCCCTTCGATGTGGCTAAACAGTCGTCTGAATTCACATCGTTTTTAGCGAACCCTGCGATTAAGAAATCCGTCTTCGACGGGAAGCGAGCCATCGTTGCTCTAAAGTGGCACGACCTAGAATTGGCAGGGATTGCCGGTGACCTATTGCTTAAGGCCTACGTCCTTAATCCAACCACAGCAGACACCGAATTCGCTAAGGTCGCCCTCCATTATGGCGTCGAGGACGTCCAGTACGACGAACAGGTCTATGGAAAGGGCGCGAAACGCCAGATCCCGGAAGTCACTACCGTGGCAAAGCACACCCTTGATATTGCCCGCGCCATTGGTGCCCTTGATTCAGAACTCTCGGATCAGCTTAGAAGTTCTGATCAGTGGATCCTCTATCAAGAAATCGAGCTTCCATTGATGCATCTCCTTGCTGACATGGAGTTTACAGGTACTAACATTGACATCGATGTCCTGAAGGAGATGGGCCTAGATTTAGGTGGTCGCATCGAAAAATTAGAAACAGAAATCCATCAGTTAGCTGGAACGGAGTTTAACGTAGGCTCACCGAAACAGCTGGGTGTCATTTTATTTGAAGACCTTGGTTTGAAAGGGAAGAAAACAAAAACGGGGTCGTACTCTACCAGTGCCGACGTCTTGGAGAAATTGAGACACGAACATCCGATCATCGACTTGATCTTACAATATCGTACCTTAACAAAGCTTCACTCGACCTACATTGAAGGCCTTCAAAAATCGACCTTTGACGACGGGAAAGTCCATACGATTTTCCATCAGGCCCTCACCCAAACGGGACGCTTGTCCTCAACGGATCCTAACGTGCAAAACATTCCGATCCGACTAGAAGAAGGTCGCCTCATTCGCAAAGCTTTTGTTCCAAGCTCGCCAGATCACGTTTTAATTGGGGCCGACTACTCCCAAATCGAGCTTCGCATTTTAGCTCATATGAGTCAAACGGAAAGTTTAATCGAAGCTTTTAACAACGACGAGGACGTTCATCGAAAAACGGCTTCTGAAGTATTTGGTGTCGACATCGAGGCGGTCACCGACGATCAGCGCCGTGGCGCTAAAGCCATCAACTTTGGCATCGTCTACGGGCAATCGGCTTTCGGGCTGTCAGAAAGTCTCGGTATTTCGATGATGGACGCTAAAAGATACATCGACAACTACTTGGAAACATACGATGGTATTAAGAGCTACATGGACCACACCATTGCCAGTGCCCAAGAAACCGGCTACGTGGAAACCCTCTTTTTACGACGACGCTACGTACCGGATGTTGCCAATAAGAATTTTATGGTGCGCCAAATGGCGGAACGAACGGCCATTAATGCTCCCATCCAAGGATCAGCTGCCGACATCATCAAAGTCGCCATGATCGAAGTGGATAAATTGATGAAAGCAAACGATGTCAAATCAAAGATGATCCTGCAAGTACACGATGAATTGCTTTTCGACGTCCCAAAAGAAGAAGTCGAACTTATGACAGATTTAATCAAAACAGCAATGACTTCTGCTACGGAAATTTCTGTCCCGCTAAAAGTAGACATTAGCAGTGGTAAAAATTGGTGGGAAGCGAAGTAAATCCCTGTGTTGACATGTATACCCAGATTTTAGAACGGAGATAATAAGATGGCAAAAACCTTAGAAAAAGAATTTAACTGCGTCAAAGAACTGACCCTAGCCATGATTGGTGGAAAGTGGAAGATGCTCATTTTATGGCGTCTGGGGAAAGAAGGAACCAAACGCTTCACCGAGCTCAAAGACCGCCTACCAGGCATTACACAAAAGATTTTAACCAATCAATTACGCGACTTAGAAGATGACCACCTGGTACATCGCGAAGTTTACCCGGAAGTACCACCCAAAGTAGAATATTCCCTAACCGATCATGGAAAAAGCATTTTACCGATTCTTGAAGCCATGTACGAATGGGGATCTTGCTATTGTGACAAATACGACACGGAAAACAAAGTAAAAAGGTAGTGGTGAGAGGTCAGCAAGATAGTGAAGTCCACACATGTAGGATGGGATAGATCCCGAAAAATCAAGTAATCGTTGATTTTTCCCCTACACTTTACTTGACTTTTTGAATTCAAAAAGGACCTCTAAAGCCATAAACTAGCTGATTTTAGCAAATTAGTATAAGGTAAATATCACAGATCGTAACCTTGATAAATTAACTTGGGAGGTGTTAACATGCCTAAAAGAGGTTTCGCCTTAGAAGGTGGAGGCGCCCGTGGTGCTTACCACATGGGTGTTTGCAAAGCCTACATGGAAAAAGGTTATCAATTTGACGGCTTCGTTGGGACTTCCATCGGCGCCATTAACGCTGCCATGCTAGCCAGTGGCGAATTCGACAAAGCATTAGAACTTTGGGAAAACATCGAGTTGAAACACTTGTTTGACCAAGAATTCCTAGATGCCCTTAAGCTGGACAGAAACGCCCCAACTAGCTTAACCGCCGCTCTCAAAAAAATTGTTACCGATCGAGGGGTTGACCATTCAAAAATTAAAAATTTCCTCTCTGCTTACATCGTTGAAGAAAAAGTACGGGCTTCAGGCCTAGATTTTGGCTTGGTCACCTTCTCCCTCAACGAACGTAAACCCTACGAAATCTTCCTAAAAGACATCCCTGAAGGAAAACTTATTGACTACATTCTGGCTAGTGCCAAACTCCCTTTCTTAACCGCCCATACCATAGACGACAGCCGATTTATCGATGGCGGTATTTACAACAATTGTCCCATCAACATGCTGATCGATCAACAATACGAAGAAATCATCGCCGTTCGCACAAAAGGGTTCGGGCTTTTTAGACGTTACGACAAAAGCGCCAACGTCACTCTCATCGAAACCAACGAAAACCTCGGTAATTTCCTCTCCTTCGGATCTGAAAACTCCAAACTCAACATTAAGCGGGGTTACTGCGATGCGCTAAAAATTCTCGACAACCTCTCCGGAGAAAAATACTACTTAAAAGAAGTTGACCTAACCCCTCTTACCCAGAAATTACTTACCCTAAGTGAAGACGCCCTCAAGACCATTCCACCTTTTAAAAACACACACCTGGATAAAAGACGTCTCCTCCTCGAACAAATCGTTCCAGAAATTGCTAACTTCCTCGACTTGGACAAAAACTTTACTTACGAGGCCCTCCTTCTAAATATGCTAGAATTCGTAGCACTAAAAAAAGAAATTGACCACCTTGACGTATATCTTTTTGACGATTTCCTCAAACTAATAAAGAAGAATCCTGCCGTCGCTTCAGAAAGTCTACTGAGTAAAGTCGGGATTGATTTTATCGAGAAAAAGACCAACTTAATCGTTGACCTTGTAGATCTTTTGCTATAGAATAGAGATAGCACGTTAACATTGAGTCAAATAAATAGAATCGGAGGAATTGACCATGAGAATGAAAAAGAAAACCATCATCATTACCGTCATTGCTGCAATCGCTGCGATCGCAGCCGCCATCTTTGTCGTTAAAAAAGGGCCAGAATTAAAAAAAGAGCTGGAAGAAAAGGTCGACAAGTTAAAAGAGAAAATTAAAAACATCGAAATGTCAGATGTTAAAGATGCCATCTCGACCAAATTAACAGAAATTAAAGAAAGCATTCAAGAATTTGACTGGAACAAACCTAAAGACGAAGTAGAGCGTAAATTCCATGAGATCAAAGGTCAACTTAGATCTGTGAAAAAGCACATCCCTTTAACTGAAGTTAAAACAGAAGTAGACTAAACCTTTGGAGCTACCTTGCTTACATGAGCAACGTGGCTTTTTTGATTGCCAAGAAAGTCCAACTAAATGAAAAAAACTATAACAGCTGAACGCTCAACAGATATGGGTCATCTGGATAGAGAATATCATCTTTAACCTGATGAGATCTCCTGATAGACTCTCTTTTCAGTGAGGCTGCTAGGGCAAACGTATAAAATCGATAGCAATCTAAACTTATGTCAGGATTTTGGCAAAAATGGTATTTTACTGATACAGATTCATGGATTTCTGGATGATGGAGACTATTCCGTATCAGGATTTTGATTAAAATGGCATTTTACTGATATAGATTCATCGATTTCTGGATGATAGAGACTATTCTGTATCAGGATTTTGGTGAAAATGGCATTTTACTGATACAGATTCATCGATTTCTGGATGATTGAGGCTATTCCGTATCAGGATTTTGGTGAAAATGGCATTTTACTGATACAGATTCATCGATTTCTGGATGATAAAGGCTATTTCGTATCAGGATTTTGGTGAAAATAGCATTTTACTGATACAGATTCATCGATTTCTGGATGATTGAGGCTATTCCGTATCAGGATTTTGGTGAAAATGGCGTTTTACTGATACAGATTCATGAATTTCTAGATGATGGAGAGTATTCTGTATCAGGATTTTAGTGGAAATGGCATTTTACTGATACAGATTCATGAATTTCTAGATGATGGAGAGTATTCTGTATCAGGATTTTAGTGAAAATGGCGTTTTACCGATACAGATTCATCGACTTCTGGATAGTGGAGGACATTCTATATCAGGATTTTGGTGAAAATGGCATTTTACTGATACATATTCATGGATTTCTGGATGATTGAGACTATTCCGTATCAGGATTTTGACAAAAACAGCGTTTTACTGATACTCTTGACCCTCCGAAGGATTGAACGTCTCTACCCATGTAGCCTTCTCAACGTCTCCCCTTCCCAAATTGCAGTTGCTCTTCAATTTTTCGAGCAGTCCGCAGTAAAAACGCCCGGGTGCCGACTTTCGTCTGAATCTCTTCCGGATCCTTCTGAAAAAACTCGCCCAACTCAACGTACAACTTTTCCATTAGCTTATTGCTTTTTCTCGGACCAAATTGCTTATATTCTTGTTGCATAACAACCAAAAGTAAGGCTTGCTTTAAATAGGTCGCCGAAAGCCAATCCGACGTTTCGTAGCTTTCAATCTCTACCCTAACCTTTTCCATCACCTTTTCTCGATCATAACGCACAAACTCTTTCAATGGATTGGCCACTTCTTCTTTAACTTTTCGCGGTTTCGGCAATTTGAGTTTCTTTGGCTTTTCAATGTGCTTTGGCTGATTTAACTTTCTCCTAGCCACCCTTCTCGCGATGGTCTCCGACTTAGCTATTAAATGGTTAACCACTAGCGATGAAACATTAGGACTCGTACTTTTCGAATAAACCACGTCTGCTAAATCTTTCAACTTCGAAGCATCGGGGCGATTCAAATAATTAGAAACTACCACTGTATAAAAATTTTTCGGTAGACACTTAGCATTCCAATCAATTTCTTCAAAGAAAGCAACGCCGTCACCTTCTTCTATCACTAAATCAACAATAACAATATCAGGAAGTTGCTCGTTAATGAGGTGATAAGCCTCAAGCTCACTTCCTGTCACCCCCACCACTTTAAAAAGGTCCACGCTTTCTAACGCCTGCACAAGGGGGTTTGAGTATTCAAATTGATCTTCAACAATTAAAACTTTCAACACGGATGAACCCATGATGTATGCCCTCCTGCCTTCATTTCAAATTGATAGGCGCTTTTCTTTTTTATTTTCATCGCCACATGAACGACAAACTGCTTTACTGTTGACTTTTCCTTTGGCAACGTCGCCCATGCTTTTCGAATGATGTCTTTATGGGTTTTTTCGAAAGCATCTCCAACCGTTCGTCTAATCGCTTCATGAATCGCCTTTGGCTCAACCTCTAACCCCTCTGCTATTTTCTCATACAACCCTGCCATGGTCAACTTCTGACCTGTTGGCGTCAACACAGCTAAATAAATGGCTTCGGCTAAATATTCAATCCCTTTATAGGAAGGGGTCATGTAAAAACGATTCAACTCACGGTAAATCTTTTGACGAATTTGCGTTTTAGCATCTGCTGTCATGTGCGAGCTAAGTAACAAATCTTCAATCTTTCTTACGTAGTTGACTGAACCATCACCAAACTCGGAGGCCATCATTTCTAAATGATTAGCAATCCGGTCGGGTGTATAATGCTCGTTTTTTTTATAGATGAAACCAACGAGTGGCCTCACTTTGTTCATAATCTGCTTGCTGAAAAAAGAGGTGACCACCACAATATAAGGCACACGACGTAACTTACTTCGTTCTTTTTCAATCTGTGCTAAAAACTCAAACCCGTCGCCTTCTTCTCTTCGCATTTCTCATTTATTCTACCGTCGCTTATCGTGAGCGTAAAAGTTTGGAAGCGCGGGTCGTTGAGGTCAAGCATTCTCTCGACCAAATGGTGAGCACCCACCATAAGTACCGTCACATCGTCCCGAATTTAATGTCTGCATCCAAAGGCCTCTCCGAAGAGTTGGTTCACATTGTCGGTGCACCCCGCGACAAGCAGGTCAAGCGGTTAGAAAATTACATCTCCATGATCAATAAGTTATCCACAGACATTGCGGACGAATTCTATCTTGACGATTTAAACGATGAATTAGAAGCTTTGAAATTAGCGAATGGCTGGCTAGATTTAGAACTTTATCTTAGCAAAGCCATACAGGATGCTCAGCGAAAGGACATTTTAATCAAGCTCGAGAATCGAGCGACCACCTGGGACGATTTAGAGGCGGTCACACGAATAGATTTTTTAAGGCTCTTTTCCAATTTGCTCGACAACGCCGTAAAGGAAACCAACAAAACGGAGATCAAGGGCAAGGAAGTGATGGTCGAGTTTTTTGATGCGAACGATCTTTATTTTGCTTTTGAGGTGGTTGACTATGCCCATGCTTTTTCTTCCGAGATTTTATCGAGGCTTGGTGAACGTAAGAATAGTACCAATGGGACTGGGGATGGCTATGCTGAGATTTTTGATGTGTTACAGAAATACGACGCCTCGTTTTACCTTAAGGAGAAGCAGTTAACCGATGAGTTGCACCTGAAACGTGTCGGGGTTGTGTTCAATGAGATGGGAACAAAGTCCATTGAATCTTCTTATCGACGCGACGTGTTAGCCGAGTGTTTAAGGGATTCGGTGCTTGATGTGTTATAGGAGACCTGCGGAGTAGATGTATAAAAAATGGGAAAACTTACAAACTACTCCTAGGCTATGTCTAAAAAGTCAGTTGTTTAGCTCGCAAAGCTAACGATGTTTTTCAACAGGGATTAGGATTACTTCCTGTTGATTTGTCTAAATTCTTGGTATTTTTTTCAAAAAAGAATTGACCCTGTCCCTCATTTATGCTAATATGTATCAGTATTTGTTTTTGGCCCGTTGGTGAAACGGTTAACACACCTGCCTTTCACGCAGGCATTCACGGGTTCGAACCCCGTACGGGTCACCATTTTTTTATTAGATTATTATTTATCAAAAAATATTTTTTTCAGAAGCGAGTAGATCGAGGAAATAAGGAGTAAAGCACCGGAGCGTACGATTGGTACGTGAGGATGCTGAGCAACGCAATTGACGAAGAGATGCGACGCTTATCAAAAAAATTGGAGGATTAGCTCAGCTGGGAGAGCATCTGCCTGACTTGCAGAAGGTCGGCGGTTCGAGCCCGTCATCCTTCACCATTTTTTTATCAAAGGTCCTGTTAGCTCAGTTGGTAGAGCAGGAGGAACAACGATAGTTGTGACGATTGAGGCGAAGTGTTCGTGCTGAGCCGAATCATTGCGAAGCAATTGGTCAGGAACTGACCGTCAGATGCTTTCATGTAAATAACAAGCATCTTAAATTTAATAAACACCTTAAATTGTCCTGTTAGCTCAGTTGGTAGAGCATCTGACTTTTAATCAGAGGGTCAGAGGTTCGAATCCTCTACAGGACACCACTTGCGGATGTGGCGGAATTGGCAGACGCGCTAGATTTAGGCTCTAGTACTTCGGTGTGCAGGTTCAACTCCTGTCATCCGCACCATTTATAAAATTAATGTCCATAAGGACAGCTTTGAAACGTTGTGAGAGCAACGTTTTTTTGTTATTTCTAAAACCTAATTTTTTGACTTTTTTAAATTCCGTCACCAATGTTGTCACCAATTTGTTTTTCCTTCTATCTAGTTAAGCCACTAAATTTTCTGGAATTAAATCTTTGAGTGGCACGCCATTAACAACTAAATCCGTCGGAATTAGATCTTTGATTGGTGTTCCTTTAATTGTAACACCTTCACTAGTTGAATTATCAGGAATCAAATCCTCAAGTAATTGATCTGCTTGTTGTACAACGTTTTTCAACAGGTGAACATACCTATAAGTTTGTTCAATACTAGAATGACCCATTTGCTTAGATACCACAAATACGTCAATACCTTTGCTTATACAAACTGTTGCATAGGTATGGCGCAGCTCGTGAGGGCTTATTGGTTTATCTATTTTGGCAAGTTTGCAAATCTGCTTCAATAAGTTTGTCCATGTAGACTTTGATAAGGGCTCACCAGCTGGGGTTCGTGCAATATACTTTTGATCAGCATAGTCCAAATGCTTTTGAATACGTTTAATTTCACGTATGTAGTATCGAGCTTTCTTATTAAACATTACCAAACGGATTCCACTTTTACTTTTGGGAGGTCCCCAATTCCAAATATACTTATTTTCTCCTTCCTTACGATTTCTGTTTTTTATAAGGCCAAGGCTTTCATCTATATTAATAAGTTTCTGATCATCCCAAAGGTCTTCGTCTCCTAGAGCAAGCATTTCCCCCTTCCTTAAGCCGGTGTTGAGAAGAAAAAGTACAATATAGCCATACCTAGCCACTATATTCTTTGCCCATTTTCCTGTGGCCCAAGCCTTCCTAACTTGCTCTTCAACAGCATCTTCCATTCGCTTAATTTCATCTAACTCTAAATAATGAATTGGATTGTCTTTCGTATAGCGCTCCTTAGGCATACCAACTATAATCATCGGATCCTCTTCTATGATCTTCTTCGTAGCGAGATATTTAAAAAAGTTTTTCAAAAGACTGTATACCCTTGATAAAGTCTTATGGGCTAATTCTTCATTCTTTTGATTAATTAATTGCTGTAGAATCACATCTGTTACTTGCTGTGCTTGATAGTCACCTAGAGTGGGTTCTATGTGGCACAAATATGCTGTTTCATCGGTGTCATACGAAGCAGGTGCAAGCTTAGACTTTTTGAAAGTTTCAAGCCAAGTTTGCATTAAATCTGCAATTGTTTGATTAGATGCTTGTACTCCTAAGGCTGCTAATCTCTTCAACTCTTTTAACTTTTCGTTTGCTATCTTCTCTGTCTTAGAGGAACACCAAGTGTGCTTGGTGGCACCTGGTGCTTTGTACTTAGTTACCCAGCGTCCATCACTGCTGCGTAGATACACACTCCCTTCACCATACCGGTTATATTTTTTTTTAGCCTTCTTTGTTGCCATATAGTTCATTCCCTTCCATCTTCATATAATGAAAGGTCATACTTAACTTAAACACCATCATTATAACTTGTTTACTTCTCATTTAGCAACACCTAACTTAACTAGTACTTAATCTCTTTACCTTTGTATTTACGAAACCAATCATCAAGTTCTTTTTGATTAGTGATGTAATCACGGCCAACTTTGATAACCGGCAAAACACTAGCTTGTAGTAATGTATTTATTTTTGTTTTTCCGAATGGGAGTATAGTTAATAAGTCTTCTTGATCATATACTTGATATCCTGTTAAAATATTTTCTTTCTTTCCCACTTGCAACACTCCTTCTTTAAGAATCTCCAGACTTTATCAAAAATCTCATCAACAATATACCTAGAGCCTTCAGACAGCCCTTCTCTGCTTCATTACAACCTCTTCTAGTAATAAATTCTTTAGAATTACTATATCGTCTTCATAACGACTTTTAAATCAACCCTTCTTTCTTCTAATTTTATTCCCTATAAAATATGGTAATTAAAATATCATTTCACACTGTATTCTAACAACCAAACAGCCTCGGATTAGGCTCACAGGACTCTCACCCCATGCTCACAGGACTCTCACCTCATGGCTCGGCATGCGTCTAACGTATTTGATTGCTTTTTATTCAATTTTCAAAGATCGCTTGACCATGCTTTCAACACAGTCTTTTTACTTTTACACTACTTTTTGTAGCAAATATCTTCTTTGCCTCTGATCTTAAACTTTAGTAACGCAGTGATTAGTGCTGTTATGATCATGCCTTTTAGTTCGGAGTTTATCGCAATATAGCTATTTCCATATTCATCGTATAATGGGCGTGAACTCACCGTAGAGATATAAGGATCATAGTGGGCGATTATTTCTACAATAGCATCTATATTTCCAACGCTTGCAGCGTGTATGGTTTTAAACTTAGGGGGATTAGCTCTCATTTTCATATATAGCTCCTTTTAAAATTTCTGCTTTAATCTTTTCTAACGACTTTTTACGTTGTCGAAGTGATGTTCTTTGACCAATTTTTAGTGACTTGGCAATCTCGCCATCACTCATATCTAAAAAATAGTGCATGAGAACAATATCACGTTGCTTTTCCGTTAATACCTTCAAAGCTTCTGCCAAGGGTTCATGGTCTATTTTGACCAAATCGATACCAACTAGAAAATGGCTACATTGACCTAAGTCATACTCATCCATCTTTCCTTTACAAATCTTTTCTAATTGAAAATCCAATAGATCAGAAAAAGAAATTTCGTACTTTTCGTGGCGAGCTATACAACGATGGTGGTCTTTTTTGACATTGTTAACAACCTTTTTGACAAACGTATCAAACTGTTTTTGAACAGTTTTTTCAAAAACAGATGCTGCTACTTTCATCTGTTAACCTCCTTTCGTGTAAATTAATTCTCCCCCCATTTAATAGAACGTAAATGGACAAGCTACCTACGCCATTTTCTACTATTTTTCTGTCAAAATTCTTAAAGAAAAATAAATATCGCTCAAATGTGGGAAAACAAAAAGCATAAATCTCTAAATTAAGATTCATGCTCATCAATATTGTATATAAAATAGTATTGAAATTAAAAATGAGAGACACTTTAAGTGATGCCTCCTAATATATATCTAGTTTTGTCACCTAGGCATCAACTACTATCATCTGCCAGCATTCATTTTCGAACTACTATAAAAGTTCCTGAATTTTACCATTAAATAAATCATTCATTTCCTTGTTGTTTTTGATTGCAATTAGCATATCATGTAACACATTCTCTTGTGCTAACAGTATCTCTAGTGTCTCGTGATCCCATTCAGTGTCAACTAAGACTCTTTTTATCTCTGACAATAGCACAGATTGATTAGATAGTTCAAACTCATTTTCTAGTTTTTTTACCAGTTCTATTTTCAAATCAGCATTTTCCATCTTTGTCATATTCCCATCATCTCCATTACTGTATTATTAATCAAAATAACAAAATCACATCGCTACTATCCTTTAAAGGCTAGTATTCACACGATGTGATTTTTTAATTCGAGGTATTTAATAATAGAGCTGGCTTTTTACCAGCTCTTGATGGATTCCAGCCCCTAAGGCTAGTACTAATATACATTTTGAAAGGTCAACTCATTTTAACTTACTGGATTCGATATAACAAACGCCATGGCCTCACGTACCGTATACACGTTGCGAATAAACTCATCCGCTGCTTTCCTACCCACAAGTTCCTCTAAACTGGCTTCGTT
>Ga0123352_10012770_pt1 | contig 13302 bp, 4 predicted proteins | sample TergutLab28metaG_FD_89700 | JGI IMG/M metagenome (GOLD analysis project Ga0123352, IMG submission 89700) | Labiotermes labralis P1 segment gut microbial communities from Petit-Saut dam, French Guiana - Lab288 P1 | ecosystem: Host-associated > Arthropoda: Insects > Digestive system > Gut ... | reverse complement strand
TCGATGGATGTTCTGCCCGATTTGAAACGCTGATACCACTCGTAACATTGCGTACGGCTCAAACAGTCCTCCCCATAAGCCTGTTGCAACATCTGAAAAGTCTCCGTAAAGGTTTTTCCCAATATGAAACAGAATTTCACGCAAACACGTTGCTCTTCAAGATCCTTCATTCTTCAACTTACAAAAAATCGTTGAAGGCACTAAACACACGTTCACTCAAGGCCGCGTAACTCATGACTAATTGAAAGTGGCGTGATGTGGCTAGTGTCAAAATAAAGCTTAAAGTCCCAGCTACACAACACCATCGTCGCAAGCGTCCTGCGCCAGTTCACTGGCGCACTATTTCAAATGTTCGGTATCTTTTTGGACTGGCCTTGTATATTGCGTGCGAAGGTTGCTGACCGCAAATCATAATTTCTTAATTGGTGAGTCCTTAATGGATAGGGTAAACTATTCTATTAATTATTGATTAACTATTGGGTTTGCCACAAGGTTCAAGAAAATCAATTTTGCTTTATTTTTCATATTGTCGTTGTAAGCAGTAAGAATTCATAAGTGACGTTTTCCTAAACTTTGTTCCCCAAAACCCGAAGAAAGCAGGCAGTGTTTGAGGTGAAAACTCTGAAGAACAAGGGGATGCTGGGCGTAGTTTTGTCAACTCGTGTTAAAATATACCAAATCTACTTCTGTAAAACATTTTTCTTCAGTGTTTCCAGACTAGTTATTGCTTACCAGATGAAATAATATCTGTGAGCCGTTGTTTAGAAAATAGCCTTCCAAATCACATGTGGGGAAGAAAGTTACAGACGAACAAACACAGAGTGCCGTGTCATCTAAGATCGGACTGGACATTTGTGAATTTTGAAAGACGAGAACTATCCGCTAATGCATTAATTGTGAGTAAATAAAACTTTCTCTACATTATAATTGCAATAATAGTTGATTTCACTTGCTTAGAACTTTTAAAACACACTACCTTTAATTACACCATTGACCACCAATATTTCAGACTATATTCTTCAGTTTGAGGGTTGTTTGACCGTGCATCTTCCTCGTGACATAAAGTGAAACGCCACCTTGATGCAACTAGGCAATTTTATTGATTTATTCTTAGCTCGACATGTTTCGGGTACAAATGCTCATCATCAGGAGCATTAGATGTTGAGTTGCAGCATCCAGTGCTCCTGATGATGGGCGTATGTACCCGAATCATGTCGAGCTAATAATAAATCAATAAAATTGCCTAGTTGCATCAAGTTGGCATTTCACTTTATTTCATGTATTCTTCAGTATTTTCAATGCCATTAATGGGATACAACCCCCCCCCCCCATCAGGCTCAGGGAAAGTGGATTGACCTGTTTTATAACAATCCTAAGAAGTTGATTAAAAACGAGAAGTTCTTTGTTATCCACAATCTGTCACAAACCTTCCTTGTAGTGAAACATATTAAGTCACCAAAAGTTTAATGACTCTACCAGAACCGAAGACGAACTTTCGAGCGACTGTCGAGACGGCCATATCAGATATGCTACGTCGATTTTGGAAGGAGCTGGAAAATCGCTTGGACGTCCATCACACGCCTCCAGGACCAAGCGTCGATGTGAAAGAAAGGTAAAACATTGACACTTGAAGTGATTTGTTGCATCTTTTAAAAATATTAATATCATTCTTCTGGAGGAGATATTCGGAGGGTGTTTTAGGATGCTTATATTCTTCTCACGCAAATGCACCATCTGAAATAATTTTCTCTGGCACTTCTTGAAACCCCAGGCGTGGTACATTGTATGATGCTTAACACCTCATAGGCTATAACGCGTTGGTTTCTGTGTTAATAAAGAGGTTTAGTGCCGCTACATCATAGATGAATATACAAGCTTGCACTTATCTATAACAGTTGCGGTAATATGACAGCCGCGTTGTACAGCACGAGATGTAAAGCCCCAATTCAGTATGAATGCCCTTATTTTCCGCGACAAAGTAGGTTAAGCCGATATTACAAATAGGGACCCATAATCAAAAGGCTTTATACCTTCCTTTCATAAACCTATCATAAATCGGCTTTCGGGAAGTTTTCAGCCTTTGAGACGAAATTTACTCTTTTGTGGGATAACAGTTGTAGGTTAGAAAGGTGTAAATGAAGAAGTGACAATTGTTACGAAACAATAAGTTAAATGTAATTTAGATTTTTACATCATTGCTTATAAGAGAAGTTGTATATAATCCTTTGAATATTAGCATGTATTAGAGATTTAACGTCAATATTAATTCATGCAAGATTTCAAGTTTCCGCCGGGTTTTCATTACAGAGATTATTCTAATTGCTTTATCTGCTGGATTACGTCACTGCGTAGTAATGGAGGTCGATACCACAGTTCGAAATAAAAATGGTGTCTCCTTTTTTGAGTCTGAAGTAATTAGATCAAAGTTAATGATCTACAAAGAAGGATGGAACGACGCGCAAGAATAGATGCTATATTTTATAAATATTCGGGGTGAAAGTTTACTAAATTCACCTTATTTACTGAGGCATTGAATTAAATGTAAGGGTTTTTTTAAGAATATGCTGCTGTAACTTAATTGCATTGCGTTTCAGTCTGCTATGTTTCTTTTCCAAGACTTATCCAGTTCAAAATGTTTACGCCTTTCTTCTTCTGTGCTTTCAAAACAAATCTTCTCAAAATCTGACTAAAACTATTTTCAGAATATTCGTGCCAGTTACGTATGTGGGCCGTTGTTATTCATTGTGACAATGGTAGAATGCATGGCTTACGCCAGCATGTCCCAAAATCCCGGATATAAGGTTCCTTCTACTGAGTCTCGCGAATTTGCCTCAAATTATTCCAGCTTCAGGACTCCTTAGGCAAAACTCACAACTACTTAAAGCTAAAGCATTTACAAACAACAAATACTTAAAATGCAATAATAAAAGCACTTTACATATAACGGAATATTGAGACACATTCTTGTAACTATTGTTGCTGTGGAAAAGCAGTAAGTACTATATTTTATGTGTGTGTGTGTGTGTGTGTCGTATCTGCCTTATTTATCCAGCCTGCAAAGCGCATGCGCTGTATTATATTGCCATCTGTGGCCTTTCTGTTTCTACTATATTTTTTTCACTCACAAACGGCACGAATTTCGGAGAAACATTACTGAATATAAAATGGGTGTTTTAATTTTCTCTACAGGTTTTTCTGAAACATTTCTCACTATAAGAATTCAGCGAGATAAGTGTACTTACATCTTAATGTAAAGTAACCATTATTATTTTCAAATATTAATAAAACTTGATTTTTCTCGACAGATTTGTGAAAAATGTTCAAATATCAAATTTCATTGAATTCCCTCCAGTTGGAGCCGAGTTGTTCCATGCGGGCGGGTGGACGGAGGGACAGACGCACAGACAAACAGACTGACAAACAGATATGACAAAGCTTTATAGTTGCTTTTCACAATTTTGCGATCTTACCAAAAAATGATGACAAAATCAATAATTTCAATAGCCGTAACGACGGCTAATTTAACATTAGGGAAACCTTAAATGGTGAAAACATTTACTGAATACTCAAATAGCGAACCCACAGGGGCTCACAGATTCCCGGCTGAGAAACAGTGGTCTAGGTCGTAAACTCAATATCAAAATTTTTGGCTTTAGAATAGTGAAAATTTTCAGTACGTTCTTTTATTAAAGAGTTTTCTTGTATCCGTTTTTACTTGACAACAGCGTGGAAAATTGCGCAAAACAATTTAGCACAAACAAAGAGTGACCTTTAGAATACTATTCCGAGCTTGAAGGTGTCCTTTCATATCATTATGCAACTAGAAGTAGAAGACTAGACTGATCGATGACACAAATAATGGAACAAAGACGGCTGCAACCTGCGCCGTTTCACGTCGGAACTCAAGCCACCAGCGCCAGTGACGCCCAGTTATAAATTGGGTTTATATGAATGATTCGATGACCAAGTTGAAAACTGCAACTAGCAATATGTGCTCCTGAAAATTTGTTGAAGTTCAATGTCATTTCATTGTGTACTAGCCTTCCATTGTGGAGGTTAGTGGGTCACTATATTTGTTAAAGTATAATGTGTTCGATACACAAATAGCCATTTACTTAAAATAATATGGACATCACAACTAAGAAATACGTGTATTTTATTAATTTCTATGGTTTCTGTTTAATTTTTATTTACTAAGAATTGTGTGAATCTTTCTAACTTTACAAGAAATAGTAAACCTATTTGGTTTTGTGCTAAATATGTCAAACTATGACTAATCTGATCTTCTGAGATGCTACGCTGCATAGCCTATCATTGCACATATCCCAACATTGAAAGGATCTTCAACTTTCGAAACAAGGAGGTTATGTTAAATTACACGCTGTACAGTGTAGCAAACAAAAGGGAAAGTCTCCTGAAGATGGGCGCATTTTAAAGTACATTTATTCTCAATTAACTTGACAGTATTTTAATTCCATGTTCCAATAAGAATTATTTTGATTATTGATGAATATTGATGTTCAGATCACCTCAGTATTAATTCTTAACAGTATTGCAAGTTATTTGAAAGGTGCACATGCACAATGTGTTATATATGCCCCTTCATTTTAAATTATTTTTGATATTAGAATTAATAAACACTTTTCTTCCAAGCAAACACACCTGAAGGCAATTTAATAATTCTAACACTAAAATAAGTCTGCCGGTGATTTTTTAAATTGTAAGTGTATGTAGATGAAACATAAAGTAAGGTATGTTGTTCAAGAAAAACTGTAATGTCTTAATTACAGAGGCAAATTAATGAAAGTCTTGGTTAGTGAAGGAATTCTCAATTACCCACCATCACACAAACCCTAGATTCTTTCCTTTATTTTCATTAGAATTATAAATTAATTGCACAATTCAAATTTATAAGCTTGAATTTATTTTCTGCTACAAAAACTGCCAAGTCTGAGATAGACTTACAACCAAATGTATTTAATTCCTTACAGAATGTATTTGCTTCACTATACTTAAAAATCCAGTGCAAACCCAGAGAAATGTTTCTGCCTGTCATGAAAATCGTGATTTTACGGCCCCTTAGAGAAACAACCGCTGTATTTCCTAAAAGTCGTAAATAATTCATTAATACAATCAATTAATAAAATTTTAGTGATCTGTCAACGTTTCACTGGAAGGTTTTTTTCAATAAATTAAATAAAGTTTTCAAGCTTTTGAACTTTGCGTTACAGTAAGCCATTAGGAGGGCTCAGGTAAACCAGGGTGGCGTGAAATTAAATGGTACACATCAGCTTTTGGTTTATGCTCATTATGTTAATATATTGGGCGGAAGATTACATACTTAAAAAAAACAGAAGCTTTAGTAGTTGCTAGTAAGGAGACTGGACTGGGAGTAAATGCTAATAAAACTAAGTATATGGTCATGTCTCGAGATCTGAATGTACGGCGAAGTCACTATATAAAGATTGATAATAGCTCATATGAAAGGGTGGGACAGTCAAAATATGTGGGAGCAAATCTAACTAATCAAAATTCTATTCAAGAAGAAATTAAGAGCAGACTGAAGTCAGGGAATGCTTGCTAACATTCGGTGTAGAATTTTTTTTCTTCCAGTTTGCTATCCAAAAATTTAAAGATTGAGATATACAGAATTATAATTTTGCCTGTTGTTTTGTATGGATGTGAAACCTGGTCACTCAAATTGAGGAAGAAACGTAGCGTTAAGGTGTTTAAGAACAGAGTGCTGAGGAGAATATTTGGGTCTGAGAGGGACGAGGTAACCGGGGAGTGGAAAAAACTACGTAATGAGGAGCTTAATGATCTATAATCCTCACCAAATATTATTCAGGTGATCAAACAAAAAAGAATGAGATGAGCAGGGCATGTAGCGCGTATTGGGATGGGAGAAGTGTACACAGGACTGTGGTTGGGAAACCTGATGGAAAGAGACCACTTGGAAGACCCAGTCGTAGATAGGATGTTAATATTAAGATGGATCTTCAGGAAGTGTAATGGAGGGCAGGACTGGATTTATCTGGCTCAGGATATGGACAGGTGGCGGGACTTGTAAATGGGAGTAGCGAAATTTCGGGCTTCATGAAATGTGGAGAATTTCTTGACCAGCTGAGAACAGGTTAGTTTCTCAAGAAGGACTCTTTTTTCATGGAGTAAGTAAGTAAGGCAAGCTTAAAGGATACATAGAGTCGTGACAGAAGCGAGGACGACTGTGAATGTGACCAAAGTGTGGAATATGTCATGTGGGATTAAGTGTTAGTAACAAATTTTCTCTATTTTTTGGCTGTTAGCCTTTCAGCACGAGTACTTTAATCTAACCCCACAGAGCAGAGTCTTTCTTGAGAAACTAACCGGTTCTCAGCTAATCAAGAAATTCCTCGCATTGTATGGAACCCGAAAGGTCATCACCGCATTCACAAGAGCCCGCTACCTCCCCCTATTCTGAGCCAGATCAATCCTCCCCCGCGCTCACCCCCATCCCACTTCCGAGTTCTTCAATCACGGAAGCAAGTTCGTTGCCTGGAAGGCAGTTGAACTGAATTTCTCTTTCTTTGTTCAAGTGGTTTGCAAAAGTGTGCATTTATTAATAACTTCAGATCCAGTTTCCGGAAGTCTGTGTGATTTTTAGTATGCCAGACGGCGGACAACTCATGTTATTAGTCGCCAGCTTCTCATCTTCTAGGCAAGGAATCGATATGAGGCCAGCAGATGTAGTTTGTTGTCGGCAAATTGCCAATGTGCAGGTTCTTCGAGTAATTCAGTTTTGTTCTATCGGTGCATTACACTAATGTATCAAACTCACAGTTAATCTGTCGTCCACCGACACTTAAGTTAGAAACTGAAAGCGTCCTTAAATTTAAAAAAATCCGCTCTCCCTGTTACGAAGGAAAAAGCCAAGAATCCAAATAATCTTACGCGTAATATGTCGTAATTTGAAGCCTTTGCATTTTATACATATGGTGAGAATTTCAAATAGTAGATACGCATTGCCCAACGTAGATGTGCCTAAGTGAAATCAAAGGAGTTAGAAAAAACTTCGACTTCCGCAAAATATCTAATCTTCTATAGGTAACATTTCATGGTGTCCCCACATTTATAGTGGCCTATGGCAAACAAAATCGCTTTATATTGAAACTAAGAGACTATATACAACCTTATAAAAGAAAGCCCTTTCTCAAACGAACAGTTTCAAATAACTATAATTACAAATTTTAACAGGCGCTGAACTTACTATATTGCATCTATTGCTATGGCGCTGACGAGTTGAATCAACAGCCCTGGTACATGATACTGAACTACATAAGATCGATACAAAGAAAACAGACATTGATCTTGCGTTTCTAGTGAGTGATATGTAGTCGAAACGACATTGCGTGAGGAAGAAATTCGGGTTTAACACGCACAACCCACAGTCTGATATCAACAATAATATACAGGGTGATTCATGGCTCGATGTCTCAAAATATAGACATTATTCCTGCGGATGTTGCCAGTCAGGAAGGCCATAAACTCTAGTCAGATGCTTAAAAGTTAGAATTTGTCATTATGTGAACATTAAGAGAACTAGTCTGTTGGTGCCCGGGTCCCTGGCAGGCTAGGTACATTAGTTTACTTACCGTGAAAACCTCGCCACCCGTTCATTCATGTATTTAGGTACTCTGGGAACCTCGGGGCCTGGACAGGTAAGGCACACCCATTCACGTACTTATCGTGAAAACCTCACGACTCGGGCAGGCAAGGAACACTGAAGATACATCGTCTTTCAAGAAAAACTTCACCACCATCTCGTAATAAGAAATCGTACAGAAAATACTTCAAGAAAAACTTGTTCAGTGATCGATACGGCAACGATTATATCCACTTCCGTGGGTCGGGTAGCGTAGTCGGTATAGCGACTGGCTACGGGCTGGACGGTCCGGGGATCGAATCCTGGTGGAGGCGATATTTTCCACATCTATCCAGACCGGCCCTGGGGCCCACCCAGCCTCCTGTACAATGGGTAGCGGGTATTCCCCGGGGGTAAAGAGCGGCCGGGGCGTGACGCTGACCACTCATCCCCTTCTAGTGTCGTGGTCAATAAAGAGTAGAGCTATACCTCTACTTCTATGTGCCGTACGGCCTGTACAGAGCCTCAGTGCCTGTACAAGTGTGCACTTTACCCTTTACCTCATATCCACTTCCGCCTCATTCTCCATAAACATTTCAACTTTTGAAAGTGAGGCGTCAAAGCTATGTCGAAACGTGACGCAGCAGTCGCCCAGTGACGCAGCGCCACATGCCTGTTGAACGAACGCTTCAACTACACAATTGCGAAGGTATGAAACCTCGCAGTTCACACCGTGTTGCCTGAAAGGTCCAGTATTAATATCACGGAAATTATTTGCTTTAGTGTTGTGAGTGTGGAGATGCAAATGTCTTCTGATATGAACCTAGTAACCTTTGGCCTTTGCGTGCACGCTGCAACCACCGCAGCGGAACAAAGCGGCTACTACACCATTTTAATCTCAAAAGCCTGCTCTTCTTCTACACACACAGGCTAGGCTATCTAAAGTTTTATCTGTGTTCAGTTACACAGATACATAATTACACTCTGTCAGGGAACAGATACGACGTCATCAACTTCTTCTTCTTCTTATAAAGCGCTATAACCTATATAAGGTTCTGGTTTGCTCAACTACTTTCTTCCAACTACCTCTATTCTGTGCTACTTTCTTCCAATTGCCTATGTTTATGATCTTTATATCTTCCAAAACGTCATCTTCCCAATGTGTTTTAGGTCTTCCAATTGGTCTTTTAGACATGGGTTTCCATCTCTTGATCTTCTGCACAATATTATCCTCAGCCATGCGTTCAAAATGGCCTAACCGATTTAATCTTCGTTTTTTAACCCTTTAAACGCCGAGTTAAATCCCATCTGCCATCTGCTGGCATTATTAGGAGCTCACCATATTCTCCACGTTAGCAGGATAAGGGTTAATAAACCCAAACAGATACGACGTCACGAACACAAATATCGCAACAGGATTCGATTGTGAGTCTAGTGGAGTTCAAGATTTTGTAATCTACTCATACAATATCCACTTTAGTATTACAATTCTAAATCTTTCACAATTTTTAGGCGCATTCGCAGAATTGTGAAAAACGACTAGTAGCCCTCTCATGTTTGTCTCTCAGTCCATCCGCACGGAACAACTCAGCTCCCACAGGACGGACCTTCTTTAAAAGTTGTTTGTGAGTATTTTTCAAAAATCTCTCGACAGAATTCAAGTTTGATAAACATTTGATAGTAATAACGGCTGCTTTATATTAAGACGTAAGAAAATTTATAATATCTCTCTGAATTTTTTATTGAACGAGAAATATTTCAGACAAACTTGTAGAGAAAATCAAAACATATCTTAATTTCAGCAATTTTTTCTTTCCGAAAATCTTGCCGTTTGTGAAACAAAGTAGAAAAATATAGTACATCTAGACAGGCTACAGATGACAACATAATACAGCTCATGCGTTTTACATGCTGGAAAAATAAGGCTACAGACACGCAATCAGAATATACAATAATTATTCCTTTCCCACGGCAACAACGGTTATGCGAACGTGCCTCAATATTACGTTATTCCTACACTGCCTGTCTTGTCAGCTGTCACAAGACATAAGGATGAGGTCTAGATTTGAGATGGGGGCATTTGTGGGCTCCAGTGCACTTTGCAAAATTACTAACACCACTCTTATATCTCTGTGTGTTTATCTCAGTAATTAACCAACTTGATGCACAAAATTCCACTACATGTTTCGAGCATATATGCTCATCATCACCTATAGGTGTGATGATACCAGAGACTGTGTAATACAATTTTGACCTCCTGATGAGGAGCACATGTGCTCGAAACATGTAGTGGCATGAAATAAACTTATTGTAAAAAAAAAATTGTGCATCAAGTTGGTTAAATACTGATCTAAATATACTGAGATGCACGGTCAGCAAAACTTAAAAAAAAAACACTTTGTTTATATAGACATCGTGGTACAATACCGCACAGTAACTAACATTCCAGTAGCAAAACCGAAATTTCAAGGCATATGGCATTGGAAGCCTACGTTTGTCACCTGCTGAGTCATTTCGATATCATCTTCACAATCTACCTTCCTAAGCTTCATTTTATTTTTATCCAAATGATTCATCCTGTCTTCATAATTAATTGTTTACCAAGAGATTTTCCAGCTAAGATATTTTATTTATCTTAATACTTACAGTTTTATATAAAACAAAATATAAACTAATCAATAACCAGCAATCTCAAAATTCGACCCTCTTTGTTACAAAAGAGCCATTTTATTTTGATTGTGTTGTTCCGAATTATTTCAAATTTACTCAATCTGGAATCGTCGATTAGCCTTAGAACAAGTCCAGAGTTCTGATGTCCTGCCACAAAAGTTATTTGCAAATATTTATAACACTGGGCCGTACATTTTTTTATATCCGATTGATATAAGACAATTTTTTGTGTTTTCAAGAAAGAAAACTTATTTGGAAACTAATTTTATAACACATTTTCCCCTTCCGCCATTGTATCTTTTCTACATCGCTTCCTGTTTCCGGGTTTATATGGCACAGCTGTAACACGAACTTTCCACCCCAAGCCCCAGTTCAATATAACAACGCATGACAAGTACCCGAACTTGAGAATATGCGTTTATGTGCTTTACACTCGCCAACACAAAGGAGCCAACTGGTATTGCCACAAGCGACCCCTCCAAATTCTATCAATTAACAGACTGTCACAGCCATGGCGCTCTAGCATTATACCTATATTCAGATTATATGTCTATCTGGTTTCCTGTCCATTCGGGCGTAGGTCTGCGGCCACTCGCTGTCTGGGACTGTGGGCTTGCATTCCGCCGGAGTCATGCATGTCTGTCTGTTGTGAATGTTGTCTGTCAGGTACAGGTCTCTGCGGCTGGCCGATCCCTCATCCCAGAGAGTCCTACTGAATGTGTGTGCGTGCGTACGCGCGCGCTCGCCATTAAGTTTAATCAAGTGCAACATTAACACTTTACACCTACAATGAGTAGGTAGAAGACGTCAGACTAAGGTGAAGAAGAATAATATGAAGAATCTAACAGAATACGCATCTAAATGTCATTTATATATAAAGGCAAGCTTAAAATTGTCCCTATGTTCAGTGAAGCACTCCGTCACGAGACGGTTGGAAGGGTGGACGTATAGTAGCACATATGCATAACTTCGGCACTAGCTGGATCTGAGTAGCTAATTATATCCCTTCGACAACTTTAGTCCCTGGGAGAGATATTCTTACCCGTTGGACGGAGAGTCGACAGGGCCCCAGACTCTAACAGAGGGCTGTGGAGGACAGAATTAAGCTATATAGTATTTAATTCAACTAATTGCAACCGTAACCACAAATAACTCTTTGTTATTTTGTGACGATTCTGCTATGTATTTCAGCCCCACTAGACAGCCTTCAGGGAGGTTATTTAAAGATTAATAAATTTATAATGAGATGTGCCAACATGAAGTCAAAATATTGTTTGATCGATAAAAATATTGCTAAAATGTTTTAAATGTACATTAATTACTGTCACTTTATATTTATTGATAATTTTATGTTTACTTGACGACAGACATTTACGTCACTACTGTCGTCTTCATTCTAAGGGATTTATATTCCCGCGTTATCTATCACTGTTTATACTGCAGTAAATTAATGATTACAACAAAAACGCAGTTATATAACTCCCTCAAAATAAAGATGAGAGTAGTGACATAGATGTTTGTTGGCAAGGGAAAATAAAATTATCAAGAAAAGTAAAATGCTGTAATTATTCTAAATTTAAGATATTTAGCACTATTTTAATTGATAAGATTGTACGTTAACTTCATATATTCACATGTATTATAAATGTATACCTTTGTGAACTGCCTTTGTGAAAATGATCTATAGGATAATATAAACAGCCAACTAGATGCAACAATAACAAATTTTATTGCTAATTACAATTAGCTCAACATGTTTCGGGCGATAATGACGCCCATCCTCAGGAGCTCTAGACTGTGTTTACAGCTTTTGGAATAATGCACTGGCGATGCTGCCAGCAGGCTGTTTATATTATTGTATCAATGTTGCACGGTCACACAAACATAAAAAATGATCTATAGGGTCAGAAACATGGAGGAGCATCACAAAATAAAAAGTTATTTTTGGCTACACTTCTAAGAAGTTGGATTAAATAGTCAATCTACTGCACGTTTATATGGATATCGTTAAATTTACTTATAGTCTTGTTGCGTATCTGACCCCGGTTACCAGGTTTTCCTGCCAGTAATATAGTAACTATACCAACCGACTTACCCTTCTCAACCAGATGCTGCGTAAGTTTTCCGTTTCGTTTGGGTTGAATTCTATGCTACTTATAATAAAAGGCATTGGATTTGGTCACACCTTGCGTAGGAACTGCCTTCCCAAACACGTTATTGAAGTAAAGATAGAAGGAAGGATATATACTTGACGGGAAGACGCGAAAGAAGACGTAAGCAGCTATTGGAATACCTTAAGGAAAGGAGGGGATTCTGGAAATTGAAAAAGGAAACACTAGCTTGCATTCTGTGGGGAACTACTTCGGAAAAATCTATGTACTTGTCGCAAGAGAGACTGCAGTGATGATGAATTTTAGTGGATGAGTTTTCACGTTTAGCCGTTTAGTATAATTTTCTATCAAACGGACTCGGGTTTTGTAACTGGTCAGTTCCATTGACATAACGGACGAATTTGTCTATTTCGTACTATCTGCCTTTCAGTCAAACAACATCGACCCTGCTGTGTAAAAAGATGCTAAATACCACTTTGAGATTGTAAAGTACGCAACATTTAGAAATTATTTACTTTCTTTGTAAAAGGTGGAATTGCTGTAACGAAAATTTGGTTGATGTAACTAGGGAACATTGGGCAGCTTACTTCACAATAGTTTGATGAAAGGTGTAGGCGTGTCCCAGTTAAATGATGTAAGTATTAAGAAAAATATTTCAGTCAGCACAACGCCACTATAAAATCCCGAGGAAATGAAGTTAATGCAAAACTCGCAAATGTTTCAAGACCGGAGAGAAGATCTAGTGAAATAATTTTGGTTTACGACTCGACCTTACTCTGTTGCCTGAAGAACAGTTATGCTTTATAATATAATATCGGTTGAGATGTTGGGCTGCTTCATACTCTGGCTGATAACAGGAGGTAAGCTGGACTGACCGATTGTTAAATTGCTTGTTTTAGC
>Ga0123352_10012766_pt1 | contig 13303 bp, 6 predicted proteins | sample TergutLab28metaG_FD_89700 | JGI IMG/M metagenome (GOLD analysis project Ga0123352, IMG submission 89700) | Labiotermes labralis P1 segment gut microbial communities from Petit-Saut dam, French Guiana - Lab288 P1 | ecosystem: Host-associated > Arthropoda: Insects > Digestive system > Gut ... | reverse complement strand
GGGTGTTTGTTTTTTTTAAGTGTTTTAAAAAGAGTTCACAGGGGGGGTGCAAGGAGGGCGAGGGGGGGGGGGGGGGCTTTTGTGAACACGGTAACGAATTTCCAGTTTTCCTGAAAGGTGGAGGATTTCTTGTCTCTCTGTTGCTATTGTTGATACAAAAACAACTTTAATGCACTGAACTGAAAACGGTGCGGAAAGCATTTTTTTCCTTTCTGCTTTCCAGAAACTTTCGGAAGAACACAAACAGATATTTGCCCATCCGTGTCTGTGCAAAGCAGCCTGAGGGCCACATACATTAGAAGTATTCTCACATTGCGTGTCATAATGTTCTCTTCTCAATTGGCATATGTTTTTAGCCTATGCGAACAAAATAAGTTGCAGCTGATGCAACTTGCCTAAGCCCGAATTCTTTCTATCCGTTAGGCTCGTCCTCAAGCGACGTATAAAACTCCCCTCACAAGCTGTTACATTTAGTAAGTCAATATATTAATTTCATAATTAGACAAGATGTGTACACATCACAGTCACTAAATGTTGCTGTTAAACGGTTAAAATACGTTCAGACTTTTAATTTAAAATCAGTAACAATCTGCAGATTGATGATTGATGGTGATAATAATGGCGGTGGTGGTGTTGGTGGTAGTGTTGGCGGTGGTGTTGGCGGTGGTAATGATGATGATGATGAGAAAATAATTTTGGGGATTTAGTAGAGTTCTTAAACGTTTTACATATCTATTTACCGGGAAGAGTAAAGTGCGGAATAATTATCTATAAGGACTATGTGCAAAGGAAACCTTGGCTGGACAACAAGCTAAGGCAGCGTGGACAATCCGATACGAACATACGTCCAGCAGCGGTACCATTTGCACATATAGGAACATTCCCACTGACGGTGGTCATTTTTGGAAGGTAACTTCCTTAGATACGTGTTGCTCTGTGTTGCACTAAAACTGATATAACGTGCCACGTTTTCACGTACAGAGAAATACGTGCCGTTGTTCACATAAACCTGAATGAATGCGTGTGTCCTGTTGGATCGTAGTTGCTAGGGACAGGAAGCAGGTATGCGTCACAGAATGGCTTTACACATGCTACTGTCCGTGTAACGTAACACGGACAAAACCTAACAGACGTTGCGTTTGACGGCCTGAGAGTAAGCATTTAAGGAAACTGGGCAGAGGAGGAAAAACGGAGTCGCTTATTGTTGTTTATTGATACGGTCTGATGGAGAAACCTTGAAAGAAACCCTTTCGAAACTGATTCATTCTTTTATTTCCTGCAAAAATTCCCTCTTGTTGTAACGGGCCAACAGTCTATCGCTCCTTCTTTGTACGGGCTTCTCTCTCCTAGCTCTTGTAACTAGCGTTATAACGAATACTTTGTACCTGGCAATGGATGATTCCCATTTAAGCTGTAATAATATTCCGAACGATCATTGTCCGTTGACAGAGTGCACAATTCACTGTGATACGGCGCTTCATGAAACCACAATATATTTTGTAACATGGACGGTTGTTTTACTTCATTTCCTAGTTACAACTATCGACTACGTAACGCGGCAATTGATCTGATATCACGGCCATCATCTGTAACAGCTGATAGTCACAAGTAAAGTACAGGTACTCCACTGCAGTCATGCTGGTTATTCCTTAAGACGTTCCTCGTCATTTCTTGTCGTCCCTCCCGCCCTTGTCTAGGGCAGGCCTTCATATGTTGTGCCCCATCATCACAGTCTATCCTGTAGATCAGTGTAGAGCGAAGTTTCATTGTATAAGGGCCTTCTGAAAATTCCAAAATCCTGCGAGGGCCACAAAAGTCTTCATTGCTAGAAGTCTTAATTTTACAGGGAGAATTTATTTTGTACCTCGAGCATAAAAGCGTAAATTTGCTAATCATTTATTATTAGTTAAAACTGTCACAGTAATTTAATTATAGTTTAGTTTTTTTGGACTTACATTATTACAATTTTAAAAGATCCGTGACCTTGATTTAAGTTGATTGACTACTCTTAAAAGTTTATATGAAAGGTTTGGTTTCTTTACCGTATCTAATTGTATTATTACATTACATTACATTATTTTTACGAATGGAAGAATATCATTGAGAAGCTTGCCCTGTTCCTTTGTCACTGACATTTTTAGTGCATACGCCAAATACCATTCTATAGTCTTAGGAAGCAAATTCACTAGCACTATCCAAAGAACGTTATTAGAACTGAAATAGTAAAGGAGTGGTGGAGCCTACCCCTCCGTTTTTTCCTCGCTCCTCCCACTGTGAAGTTTCCAACAAGCAATGCTTGCACACGCACCATACATGAATTGTGTAAAAAATTTAAAGAATATTTTGTCAAATATAGCTGTGTGTGTGAAGTTGACCGAATAATTAAAAATTGTACTTTCTGATGAGGAGGGGCCATAAGTCTAACACGTTTGAAAACTTTCACTGGCAGCTGAAGTAACATATTTGACCTACATGCGGTCCGAGTGCAGTGGATTGCCAATTACTTTTATAGGTATTTCGTATCTTTTAAATCAGAATGAAAGAAATTGCCTGATAAACTTCCAGGTGAACAAAAACTTTGATACTGAATGTACGTTTTGGCAGAGTGCAGCACGTCGAGAAGCAATTATACAGTGCTATCACTTTCATCCTGCTAGATTGATAGAACCAAGTCTGCAACAACAACATTCGCTTTACGTCCCGTCAGAGCGCACGACATGGCTATAATGTTGACATAGGGCAGCCTGCTGTTGTTTCTGGCAGCGGAACATTTACGCACTTAGGCCTAACAACATGAAAGCAATTCCCTCACAATACTTCAACGCCATCTGAAGTGACGGCAATGTCTTTTTGAAAATTAGCTTTTTGTTTCCTACTATTATGTTAAGGTTTTCCTCGTCGTTTTGTTCCCCCCTCTCCAAAAAAAAACTTGCTCTAATTACAGCCAATTCTTGTCTTTCTAATTATTTTGTCCTTTTAGTAAGAAAGGTAGAAGAGAGTTCGGCCGTGTGTTGAAGGAAATCGATGTACTCTTATTTACAAACACAGTCTACAGTCTACAGTCTACAGTTTCTTAATCTTTTCGGAAAAGGGATCATGGTTCAGGAGATAAAGTGCATAAGTGACCTTTGATATTTCGCGGAATATGGAGCCTTAATTAACAACTGTTACCGCCAAAGTTGCGTAATTAATATGAAGCGCGATTATTCTGCGTTTCTGTAACAGGAGGAAACAGAAACAATGCAGCACTGCTTGTGAATTGAGGCGGGCGTTTCTTTACATGAGAAATACGAAGTGGACGTTTACTTGAGAGGATGTTAGTATTGACCGTTCGTATTTCATCTCACAAAGAACTTCATGGGTTTTCACTGAAATTGGTGCGGAGTGTCTGTGCTAAACGGACCTTGAAAAATACCTTGGAATGTTGTCGATCCAGTATAGATGCTAGACGTGAATTCGGCAGCGAATTTCTTCGGTTTTTCAGAAGGTTCTTCTTGCAGTAAATTGGTAAGTGATAAATAATGTACATCTCATTATAAAGTACGGCTTTATTTTAAACGTTTCTCATATTGCAGATTAAACAAAATGTAGGACACTGTGGCAAGTAGGGTGTATAGCTAAGGCTCACTCCCGGCCGATTCAAACCCGTTGAAAAAAACTCCCAGTACCCATTAAATAGAAAGTTTGGTGGGTCCATGACTTGGGCTGGACATACTGGAGAAGAGAAAAATCTCTGTATCTGTTGGAAATGAAAGCTCGAATCGTCCAGCCTCGTCACCGTATCATCTGTGAAATTTTGAAATGTACCTCTCTCTATATATATGTGTGTGTGTGTGTGTGTATGTGTGTGTGTGTGCGTGTGTGCGTGTTCGCGCGCGTGTGTGTGTGTGGGCCCGGTAGCTCAGTCGGTATAGCGACTGAGTTACGGGCTGGACGGTCCGGGATCGAATCCCGGTGGGGACGAGATTTTCCACCTGTCCAGACCGGCCCTGGGACCCACCCAGCATCCTGTAAATTGGGTACCGGGTCTTTTCTGTGGGTAAAGTGCACCCGGGGCGTGCTGCTGACCACTCACCCCCCCTTCTAGTGCCGCGGTCATGGAAGATTAGAGCTATATCTCTACCCACTCTCTGGGCCACATCGGACGTGTAACGAAAAACTTTACTTTATATATATATATATATATAAAGGTAAAGTGTTCCCGATACAGGCCCGGTGTGGCCCAGAGGGTGGATAGAATTATAGCTCTACTCTTCCATGACCGCGGCACTAGAAAGGGGGTGAGTGGTCAGCAGCACGCTCCGACCGCACTTTACTCCGGGAAAGAACCGGTACCCATTGTACAGGAGGCTGGTGTTAGCTTCTCAGGAAGGACCATGCTCTGCGGAGTTAGTTATTTAAGGCAGTGTTTCTGAACCGCCAGGCCGCCTCCCGGTACCGGGCCCTGGCATCAATTATACCAGGCAGCGAGAGGTTCTCCTGGAATTTGTCATTTTAGTTTTCTAAACAATTTTCATGAATAAATGTTTTATAGTGGAAATATTCTGAGGAGAAAAATATTCGTGAATGTGTCGAAAAACTCAGACACAGATGGTGGACTGAGGAAACTACAATAAGCTACAAGATTTCATTAGTCCAGTGATTGGTGGATAATTTAAATGTAATTTTATATTTGTCAACATGTCACACCGTATACATAAATGTACTAATACTTTTTATGATTATGCCATAATTAAGTATTAATACTTATGTTAGTTTAATGTATGAACTTAAAAAAAATTGAATAGCTATTTACGAGTAAATTTGTTGGGACTGGGCCCTCGTCTTATGAAAAAAGAATTTACCAGGCAGCGGTCTCACAAAGGTTGAGAAACATTGCTTTATGGTACTGTTGAGAGCTTCTGTCAGAGTTACTGATATACAATGTATTTCCTTTATTGTTGATTATATGTTCCAACAAAATATTGTGTCTGTACTACAGTGTGATTCAAAAAGATGGACTCGATTTTGTACGTCTATATTTCCTGAACTATATATGATATGTGAATGATCTACACAACATTTGAAAGAGAAGTCCTACGCTTTCAAGTGTCATCGCTAGAGTTCTCGCCTAGCGCAGAGCCGTATAGCAGCATCAGTTGAGATCAAAATGGTTACTATGCAGCACAAGTGTTTTTGCGTGTATCAGAGGAGAACGTGAGACGAATTCAAGAGAGTTTTGAGCGTAACCCACGCAAGTCAATCCGCAGAGCGAGCACAGAACTTGGAACACCGCAACCAACTCTCTGACATGTGTTGAGGTGCCGTTTACTCTTCAATTGAGTCCATATTTTTTAATCACCCTGTATATTAGTGTGCAGTACAGCGAGGCGCAGGCCTGCATAACCGCAGGTAAAGATGTCGGGATGATATTCTTTTATCCAGAGGAACTTAAGTGACGTCATTCCCGGATAGTGACGAAGATTCTTTTATATATCATCTTTGTAATGTTTTTAGTTTCATCCCAAATAATTATTGTTTTTGTTTATTAGAATAGTTTGTGCCGTGGTAAGCCCCAAACCCGGACACATGGACTGGGTTCGAGATTTTGATTTCATGTTAAACATGTTTTTCCTTCCCTCCTCTTGAAACTACTACCTGTTCCTAAGACGAATTCCTTACCGCTCACTCTGGTCGTACCCTCGGAAACGTCCACTAGTAAATAGTTGAGAAAATCAAAGTCTTGCAGCCGCAACTATACCACAAAGATTCGGGCACTGTACATGTTCTGAGTTGAAGTACGTGGAGTGTACAAAGTACGTACGTGTTCAAGCATGAACAAGAGCTTGTAAACAGAGTGTTTATGTTGTATGTGTTCCAGGATTTTTTTATTAAATAAGTTGTTATTGTTATGGTGATGCTTTACTTCTTACAAGAACCGGTGCAAGTTTTCAACAAACTTCCGTTATTAATAGGCCAAAAAACTTTAAAAATCCTGCTGACGTTTTGTTCGCGAGATGGCAAAAGGAATATGAAGGTAGCAGAAGGTAGGAACGTACATTCAGCACTGAAATATTGGTTAAAATAATCTATAAACAAGCACTACAATATAAACCAAAAGGACGAAGGAACATAGGACGTCCGAGGAAGAGATGGAGGGACCAACTTCATCTTGAGGATCAAGGAACAGGAAACACGCCTAACCCTTCAGGAACATGATGATGATGATGATAATAATTTATAATAAAAATGAAATTTTACTGTTAGTACATTCAGTGGTATTTTGTATCACGAGTATTTGTGTTTTGGGTTCAGAGCTGGAACTCGCAGTTTTCTAATTCCCTGGACCCCTGTCCGACCCCAAGGCACCCACATTATCAGAACCCGTGTTCAGCGTTGTGTAATTTTCTCTGTTAGGTTCCTTCGGTGTGTAATAATGATCGCACGAGAAAGTAGATAACTGTTGTTAAATTCTCTTGAGCAGTCAAGTGAATACTGTTGAGTATTGTTGAGCATTTGTGGGCCGGGATATAGCGACTCGCTACGGGCCGGGCGATCTGGGGATAAAGCCGGAGGAGGCGAGAGTTTTCCGCATCCCACCAGTCCGGCCCGGGGCACAGCAATCCTCATACACTGGGTATCGGGTCCCTTTCCAGGGGTAAAGGGTAAAGCAGCCGGGGCGTGGCGTTAACTACCCACTACCATCTAGCGCCAAAGTTAAAGAAAGAGTAGATTTAAACCTCTACTCCCCCTCTGTGCCTTCATAGCATTTTATATGGTGAAATATACCATTAACATGTTAAATAATGACGTGGCGGAACGTCCTATAGAATTTTAGCCGCAAAGGTCTACTCGATTTCATGGTTATGAATGGGTTTTCGTGAAGTCGTGAAATAAATTTTCGGTAACCTCTGATGTTAAACATATTTACATCCAGCTAATTACCATGCCCAAACACGTTCATCAATCTCAATAAATCGCGAATGTCCTGTGATAGAATCTGATGCCATCGTTGTCATGTTTATTTTGGAAGGTTATAAACCGGCGTTTCACAGCTACGAAACTGTGTACATGTTAATGTGTTAATACAAGATGTTTAAAGTTATAAACCTGCCCATAAAAAGGAAACGAAGTGTAAAATGCCTGCTTCAAGAAACATAGGCCGTACGGTGCCTCGGAACTGAGTGTACCAATAACGTATAAGTCTAAGAATTTAAGTCACAGAGAAGACTGAAGGTGTGTAATATAAATAAGACGGAATCAGCTGAATGTGAGGTATTCATTTTTAATGTCGCAGGGCTGATGACTTCCATGACAAAACAGTTGTGAGAGACGATATCAGTACAAACACGCGCTAGGGCAGATTAAGTCAAGTTAGAGCTGTTAGGAAAAGGGGGACGTTTTTCCTGTACTTGCGTTAATAAAATTCAGAATGAGATTCCATGAATTACATAGAAACGGTACGTCTGTGTGTGGCGGATTGAGATTCTGTACAGAATATGTAGCCTGTATAGGGATTGTTCGCTGTAAAGAGGTTTGAATTTAAAATGACAATGAAAATAAGAAAATAGGATAGAGAGTGAATGAGAGATATGAACAGGATAGTGAGAGAAACAGAGAAGGAATGACAAACGATAAGAAAACAGAAGAAGGAAATTAAAGCAGCAAGAAGTGTCCTGGTCCCTGAAAAGAAGATAAATACAAAAAATGAAATGGATAAGAGAGTTAAAATGACGAAATTGGGAGAGAATAAGGGCAAAATATTAAGACAGCTTTCATATCTCATGTTCGAATTCCGCTCGCTGCATTAGAGATTTTCTTACATATTTTTTGCGATTCTTAATTTTATCTGCTCCGATTCCACATCCCAGGGCCGCATTGTTTGTTTACCTGAAGGTATGGAAAAGCAACACAACAAAGGCGACCAAGGCGCGAATCAAGTTGTGGCACAAAGAAGGAAGAGGTGAACAGATGGCGGAGGGCTTGTGAAATTCTGGTCCTTTATCCACTTCTAATACAAATTAGATTTTTCAAAACATCGACGATTGTCACGACCAAGGCACGGATGACGCCATAGCACAAAAAGATGTGACAAATGCAAAATTGACCTTGTGATAATTGGAGACAAGCCCTTGCAAAGCGGTTAGCTATAAATCAGGAATAATGACACACATTAAGAGCAGGATGAAGACGGGGAAGGAGTATTTCTCATTGACGGAGTGAGACTGCAGAGCGGGCGGTTTCATCGGTGGCTACGTAGGATGCAGTGCAAATATTTCAGCGGTAAGAAGTACTTTCTGTAAAAGACAGGGTAAGTAAATCAGAAAAGGAGAAGATGGAGCTGGTGTCATAAACGTGCCCCTGGTAATGGGAATTCTGCATTGTAACACTTAACGACTGTAAGAACACTGGAAATTTATGCAGTTCGATGACTAGCCCAACAGACACTGCCAAGGGAGACATTTGTATTTCATACAACAACGCCTCTCAATGGCAGTTCTATGTCCCTGTCACATTCACTCTTACAGTCGGTCACTATGTCACATGTCTGGTCAGCAGACACAATAGCCGCGTGGGATGTAGTCCGAAAACCCAGTAAATCTTGACTTCACTGCTTCAGCCTGCATACGGATACCACACCACACCAACCCAGCCAAACCACAACGTAACACCAACACGCATCGAACCAGAGCAATACGACCCATGAAATAACTCAACAAATAAGTCGCAAGCTCCTGAGGATGGATGTATTAACATCCGAAACATGTTGAGCATTGAATAATGAAATAAAAAAGCAACTGACATCAAGTTGGTCTCTCTTTATTCAACTAGTCTGAAGATTCTTGTTAGTGCTGTGCTCTGTGTCTGAGTATAGACCTCCGACGAAATTTGAAATTAACAATTGTGCTACTGGCGCCCTATCTTTGAATTATTTTGACGTGATAATTTATATTTTGACACAGCGAGGAAGCCACGTAGTATCGTTAGGGTAGGGGACCAATGGTATTGCGGTTGGACCAAAGAATGGTGAGCGACTGTGACTGTGGGCCTTTTTATCTACTTACGCTCACTTGCCGGCTGTCTGGGGGGCAGCAATAGAAGTCTTGTGTGGGTTAGAACTACAAAAGAATGTCTCCGATACCCTTTTGTGCCGTCGGGAAACAGAGTCGGGGCTATTTCACAGCGGACTGGGCACGTGGCTGGGATGGAGGAAACAAGAATATTTGTACATTATTCGTACAAACTCTGTTGGAGGACTGTTATTTCGAATGCCGAGATAATTGAAGAACGATTTTAAAATGAATCAGTTTTTATACGCTTTGTATACATTACATCTATATCAAATCAAATATATTAGTTGAGTTCCATGTAAATACCTGTGGATGTGACTGGTTACACTACGTGAAGTTTTGTAAAGGTGGCCCTCATTACGCCAAACCTCACCATTTTTTCCTTTAACCTTTTGGCGCCAGAATTATTTTTTTAATTTTAGCACACCTGTATATAAAATGTGAATAATACAGGAACCAAATACGTTAGATTTATGAAACAAACTGCATTTTGAAGAGGAAAAAAAGGGAGAGTATATACCATGTTTAAAATATTCAGTACCTATATTTGTTGAATAAATATATAAAATACAAATCTAGAGGTTAGCGGTGCGGTACGACCACTATAGTTGACATAAGGTGTCAAAAGGTTAATGTGATATCGTAGTGGCGATTAATCTGTTAAAGCCAGTGGTTACATATATCAATAATTGTCCAACGAGATGCAACACAAAGCAGTCTATTTATTATTCTGCAAGTTCACTGTACATGTTTCGGGTGTCAACCACATCCATCATCAGGAGTACACAAAACTGTAATTACAGCCTCCGGAACTGGTCATAATTTTTTGTGCAGCTACCTCCCTCCAACGTGGCCACGATGGAGGGAGGTAGCTGCACAAAAAATATGACCAGTACCGGAGGCTGTAGTTACAGTTTTGTGTACTCCTGATGATGGATGTGGTTGACACCGAAACATGTAGAGTGAACTTGTAGAATAATAAGTGTTGCATCTCGTTGGACAATTATTAATATAGATCAGCGATGCACGGAACCATAAACATAAAATCCATTGGTTACAGCGTTCACAACCACTTTCAAGATAAACAGAATCCATATTATTCCAGCAGACTGCTGTTTGTGTGGAGAGGGATCCCAGAGGAAACAGCAAATTATGCTGTCTACAGAATTGAGTGATCTATTTTTACAAACGGCATGCTATGTGTTTACTGTGTGGTACGAACAAAATCTTCAAATAATAAGCAAGTCGGTGTAAATTCCTTCTTCAGAGTGTGTTCAGTTACTGTAATAAAGGCGAAAGAACATTATGTGTACTGTGTGCAAAGAGTACAAAAACACACTTTCCGTGAAACTTTTCTTTGAATTTTCGTCCTGTATTCTAAATATTAGTTCAGACACATAATTGCTATGAATATTTAATTGCTTGCGTAAAATGATGTCTGGAAGAGTAATTCCACGTCAAACGACTTGTAGCAATTGACCTTGTTTTCTAATTTCCCCACTCATCATATCAAATTGTTTGGACATAAGGTAATAATTCTGTAAGGATATAACAGTCATAACACAACTATGTTATCAAGTTTATATAACTTATCAACTACATGTTTCTGCCAGTGCTGCTGTGGCCATCATCAGGTTGGATACACTTTATCAAAGAAGCTATATAGAAATGATATAACACAGAAGAATTATTAGTATTTGTATAAGAAAAGGGACGAGATCTCGTTTACACAAAGTTGGTGGGTGTGTGTGTGTGTGTGTGCAGATGGTAAAGACCATGTCATTGCCATCTGCACACACGCTGGTTCGATCCCAGCTGGTGTCAGTGGATTTTTCATTGACATAAAATCCTTCTGATCGCGCTATGGCCCTGGGGTGGTCTCAGCCTCTAACAGAAATGGGTACCAGGAGTATTTCCTGGGGGTAAGGGCGGCCGGTGCGTAAAGCTGACAACCTACCACCATCCTGTGCCGTTGTCACGAAATCTGGGAACCTCAACTTCCTGGAACCCTCTGGGTCTGTCCAGGCCAGTAATGGGACTGCTTTACCTTTACGTTTACCGGTGTATTCAAGACAAAGACTGGATGCCCATACTTCACATATTTGGTAAATGAACTGTACTTGAATGTTGTTGTATTAGTGTTAAGTCAAGAGTTTTAAATTCCGCTACCAAAAACGCGACTGTTATATTCAGAGCCGAAAAAGGGATGACAAAAATCTCGTTTACCTGCCTGGTGCTTAGTGGGTTGATTTATCAACAGCAAAACGAGCTGAGAAATTCCTCCCAACAATCACAGGTTTGTGGGCTCTGAAATATGTTATGATGAAAATAAGTTACGGATAAATTATAACGTTTGTTTGAAACGTGTAATTTCTGATGCTTTTGAGGTCGACAACTAACCACATTTTCATTGAGATTCGTTCTGATATTTCGTGATTCTGGAGATCCTGACAGGACAGATATGCTGTCCCTGCAGTATGTGTATTCACTGCATATCACAACAAAGCCACTTTAATCCCATGTTAAGCACAAAGCACCTGCAAGAGTAACACAACCGGTTTGGAACAGGAAGTAACGTTTAGAATTCCTTTCAGTTTACTACCAGGACATGGTCCAGGCATCCTGCTGACTCCTTCGCTTAAAAAGAAAAAAAAAAAAACCGAAATGCATTCTGAAAAAAAGAATATAACCACACGTTCGGTGGCGTTTATTTGACAGGATTACAAAATATAATCATGTATCATAACATTATAAACAGAAATCTGCCCGTGGTGCACATTATTACTGGTACTGCAATAAAAAACGAAGGTTCTTTAACGTGTTAACAAAAGTCGGTACTCGTATACATTCCAGTTCAGATTACAACACTGTATAGTATCCCCAGCCACTCTGTGCCAGTTCTCGGCGTTATAAAACTGTATACTATCCCCAGCCAGTTTATGCCAGTCCGTTACAACACACTATAAGATTTCAAGTCACGCTTATTTTATTACTTTTCAATATTCGACCAGATTTCTCGCCCGGTTTTTCTCCTTGAGATTTTTAAACCAAAATTATTGTTCATTTATTCCCTGCATGCAACCTGTACTACCCACCTCAGATTTCTGCATTAAGTCATTCTAATAATCTTATGAGACGAGTATAAATTTTAATTTTCATCGACATGTAAACTTTTCAATTTTTTTCCTTCAATTTCTGTTCGGTCAAAATATTTTTTTCATTTGTATATTCACCGGAATCCTCAGTCTCTTTTGTACTTCATATAATAGATTAAGGTGTCACTCATAATGTCTTGTACACAACGCAAATTTACCAAACAATATTCAGCAACTTACGCCGTGGCGTATCGAAGCGAACGGCTTAATTTAAACTTAATCGAGGAATTAAGCTTGCTAATTTACTATTTCTGGTGTGTGGCAGTCCAGAGTATAATGTGCTGTGGCGTCAAGCTTGATTGACACTGTGGATAGGCTTACTGGCAGCTCACTGTCAGGGAAACTATTCTTTGGTTGTGTTTAATGTATCTCTTTGTTCCAGACGTCATTCTCACGACAAGGAATGCTCAAATGATCACTGGTATTCTTCGAAAAATATGTGGCCCAAAATTAAAGCTATCATCGCCAGATCTTTATTTTCTAAGTTGCTAAATATGTTTAACATAAAATTATCTTCCCTCGAGTGCTCTAAGAGCCTTCAGTTTGAATAATCTACTTAAATAACTGACTATGAACTTATATTAGTAACTGTCCAACGAGATGCAACACAAAGCAGTCTATTTATTATTCTGTAAGTTCACTCTACATGTTTCGGCTGTCAACCACACCCATCATCAAGAGTAAACAAAACTGTAACTACTATCTCCCTCCAACGTGGCCAGCTTACCCACGTGGGAGGGAGGTAGCTGCACAAAAAATATGACCAGTACCGGAAGCTGTAGTTACAGTTTTGTGTACTCCTGTTGATGGGTGTGGTTGACACCCGAAACACTTAGAGTGAACTTCCAGAAAAATAAATAGACTGCTTTGTGTTGCATCTCGTTGGACAATTATTAATATAGATCAGCGATGCACGGAACCATAAACATAAAAAAAAAAGACTACGAACTTACTTTGAGCAAAACATGCGTGTACCAATAACTCCGTGGCCTTAGTCCGCACGCGAACTATACCGACAGAGCGGCCGCCGCCGGTCGGCGAAGTTAGTGCCAACTTTTGCGGATAGAGGGGTGTCACGTGGTCAGCGCAACGGGTCCC
>Ga0123352_10012764_pt1 | contig 13304 bp, 9 predicted proteins | sample TergutLab28metaG_FD_89700 | JGI IMG/M metagenome (GOLD analysis project Ga0123352, IMG submission 89700) | Labiotermes labralis P1 segment gut microbial communities from Petit-Saut dam, French Guiana - Lab288 P1 | ecosystem: Host-associated > Arthropoda: Insects > Digestive system > Gut ... | reverse complement strand
CACACACACACACACACACAGGGAACAGAGTGAAATAGTTCGAGCGTAATATGATGGAATTCTGCGATGATGGATGATCATCAGGTTCAGAAGATCAAATATGATGGTTCGGGAAACGGTTGAAATTGATGGAAATGGTTGTCTTTGTGGATGAAGTTGTGGATTCCTTTACTAGCTCGCGGTTTCAGGCTGTGGGACGAAGTTCTTGCTCTAGGTGTGCGTCGTATTCTGCGTAATGAGGGACTCTCATTACGTAGCATACGACGCACACCCAGCCAACTGCTCTCTCTACAACACATTCCTACACAACATGACATGGTGCCACAACACCTTCTTGCAAAAACGAATTAAATTGTGAATATTGCAATATAACTTTAGCAAGGAACAACAAAGCTCCCTGATGATGATCTGACAAGATCGAAACATATCGGAGTGATTTTAAGTGCTTTTAAAGTGTTTTATGTGAAAGTTATGTAAGTGCAGTTGTTGGTTGATAATAGAAGTGATTCTTAAGCACATATTACAAACATTTCATTCATGAAGTAAACACTTCATCAAGACTTCTGGAGATGTGGTTTCTATTAAATAAGTTCTTAAGATGATGGAACAGAGTCATCTGAATCATCAGAATTTTATCTTATTACAAGAGTACGGGAGGAGTAAATCAGCGGCACTCAGTTGAGATTTGGCTGACACTCAGCTGAAACTGCTTCTAGGTGGTTTTTATGCATGTTATGGTCGTAAATATAAGACTCTTGATCCTTAATCTTGGTGCCTTTTTCATTAGCACAAAGATTCTAAAAGCGGGGTACTGCAACTAGAACAGTCGCATGTCGGATTCTACTTTGTAGGAAAGGCTAATTCTTGCCATTGTGTTGTTACGAAAAGGCAGAAATACGAAAGTTAACAAGTGATAGTGGACCTTACACTTTTTTCGGTATTGTGGTGTCAAAAACTGTAGAAATGGTTCCACAGAACATCACTAGATATCAGCCCCTTTCAGTGCATATTGTCATTCTGTCCATTTGGTATGTTCATACGGATGCAGCTGTCTTTCAAGATCTATTCAATATCAAATCCTGTGCATTACGTAACATCGTGACGTCAAAGTGTCCCTCAAGTAATATACTGCATGGCAGTGGATCACAGTGAAATTCCTATCATGGTAGCAAGTACGTTACCGAAATGCATGTTCGAACGGCTAGTAATCGTGTTATGTATATGGACGGTCTGAGGTTCGAAACAGGAGACTTGGTACCGAGATTTTTTGTAATTTTTTTGGGTCTTCGGAAAAATGCTTGTTATTTTCTGAAATTAGATTGCATTTGCCAATTCGCTATTCACTATTTATATTGCCTTTCGACGTTATGGGTTATACTGTTGCTGTCACCTACGGCCAGTTTTGTTAAATAAGCCGCAAGTAAATAAAATATATCCTATCAGTTTCTCGTTGAAGGTGTAAAGGAAATTATACTGGTTAAAACAAAAATCTTTTTCTTTACGATGAAATTTACTAGCACCGTAATTCTTGGAAAGATCTGCATTGCTGTGCGTCAAGCTGCCTGCTTCACTGGACTGTCTGCGCAAAGCGGTGCGTGGGGAAATAGAATTCGTTTTAACGGTGCGGAGTTTGACGCATTGGCTGTACTAAGTTGGACAGAGAATAGCATCGTAAATTACAGAACACCTTCTAATCCGAACTTTAAGTGCTTCATTGCCGGCAGACCTTTGTTGTGTCCACAGTTATGCATTTTGCAAGTTAATTAGTTAGTCTACTACAAAGTAAAATCTGCAATGTGGGTCACACTGGGCCGCAGAAGAAGCAAAAAATGTTATAATTATTATGCTAAGAAATTACTTCTTATCCACAAGAAGAAAAAATAAAAACCAAGTGTAATACCTCTATTTCAAGATGCTCCCAGGCTTGCAAAATGGCACATCTGTGTTGGAAGTTTCTCAGGCTTTACTCATTTGAACTCCTAGCCTTGCAGACGGAGAAGATTATGGAGCATTAATAGGATGAAAATGAGAGGAAAAAACTGAAGTTCTCTGAGAAAAATCTGCCCTGTGCCAAGGAGGATTATATGAATAATACATAAAAATTAAACTTCAAATTATGGAAGAGTAAAGCTCATCTCATTCACAAAGAACAGTCGCTCAATACAGTTTACGTAAATATTCCAAATCGGTCGTGTCACATGAAAAGCAAAAACAGACTTCGTAGGCACAACGCTGTGTTCCATGGCCAACTCCCCATGCTTAAATGTGTCATTACGGAGGACGGCGAAGCGGATAGGCTCCCTGTAATCATCGGCTGTACATACAAAATTGTAACCGTCACCCTCCGGCAGCTGCACCCTGTCCGTCCATTGAGCCCCAAATCTTGTCTGTAGATAGCAACCACTTTAATGCTGATAAAAGCTATTTATGTATTTCTTTGCCACAACTGTGAGCTCTAATGAGCATTGCAGCTCACAAGGATAACAGCGTTCTGTAAAAGTTGCAATTCCGGTTAGAGGAAAGTGGCAGTTATCAAGGCTATCGGACTGTATCAATTGATACATCCTTCACAAAAATATGCACTTTTACCCAACAGCATCTTCAAGTGTTTCGCAAGATTCTCAATAATATCCCCTAAACAGCACGAGAACCACCGCTCTGGTCTTTGTAATGGAAACTGACTGTGCACAATGTGCAGTGCGCACGGTGCACAATGTGCAGTGCTCACGGTGCACAATGTGCAGTGCACACGGTGCAGCAGCAACTGAGTTTCACAGCCAATTTAGGTGACCTTTCGATTGCAAATCCTCTGCCATGTAATGACTCTGTTTATTTCCCAGCGCTTTGCCTCTCCTGCAGACTACATTTACCAGAAGAACGAGTGGTAACAGCTTGGAAAATTCAGAGTCTAAAATTCTTATGAATGAATGAATGATGAATGATATATTTAACTGCAATTGGGTGTAAATCCGGTGGCAGTGTTACACGTTTACAGACCGAAATTACATATAACAACAATCAACACCAACAATACATAGAGCAAACCATCTACCCTACTCTGGGCGGAAGTCAGGATGCGGACCGTGCCCCGTCTTTGAGAGAAATACCCTAGCATTTGCCTTACAACCGAGGGAAAGCACGGAAAACCTCGGTCAGGGTAATAGTCCATTACATACAATAATTATCAATGAGTTACAGAAGGAGAAACACAGTAACAGGATAATATAACTAGATAAGATAAGACAAAAATAGCGAAGTAAAACAAAATTACAGAATAAACGAAACATTACATTCACAATCCAACCGTATATAATACGATAGTGTTTCAGCTCACTGCAATAGTCACTTCACAGCACTACATACCACTTTACTACACTTTGACACTTCACTACACATCACTTATCATTCTGTGCAAGAAATATAGTTCTCTCAACAACCCCACCCACACATAATTCCTCTTCTCTCTCTTCACACTAGAAAGGGCTACTCCGTATTTTGTGTAGAAACTGGTAAAATCGTAACATCGTGGTTAACCATGACAATTCTCCTTTAGGTGGCATACGTGATAGAAAATATACGAGAGGGGCTTATGTCAGGTGCTGTGGAAACTTGTTTTACACCCCTGTTCTGGACACTTTGTAAAGAATGCCTTACTCATGTAACATACAGTTGTGCCTAAGATCTGTGTGTACTTTCAAATTCAGAGCTGTACTTTTGGACACGAACAGTATTTACGTTTGTATGAATGCTACGTTAAACAGTGATCATTTCTTTACAGAGAATTAACCTATTTTCTTTATAATGGTGATACAGTGTGTTTACTTTGAGGCAGGAATTGAACTTTTATACGTTATTCGGACGAACTTATAAGTACACAGTGTCACATACCTCACGATATAGCCAGCAGCATTACATATACTTTCAAACTGAAATTTCATGATTTGCTACAGAGTACTCCGCCAGTTTACCTGTAAAGCTATAAACTGTCAGTCCAGCCCATTTTCCGCATCATTGCATGGAGCAGAATTGTTTCATTCTGTTAGTAAGAGTCCCTCAGATATGCACAGAAGCACAGACCGCAGACGACGACTGAAGTTGGCAGTGAACCTAGGCTATTAGTTTATACACATAGATCGCCCTCAACGCAGTGGTTAGTGAAACCAACAAATGGCCTTGTCCTGTGTCGGATCGAAGAAGGCAGTAATCTTCCAACGTCAGACATTGTTGTAAGGATGTCCCTTTTAAGCTTGCAGTTCACCCCGTCAATATTTAAAACCTCAGTTGCCACAAAACCGCAGCTCCAAAATTCCTATATTCTAGGATGTGACGCTAGGTAGTAGAGTAATAGTTCATCTATTATTAGAAAAAAACCGCTGCGGCCATTGTCAGGTAAAATGCATGCACCCACACGCCAAAAAGGTCTAAAATCTCACACTGAGTTTCTGTTACATTGTCCAATATGTCATTGCTGTTCAGCGAAACAGATTGCTGCTTATTGTAAGGATCACAAGAAACATACCGAGTTCATGCCAAAGCGGAGAGTTTTGAAAGTTAAATCAGGCGGCAAGCATAGTTACGGCTATGCTTGAGAGGGATAAATTGGGGAATGAACTGCCACATCTGGCATCTTATGTGTTTAAGCTCGTTGATTTGCAGTTACTTCATTAATTCATACGGGATTTGCTAAAACAATCCACCATTACAGTCCCAGCAAGACAACACATAATGAACGCTTCTCAAAGAGCAGCAAGTTTAAGAGATTAAAGTGTGTCCAAAATAAGTTCAATTGCAAAAAGGTCCAGACATGTACCGTAATAATAAAACAGTGAACAGTAGCTTCTCAAAGTCCATCTGTTTCCCAAACATTAAGGTTTAATAAGATGCTTCGAAAGCATAAAAATATTTTTAAAAAGTTGAGTATTGGGAGCCCTCAGTAGGCTAAAGCTTATGGATAGACCTACAAAACTGTGTATAATTAAACAACTCTATGGAGCAAATTGTTTATTGAGAAGCTGACAGTCCTCCAATTTGAAAGAAATTGCCCTCCTTTGCGTAATCTAAGTGTTCTTTGCTGTTTCCACAGAAGCCAGCCGCTTTACCATATATCCAATTCATATCCACCCTGATTATCTTTGTATTTTGACTAAGTACAACAAGTCGCCAGGTGACCTGTTCCCTCTTCCTTCAAGATTTTCGAAAATTTTTTACGACTCTCTTATTTCCCCCTTGTTAAAATCCTGGCGCCCTTATTTGTGAATGCAGATGCTAACTTTAACGTTCTCCTATTACAAATTTACGGAGCACAAGAGCAAAGCTATTTAGTGTAAAACTGATCAAAATAATTCAGTTGATTGAGTAATGTGATGATACTGCATAGGAATCTCATTTTCCTAATTGTCTCTAAATTTGTGCGATATACGGAAAAATATTTCTGGGTATGAGATATATTTTGGGTCTAAAACTGTTGGTACAGTTATGTTTTGCTCGGACAAACACAGAATGCGTGCATGTATTCAGTTCCCAAAACTGGAATATGTCAAAAAATTTTAATAAACCCGCCATAACAAAATTCATTAAAAAAAACTGTTCAGAAGTTCTCAAGTTGTTACATGTGAAGGGATAGACATGCATGATGAAGCTAAAAAGTTCACTTTTATAACTCTGTTGTGACCGCTCCAAACAAGTAAGCCATTGAATATGTGGACAGTCATTCAAAAGCAATGGGCCCTCGGCATACACAGGGAACTCCATGTAATTCCGCGAGCTCCATAACGAAATGATGTAGTGGCAGTGAGAACTCAACACAGAAACTTCGCAGCGGGATAGCCTAATGTTACGGAGATGAAAAATGGATCATCCGACTTAGCCAGGAGTTCCCGAAAGCGGGTGGCTAAGGCGACGACGTGAGGCCAGCCACACATTTAATTTACAATAACACGTGCAGTAAAACTGGCTTCATGCCCACTGAGGTGGCTAATTTGCAACGTGCCTGTTGGCTGTGTGGAACACAAATACAGCTGCTGTGTATAAGCGATATATATTCTGAGAAGTTCCTTGTCATCCAAAATATTTCGCGTGCTTTCACAGCACCTGTAGGAGTATAGTATGATATTTCATAACTTACGCATACTAACTGTTTAACTCGTTGAAATATGCGAAAGAAAAAGAGGGAAGATAATAGAAGGACAAGTGAGATACTGCAGAATTATTATACGGAAAATGATGGAAACAGTTACGTTCCTAAACATTAGCAGCAAAGTACGCTGAAGATAAGGTAAACTGCTGGGAAGGTAATACGTCCAGTGATGGGAAATGGACTGTTTTGCACATGAAGTAGAAGAAGTAAATTCTTCTAAACAATATTCAAAATTTCGGTGATAATAATAAAAAGCATACAAAACATTCTGTTGGCAAAACGTAGAGTTTCTGAATGTCCGTGTAGTCAGGAATGTTACATTGGTGACACGCAATTTGTTTAAAATAAACTGCAACAAGGCCCTAAGGTTAGAGTTTACAAACAGAAACGTTCGACTGGGCAGACCGGTCATCATAATGCTGAGCGAAACGTATTGCCCTTGTGCACATATAAGGCATGCTATCAAATGAACGCCTAACACGTGCTGGATGTGTAGCAGCGTCCTTTCTTTTGCAGATTAATTCTGCTTTGCGAGATTAGAGAGAATGCACAGGTCATTTTCAATTTGCTGATATAAACCTTTTAACTGAGAAGCTTTGGCACTAGCGGGAAATTTATTTCGTTTTGCTGCAGTGTATTTTAGTGAAATTTTATGTATTTAATTATATTTGTAATGTAAATAAAAAACAAACATTGTCAAAACCGGAGTTGTATACTAAACTCTAAAAGTAAATATAAGATAGAGGACGATGGTCGTTCTACTGAACAAATGGGAAGAAAAATATTGTGGCTAAAGTATCGAAATAAATATTCTGTGTATGAGCTTGTAAAATGAGGCCTGTGTTTGTGGCGATTATGAAATTAAATGCCATTATGGGACTCGCCACCAACAAAATTATAACATGGGTACCCGCAGGCCAGTACACTCGAATATTCAACAATACCACAGCGAGATATTGTCTTGCAAAAATATTATGTCTTTACGGATACATTGTGTGAATAAAATAATAATTTTGGGAAACACAACAAGTTTTCTATAAAGTCAATACACGGAGTGTATCAGAAGTTAAAGCACGTTTTGTATTGGTTAATTTAAAAGAAACTAAATCAAACCCTTTACAGAAGAACAATTCATTTCAATAGGTTTAACGAAACAACCGAAATAATCTCTTTAAATATAAAAAATAGCCTTAGTGCAAGTACAGCAGCTGAAAGTTTTAAAGACATAACAAACGATTTGAGATACCAACTGAATTTAGTAGTAAAATTTTCAAAGACAATTGGACAGCAGTTTCTGAAAACACACATGTAAAATATACTGCTCAGCTGGCAGTGTGTATTCACAGTTCCGTCCCAAATCTTATTAAAATAAAGGATTTTTTAAATTAATTCATATGATCGGAACTACTGCTGAAGAAGATACTTTCTTTGATGTAGATAATTTACTGAAGAAATTTACGAACGTGAACTACATCAACTTTTGCGCATTATGACTGACGGAGCCGTCACAGCACGACAGGTAAATAAAGGGCCTTGTGAATCAAGCATTAGTTGGAAAATTCACATTTGTCATTGCATAATAGAACATGAAGTCCTGCATGGCAACACAACAGGATTTGAGCACTTGTTACAAAGCGTTACGTGCATCTTTAATTTCATTCGTGCCTCAAGAATAGATTTTCAACCATTTTTCCCACTCCTTTCAAAATTGACAGTGAAAATGAATATTTGGATTTCACTGACTCTCCTTAGTAATCTTGCCATGCGTTTTTGAAGCACTGTATGATCTGACGGGTAAAATTATTGCGCCTTCGTCTGAAAAAATAGGGTCTTACCATCATAAAAATAGGAAATGAAAATATATCTTGCAGTTCATATGATAGTAGGCAGCACGTGAGTAAGTGAAGTACTTGCCAGATGTGTACAATATTGGTAGGACACAGACCTACTTGCTCTATTTTGACACAAGACAGGCAATGTACATGTGAGTAACATTGTGGTGCGTTCGTGCAAACACCGTTGCAATAGAAAAGCAATAAGTACTACATATTTTGAGTGTGTGTAGCCTTAGTTATCCAGCATGCAATGTGCATGCGCCATATCGTCATCTGTGGTCTGTCTGGCTAGACCATATTCTTCCATCTCATCTCATCTCATCTCATCTTATAAGCTGTACGCTTTTCAGGAAAAAGTTATAAATTAAAAATGTGTTTTGATTTTCTCTACAACCGTCGTCTGAAACTTTTTTTCATACTAAGAAGACCTGAGCGAGATATGATGATAAATATAGTGTATAGTGTGTAGTGTATAGTGTATAGTGTGTAGTGTATATTGGTGTTCATGTGAAGTTGCGTTAAATTTGTCACATTATATTGTAACTTGAATTTTCTCGGCAGATTTTCGAAAAATATTTAAAAATAAACTTTCATGAAAATTCGTTCAGTGCGAGCCTGTTGTCTCATGCGGACCGACGGATGGACAGACAGACAGACAGAGTGACAGACATGAAGCTAATAGTTTCGCTTCGCAGTTACGTGAACGTGCCTGAACAAGGGACAATCCACAAATTCCATTTGTACAGAAGTAAGAAGATGGCTCCCTTTTTTATACATTACAAATTCTTTGACAAATACGATTTTCACCACCTGTCTTGGTTATTCTTGAACCTTGAGCTGTTAGCAATGTACGTGTCATAGAGGACCAATAGTTGAATGATTTGCTAAACATAACTTGAATTACTCAAAGTGGCAGATAGCTCCTTTTTGCACAAGAGGGGCGTATTTATGCAAATAGCTGTTGTTACTTATGCAACGAACAAAAGTCTCCGGTAGAAAACGATAATCGAAGAGTTACCAAAGCAATTTACTGACAAAAATATGTGATTGCAATTGAGATATTGGAATCGTACCAGATTTATAACCTATTTTTCCTTATTCTTTCAGTCCAGTTTTGAGTCTAACAGAAGTGTATTTTACTTCTGATCTTCATGGTATCATCGTAATTTCAGTATCACGTAGCACTATTTATTTATAAAATTTTGCTGCTTAATCTCTTGGCTCACAGCAAACAACACGCACAAACGAGTCTGACACTCCTTATATAGGCGGTGCAGGCAATTACACCTGTTCCATCTCCTAAGTATATTTGTGCTCCGGCTGTCCAGGGTAGCTGTGTACGCAGATTTCACTGCGTTGGGACACGTGACACAGCGCCTAATAATCCGGGGAAGTGGATCATTACATCCCAGCGTCACAGTTACGAATGCGTTACACTGAAGTCACATCTATGACGCCATAGATCTATAATTTTAGCCAACCCATATGAACAGTCTAATTTTTTTTTTCGATAACAAATTAACTTCTCATAGGAGACTCCACTTGCTTTATTGTGGGTTGAGATAAAAATTAGCTCCCCAATCACCAGTTTCTTCTCATACACATCAACGCCGACAGTGGGTTGAGATAAAAATTAGCTCCCCAATCACCAGTTTCTTCTCATACACATCAACGCCGACAATGTGAAATGCCGAATGATGGATGATGGACCTTAGCATGATCTAAGTTACTAGACGAAAGCATACCTAGATTTACAGAGTAAAGGTAAAGCAATCCCATTACAGGCCTGGACAGGTCCTGAGGGTTCCAGGAGGCTGAGGCTCCCTGATTTCAAGGCAATCGGCACATGAAGATGGTAAGTTTGTCAGCCCTATGCACCGGCCGCCTTTACCCCTAGGAAATATTCCGTGTACGCATTTATTTTAGAGGCTGAGTCAAACGCAGGGCCATAGTGAAAAATTCCAATGACACCGTTGGGAATCGATCCCGCGACCTTCCGTCTTGTAGTGCAGTGCCTCAACCAACTGCGGCCCCGCGTACTCCAGATTTACAAAGTAGAATAACACGAATACCTAGAAAACCTATATTACGGAATGGCAGACTAAAATAAGCACAATACAGAATGATTGAGTGATCGGAACTCTGAACTCCGTCGCTGACGGAAGTGAGGCGAATAACGTCATTTCTCGTCCCGCCATCAATGAATTTCGAGAGATTTCCACATTATGTGATTGCAGGAACAAATTCAGCCTTAGAGACATTAGGTTAATTAGCTTCATCGTGCTGCCTTATTTGGTTTTTTAACGCAAGTTTTTCACGCCCATTACTTTATTCAGACTCACGGAAACACCTCGTTCGTGACTGACCGTTGTTGTGACAGTATTACTGAAAAATGCCGAGGTCTGCTGGCAGTTTAGCTCTACCGCCAGTACACTCGCCCACACACCTGTGTTTGAAACCAAACTCAGGTGGGACCGAATGGTACTTCTTGTCGAATAAAATGATTATAAACTAATATGGGCCTGAAAGTAGTCCATCTTATAAGTTCGTTATACCATACATACCTAACTTCCGGCTTTAAATAATACTTTTTTTTTTCGCGAAAGGCCTATACCTTCAAAGTACCTTTATTCGAACATGCTTACCCATACCTTAAGATGCCTGGTATTTTGGTATCAGGTACCAACGGTTCAGGAAATTCCACTGAGTCCTTCTTCAGGGCACAGTGCCGCCTATATTTCGCCCTACATATACAGGTAGTAGGGTGCTCCCAAAATGTGGTACCTCTTACCAGGCTATGTGGCATCATAACTCAGGAAACCACAATTTAAACTTCCTCCCATTAAAAGTTGCGCATTTTGTTGACTCTACTGTTTCATGTTGGACACTATGCATAATCGCATACGTATTTTACATTACCTAAACACCTGCTGTAAGAATCACGAAAGTGTGAAAAAAACAAAATTTTAAGAAACTGCCTTTCTATTCAATGAGCTGCCATCAGATAAGAAATCTCATGGAATTTATATTAATTTCTCCAAAACCAAAACTTCATACACATAATGTGGCTAAAATGGATTTAACTGTGTGTGAGAATAACAGGAAATCCAGAGCCTAGGAATAAGTTGCGGATAGCATTAAAATACTAATATATCTTACGTAAATACTGTGTGGTTTGGTGAAATAGTGTTTTAGCCAGCCGCTGGATCATTTAAGCTTTTAAGGTGGACTGGTATAGCACGTACCACCGTCTATACCAAGAAATTCTGATGTTCTTTTTATCAACAAAGTATATTTATGTGTATCGTGTGACTCTAGCAATAAACAGGTATTTTTTCCTAAAAACACTGACCGGTTGACTTTCTCAGTGGAGGCGCCGTGACATACGAACTAAATTATAGATTGTATATATTCGTGACACGGGATTTTTGCCTTAAACGTTTAATTATCTCTATTATCTGCTACATGTTACGAAGTTAATGATAATGTACCAGCTTAATTATACAAATTCAAAGTGATTCTCACGAAACTATAATACACTCCAGCATATCGTCAGCCATTACGAGTATGTGGAACTTGTACGTTACCTAGTATCCGAAATGGAAAAGAATTTCTCGGGAAATGGCGTCTGTTCATATTCTCACATAGAAATGGTAGAGTTCCTCGGTTGTGTCCGATGATAAAGGAAATTCTGAATCTTCTGGCGACTTTCGTTGCTGAGAAGGGTATAAGTACAAATTCCGAAATGTTGTTCCCAGAGTCTCACAGCGTAGTGCATGACGGTACGCTTGCACAATCTTGGATTTTTTACATTTATTATTCATTATTAAATCAAAACCTCAAAACTCTACAAAAACAAATTTCGTGCACTTCATAAAGTTTCAGTCTAACGATTAATTGATTAGTTTATTTAAACTACAAATAAGTTACTATCTCATCCAGCATTCATCGTTTAAAATCTCGTCAGTTTACGAACACATAAAGTGCACTACACTGCACTACACTGCACTACACTGCACAAATCCTAACCTATAAGCCAGATAAAGTCAAAATTTCCAGTACTGCTGAGGAATAATATAACGTCCAGTGAAATGTTGACAACAGTACCAAGTCTCGGGAAGAAAATTAAGTAGGTTTCCTTCTGTGCATTTATTTGTAATTTGGTTAAAGAGGCCGTCAGTAATTCAAGCTACAGAGAAAAGAATTTTGGATGGCAGTGACTTTTGAATGGAAAAGGATATGTAAGTAAGTTGTCATGAATTACTTGAAAGTGGTCTACTGGTATCTCTGCAGTTGCCTGGAAGGACAGAGGAGAAACTTTCGATCTTACGTGCTTCTAATTCAACAAAAGAGACCAAATGAGCCACAATATTTACATAAAGCGCGCTTTTTCGAATTTGTTCCGCTCAATATCAAGTGTGTGGTACAGTCCGAATTCTCTCTTTTTTAAGCTGGTGATAAATTCTCTTCCAGTCAGAACCATCACTTTCTACGGGCAAACAATCATATTTTCTGTTTTGTCTCGAGAATCACTAGTTACATATATACAGTTACATATATACAATTTTCACTCCCACCAACGACATAAAAATTCGTGCTGAGTGCCGTCAGATCGCGCCCCATAAAATTCTGACAGGTCTGAAATAGTGCAATGCCGGTAACATAATTCACGTCATTGAGGAGATGAAGTCATGCAAAATACGAGCTGAACAGAGTGGAAATGCCTTCTGCTTTTGTTTGTAATAGTGATTAATCTCATGCTTCATACACTTTGAAACACGTGAAGAGAAATATGCGTCATCACAGACGGTGACGTCACGCTCCACGAACTACGATATTCTATTTACATTCAGAGTTAGCAAAACGCTCTGCCTTAGCTGGATACTCCGACATTGTGTCCCTTTCGTGCACTGGTAATGTACATCGATTGAGAGCTATTTGAATTTTTGAAATCCGGAAATCAACTAACCAGCACCGATAAAATTCAATACATACCTCAGAAAAAATACACCGCTTCTCCATCAAAAAGACAACCCCTGTAAAGGGCATGTAAGGAAATAATCGCCAATTAGTTTGGGAATAATATGAAACATCGTATACACTATGTGCTTAAAATGCAGAGATTGAATGTTAAAGAAGGTGATATATATATATATATATAAAGGTAAAGCAGTCCCATTTCAGACCTGGACAGGCCCAGAGGGTTCCAGGAAGTTAAGCTTCCTTTATTTCGTGACAACGGCACAGAATGGTGGTAGGTTGTCAGCCTTACGCACCGGCCGCCTTTACCCACAGGAAATGCTCCTGGTACTCATTTCTGTTAGAGGCTGAGT
>Ga0123352_10012760_pt1 | contig 13305 bp, 16 predicted proteins | sample TergutLab28metaG_FD_89700 | JGI IMG/M metagenome (GOLD analysis project Ga0123352, IMG submission 89700) | Labiotermes labralis P1 segment gut microbial communities from Petit-Saut dam, French Guiana - Lab288 P1 | ecosystem: Host-associated > Arthropoda: Insects > Digestive system > Gut ... | reverse complement strand
GAGTTCTTCTTGAGAAGCTAACTGGTTTGCAGCTAGTCAAGAAATTCCCCGCATTTCACGGACCCTGAAGGTTCATTACCGCACTCACGAGAATCCGCCACCTGTTAATATCCTGGACCAGCCCAATCCAGTCCATATACCCACATCCCACCTCCTGGAGATCCGCCCCAATATTATCCATCCATCTACGCCTAGGTCTACCCAGTGGTCTCTTTCCCCACGGTTTCCCCACCAAGACCCTATACACCCCCCTCTCCTCACCCATACGCTCCACATGCCCAGCCCATCTCATCAAGAAATGCCTACTGTCTCATATTACGACACCGTTTTTATTTTAGAGATAAGTGACATGTTCACATATTTTTTGTGCTGGGACTGTACGCTCCCACAAACTGTGTTTATAACGGTTTTAGGGTAAAGTAGAATATTTTCTTGAATATCTGTCTTTGTCTGCAGTACAAAATATTGAAAGTTTACGCACTGCATGATGTTAAAAAAAAGTATCTCATAATCGGATTTACCCCATTGTGAGGTAGGAGATCTCCACATTATAGCGCTAAAAAAAGTCCAAATATTATGTGCAATGTGCCAAGGCAAAATCAATTGCAAAAGGCCCAATGACGTCATTGCGGCCACTTGGTTCAATAAATTCTGAAAGTTTAATAAATTAAACCCCAATTGTATTTAGATACAAAGGGTTTCTTTTGCTGGTTTGGTAGAAAGGTAAGGATCATATGGTGGAAACCAGCTAAACCCATCAGATGGAGGCTGGAAGTTTATCCGAAACATCGGGACAGCACGAATATACAAGTTGTCAAAATGTATAAAGCATGTGATCAGCATCCGTCGTGTAAGCCTGAATACCTACGTACAGTGACACCCCGATATGGCGTCACCATCACTGGACGACGATGATGCTGCGAACAGGCGTTGCGGTTTACCACCTCAAATTGCGGTGAACAAACCGTGGAACTACTTCCGGGTTGCATTATGGTTGCATCCAATATTATAGCAGACTGGCAGAGGATACATTATGTAACGAATAGGACATATAATTCTTACATAGCCTACGTTTGTGCTGTAGGTAAATCAGTCCCATTACAAGCTCGAGGTGCCCAGAGGGTTCCAGGAAATAAAGTTTCCCAGATTACGTGACAATGGCCCGGGATGGTGGTAAGGTTGTCAGCCTTACGCACCGGCCGCTCTTACCCCTAGAAAATACTCCTGGTACTCATTTCTGTTAGAGTCTGAGTCTACCCCAGGGTCATAGCACGATTGGAAAGATTATGTCAATGGAAAATTCCAATGACATCATATGGAATCGAACCAGCGACCTTCCGATTTGTAGCACAGCACCTTAACCACTGTGCTACCGCGGTCCCCACTCTTGTACTGTGGACTTAGAGAATAGAGAATATTTAAAGAGCTAACAGCTAGAAGATTGAAGATACCGGCGAATAAAGACAAAGTGGATCGTAAGGATCCAATCTGGACTTTTAAAATATTCGTGAATCTGGCTCAGAATAAGGTCCAATGTAGATATGATACCATCAGAAATGTTAAAATCTCTTTCCAAGTTAGTCGTCTGTGGGTCCAGTTAATTTTACAGAACTTCATTTGTAACATTACAGCAAATGCGAATTCTGAGCTGTTGGTGGCTTGTCTCATGATTACAGCAGAAATCCCTCATAACAAAGCATTAGAAGCAATTTCAATTACACGCTGTCACCCACACATTGCACCGCGGCGCAAGGGTCCGGACAGCAGCGCTTCTTTATGGTTTACAGGCCGGAGTTTCAATTTAGGGGGACAAACCAGCGGAATTGGAGCTGCAGGACCAACAGAGAGAGGAGAAGAGACGTCTGAATAAACTGGAATATAAAAAGTCTTCATTTCGAAAAGTGCGAGATTTCATGCATAGGCAAAGGCTGCAAAGAGTACTTTCTTTTAAGGTCTGACATCGTGCACTGTGGAAAATATTTACCGAAGTTTGAGAGGGAAGGGGGATGCCTTCCGCTACATTCTACCCTGAGGTCAGAGGCATTAAGTTTGTAAACAGCCGCTATACACGACTTCACTACCTAGAATTGTAAGTATGCATCATTTTGCAAGTCCCAACCCTGCTACATGGTTAAATACAAAATCCTATTGTATCAGTAACACGCATGATTCTTCTAAACAGCGTATACGCAATAAAAACTTCTAATACACGGGCCTGGACAGGTCTTTTGGGGCTCCAGGAAGTTGAGGCTCCCAAAAGTTTCTAGTCAAGGATGTCAGCTCTACGCACCGGCCGCCTTTACCCCCCAGAAGGTACATCTGGTAATTACTCGTACTTGTCTTCGATACTCAGTGGTCCTCAGGGCCGTAATGCGGCCTGGAGGATTAGGTCAATGAAAACCTCAATGTCCGCCTCGGGAATCGTACACGCGAACTACCGGTGTGTAACACAGGGACTCAACGAACTGCGCCATCACGTACCCCAGTTTATACGCAGTTATAAACTGAATAGTATTAAGTGCTGTTGTTTCGCATGTAAGAGGTCACGATTTCGACTCTAGACCCGAAGACATGTAATGACAACGTCGCTCGTACTCTATTGTACTTCCTTAAAAAAAAATTTAATTAATAAATAAATACAGAAGTAATGAAGTAACAAACTTACAAACGAACTAAAGAAGTAACTAATTAACTCCATGCAGCAGAGTCCTTCTTGAGAAGCTAAAAGTTTCTCAGCAAGTCAAGAAATTCCTCGTACTACATGGAACCCGAAGGCTCATTACCGCTTTCAGAAGATTCCGCCATCTGTCCCTATCCTGAGCCACAGCAATCCAGTCCACGCTCCATCTTTCTTAAAGACCCATTTTAATATTATACTCCCATCTCCTCCTAGGTCTTCCAACTGGTTCTTTACCCTCAGGTTCCTCACCAAAATCCTGTATGCACCTCTCCTCTACCCTACACGTGCTGCATGCCACACCTATTTCATTTTTCTTGGTTTGATACTCGAAAAAGTATGGGGTAAGGCGTATTGATCATATTTCAGGAAAATATTAGCATACTAAATTAAAATATTCAACGAACATCTCCTTTCACGTCCATTACAGTTCATCAATCACTGCCATCTATTGGTCCTAATATAACTTTTATGTTTATGGTTCCGTGCATCACTGATCGCCAAGCTAGCTTGGCCACTTTGGAGGGAGGTAGCTGCACAAAAAATATGACCAGTGCCGGAAGCTGTAGTTACAGTTTTGTGTACTCCTGATGATGGGTGTAGTTGACGCCCGAAACATGTTGAGTTAATTTGGTGTGTTTTGGACCGTGCATCATCTTGATAACTGAAGAATAAAATCCAAATATATGCCACTTATTACTTTCTTATGCTTAAGTTATGCTCAACATGTTTCGGGCATCATTATGCCCATCATCAGGAGCTCACGACGATAGCGTTGGTTACCACATAGGCCGTCTTGTTCTCGAGTTGCTGCTGGTTGGGAGTTAAGTGCAGTCAGGATGGATGAGTGTCCGGACACTCATTCATCCTGCCTGCACTTAACTCCCAACCAGCAGCAACTCCATAACCAGACGGCCTGTGTGGTAACCAACGCTATCGTCGTGAGCTCCTGATGATGGGCATAATGGTGCCCGAAACATGTTGAGCATAACATAAGCATAATAAAGTGATAAGTGGCATCTAGTTGGAATTTATTCCTCAGTTATGTAGAGTGAACTTGCAGAATAATAAATAGACTGCTTTGTGTTGCATCTCGTTGGATAATTATTAATATGTAACCTAACTTGTGCGATCGAAACAGCATATTTAAATAAATATCACCGAAATCATACAAGAATTTTGTTCCATTTTCCGAAAACACGCATCAATGAAATTAACCCTTAGCCTACTAACGTAGAGAATATGGTGAGCTTCTAGAAATTCCAGCAATTTTAACGCGTACTATTTGTTGACCTACGTTTGGCAACATTGACATCCCTCTCTTTTTATTGTCTGCACAATGTCTCAACACCGAATCAAACATGAAAGGCGTCCTGTGTCACATTTGTGTATAAACACTTAACGTGAAGAGAGAGAAAACCAACAAGATGCAACAATTAGATGTTTATTATCAATTTCTGTCTCAACATGTTTCGGGCATCATTATGCCCATCGTCAGGAGAACAAAGACTGTGTGTTACTGCATATGGTGTACTGCGCTGGTTCTGCTGAATGCGGTTGGTAGCGGTTGTGGGGCGCTGTGTTGTAGGGTGCCAGCAGTGCTCACACCCTACATCACAGCGCCCCACAACCGCTACCAATCACATCCAGCAGAACCAGCGCAGTATATCATACGCAGTAACACGGTCTTTGTTCTCCTGAGGATGAGCATAATGGTGCCCGAAACATGTTGAGACAGAAGTTGATAATAAACATCTAATTGTTGCATCTTGTTGGTTTCTCTCTCTTCACACTTTGCTCACCATGCACGGTCACAGGAACCTAAAACTTAGTCAGCTTTTTTTTCGAAAAGCATATGCAAAATTTCAATTCCCCGCAGAATAATTCTGCAAGCTGGGATTTACAGATTGGATTTACCTAGGCGATTAAAGATTTAAACTAAATCGCCGTCATTATTTTTGTATCAGAAACATAGACCTAGATTTTATATCTCCTAAGATACCTCCACACCGCGTGGGTCGAAATGCAAATGGAGTTGAGTGAGGGGGGTTAAGTGCGGTCCCTGCATTTCCGCAGCAGTAATTGCAAGCTATGGAGTTTAATTAAATTCAACTGAACTAATGGAGACTTTAAAGCCTTTTTCTTTCAGACAGGATCTAAACGCGTGCACCCCCAATCCACATCCCTAGGGTACTTCTGAATTAAGGCAGTACACCACCTGCAGCGAAGGGAAAATATTTAACGTATTGTTAGATTGTAAGAATTTTTTTATTATACCGTCGTTACACAACAATATGGTGCAGTTGTCTGTATTGTTGCACTATCTACTAAGCTACATGTTTCGGCCCTATAAGGCCATTATCAGGCTTGTATAATAGTAGTATTTTAACCAACGTGTTATGGTAGGATGTATGACGAATTGGAAAAGGATCTGGAAGTAGCCATGGCCAAATCGAAGTATCTGGCACATTTATGTGCCAACTGTGATCGGAGGAGCGCCTATATTTAGCGAGAAAAATAATATATCAGCACAATTATTGGTACGATATAAAAATAATTCTATTACGAATATTTTATTATAAAAACAATAAACTTTATTTTTTTTTTGAAAATTTCTGGTTGTTTCGAGCCAATCTTATCAGCGACAGGCTTATAAAAACGCGTAGCAATAGATTATTTTGTGTACCATCACAATGCAGCGATTTTATGGGAACGAAATGTACTTTTATAGTAAAATATTTCTGTTGGGATGTGTTCATATTATATTATATTAATAATTTGTGAAATATAATTGACTGTTTTCCATCAAGATTCGTGCATCTCATTGTGACCAAGTTGACAACGTATGAAAATTACGCAGGCTGTCATAAAATTAAAACCAAATACATACATTGCTGTTGGGACGTCCCAGATAACTTTAACGCACCTACAACATTTTCCGGGATATCTGGTACATTATCAAGGACTTCAGTATGATATAAGTGGAGGAATCGAAGGTTTACAGACATAACTGCCCGCCACTTTATACACTACAGCAGAATTTGAAACAAAAAGAAAATAAAAGACATATGGTAGGTGTGTGGAAGAGGAGAAGAGGAGAAGCACATACAGGGTTTTGGTGAGGAGAGGTAAGGGGAAGAGACCACTTGGAAGATCTAGGCGTGAATATGAGGATAATATTAAAATGGATCTGTGGGCCGGGTAGCTCAGTCGGTATAGCGACTGACTACGGGCTGGACGGTCCGGGATCGAATACCAGTGGGGACGAGATTTTCCGTCCGTCCAGACTGGCCCTGGGGCCCACCCAGCCGCCTGTAAAATGGGTACCGGGTCTTTCCCGGGGGTAAAGTGCGGCCAGGGCGTGCTGCTGACTACTCACCCACTTCTAGTGCCGCGGTCATAGAAGAGTAGAGCTATACTTCTACCCACCCTCTGGGCCACACCCGGACTGTAACGGGATCATTTTACCTTTACCTTTACTAAAATGGATCCTCAAGCATGATTATGGGGTCATGAAATGGATTGCTAAGGTCAGAGAAAAGTTATGTGCTTTTGTGAAATCGCTGATGAACGTTTGGCTTCCATAAAATGCGGGTAATTCCTTTACAAGATCTGAAGAAGGACTCTGCTCCTTTGAGTTACAATAAAACGTGTGGCTTCATGAACTCAGTACTGTGGTTTGTGACAACAAAACCGTTAAAAAACGAAGTAGCCCATGACCTTAAGTACTACTGCAGAAAAGAGAACCGGAGGCCTGGTTTTCCTGAGTCCCTCGAGCCAGATCCCAGGATGATACTTTAAATTAGGCCATTCGTGAACGCCATGTAATACCGTGTCACTTCGCTCTCTAATCGGGTTGGGGGGGGGGGGGTGGGGAACAGAGGGGAAAATTGAAGTGATGTGTTAGGGGTGGAACAATGTTCCTCCAGACCGCACGGCCCGCAATTGAATTATCGGAAATTAGATTCCCAACTTAATGTGTTCCCCAGCATCCTAAAGACGTTGACAAAATTCATTAAATTCTGAGCTCAACTCAGGTATGTTCATACACGTCGCAATATCCGACTTTCGGGATTTAAGGCAAGATTTGTTTTGTGACTAACAGTCAATTTAAAAGCTCCCTTTGTCTTTCCAATCGCCGTGTAACAATACAGACGTAAAGAACCTTTCCCTCTCCATACAGAGGGAGTGAAGGTGTAGCTCCAATCATTCTTAACCTCGGCACTGGACGGAGGTGAGTGGTCAGTTTCACGCCCCGGCCACTTTACCCCAGGGGAATAGAACTGGTACCAACTGAATAGGAGGCCGGGTGGGCCCCTAGAGACGGGCTAAACGTTTAGGGGGAGAAAAAACTTTAATACTAAAATACACACAAATATAATAGTAGCTGTTATTTTGTATGGGTGTCTCTTACATTAAAGAAAAAAATTGAAGGTTTCTGAGGACATAATAGCTGGGTGGGGGATATTTGGACCTAAACGGAGGGAAGGAACTGGAGGCTGGAGGTCAAAGAAAATTACGAAATGAAGAACTTCACACCTTGAATTCCTCAACAAACATAACTGACAGCGTTACACAAACTTACGCAAAATCTAGCAGCCACCTGAAAACTCTAGGCGCCAGAAGGGTGACAAGAAGCAAATTCCACAGTCATAAACACCCCCGCCCCCCCCCCAAAAAAAATAGTCGACCAAATTTGTACACTCCTGAGAGTTAGAATGATAAAATCAAACAAGATGAGATGGGCGGGGCGTGTAGCACGTATAGCAGATATAATAAATGTATAGATTTTAAACTTATCATTATAAAGGCATACACATAGATGGGAAGATGACATTAAAATAGTTATTAAAGATGTTATGGAAATGTGGAAAAGATTCAACTGGCTTAGGGCACATACACGTGGCAGGCCGTGACACGTTACAATGAGAATTGTGGTGTTTTAAAGGGCGACGGATTTGTGCAGTGAGTCTGATGTTTGTTGGACCGTGCATCATTGTGATAAGTGAAGAATAAAAAACCAACTAAATGCCCCTTGTTATTTTATTGTACTTCTTATAGGCTCAACATGTTTCGGGCACTAATATGCCCATCATCAGGAGCTCGCGACTATGTTGTTGATTACCACGTTGGTGGTTTCGTTCTTGGTTTGCTGTATGCTGGAGGTTAGGTGTGGTTAGGCTGGAGTGGTGGAGTAGCACATCGTGCTGTAGCCTGCAGCCCGGACACCACTCCAGCCTAACCGCACCTAACCTCCAACATACAGCAAACCAAGAACGAAACGACCAGTGTGGTAATCAACATCATAGTCGCGAGCTCCTGATGATGGGCATAGTAGTGCCCGAAACATGTTGAGCCTATAAGAAGTACAACAAAATAGAAAGTGGCATTAGTTGGTTTTTTATTCTTCAATTGATGCACTATTTGTGTGATTATAAAATCTCAGGAAGGATTCTGCTGTACAAAGCTAGGAATGTTTCGGAAACACTTAAAGTACCGAAACAGCGCAACGCCGTCTGTCTGCAAATTTTCGTCTTTCTAGAACACAAATAAATATCCCTTGCTGCAAAGCGTTCATGTATATTTTATGTTTACGGTTCCGTGTATCGCTGATATATATTGATAATTGTCCAACGAGATGCAACACAAAGCAGTCTATTTATTATTCTGCAAGTTCACTCTACATATTTTGGGTGTCAAACATACCCACCATTAGGAGCAGTGGCGTAGCGAGGGGGAGTTTGGGGTGTTCAACCCCCCCCCCCCGAAATTCCGAAGGCCCTCCAAAATCGTGCCAAACTCAACCCGATCGTGAAAACTGTTAAAAATTGCTGAATTTAGGACGCCAACACCCCAAGATGTTCGGAAAAAAGGTAGTAAAATTCTAATACTCCCTCGGTTCGCAATTGTTTTACATTAGCAATGACAAATAAATTGGTTGTCATCATAAATAGTCTTAAAGTACAAAAAATTAAGAAAATTGTATTATATGAAATGAAATTTCTTGTACCAAATTACAGCTGCCTCCACAACTCCTGACTAGGGGGCTACCGCCCCCAGATCCCCGTTCTCTCTGTCCTCTGTCCTCAACTGAATTTGTTGAACCCCCCCTCCGAACAAAATTCCTGGGTACGCCACTGATCAGGAGTACACAAACCTGTAACTACAGCCTCCGGACTGGTCAGCTAACTCCCTCCAACGTGGCCAAGCTTGGCCACGTTGGAGGGAGGTAGTTGCACAAAAAATATGACCAGTATCGGAGGCTGCAGTTACAGTTTTATGTACTCCTGATGATGGGTGTGGTTGACACTCGAAACATGTAGAGTGAACTTGCAGAATAATAAATAGACTGTTTTCTGTTGCATCTCGTTGAACAATTATTAATATTGTTCATGTATACATTCATAACAGGAAATGGCAATGGTGAAAATGATTTGGGCTCACCCTATGCTGTGTTATCACACCACAGCTTCACGGCATACCGCAAAAGCATGTGACCTGAACATCCACAAAGCCACGAATTCCTTTCCAGCAGGCCACTTCGTCACGCATTCACACATGAGGAGAATCAGGGTCGACAACATATCTAATTATTTGATCTGATGTTTATCTAGCGGGAAGGTAAGCGACAACGCTGTAGAACAGGGCTAGCAAACCTATAGCGCGCGTGTCCAAAATGGCACGCGGAGAACTTTCCTTGGCACGCGGCATTCACTAGTGTCCCAATTGTTTTAATTATTTTGCCCGACCAGCTTATCCATATTGTGAAGAAAACCATGTGTATATATACACACATCTGAGTGCATAGAGACTGTATATGAATTACCGTTCCTTCCAAATAACACTTCGGTGAAACATTCTTACACAAATCGGAGTGGTGCGAAGTGTTGACTGGATCTTCATGTTTGCACTGTGCATCAATAATACATAAACACTTTGTTATCCAGCTAATGCACAATATATATGTAGATACAATTAAAATTGTAAAATATTTAAAAGTGCTCCAACATGTTTCGGATCACAGAGGATCCATCGTCAGAAAGCCTTGTACAGTGCTTGGCTAAAAATTACAAGAATGATTCTATCCATGTCAACAGACACGATAGAATCTTTCTTGTAATTTTAGCCAAGCACTGTACAAGGCTCCATGATAACGGATCCTCTGTGATCTGCAACATGTTGGAGCAGTTTTTAATATTTTACAATTTCAAGTGCTGACTGGATATTTATCTTGGCGGTGACTGGGCGGATATGTGACATTGGACAAAATGTTCTGCAATATTCTTTTTAAACCTGAAACAGTAGCAGCGCCATTTACTGCCGCATTTCCTTCCTTATGGCATTCCTCGAGGAGGCATTTATTAGAAATATAATAATTACAGTGTATTAATTAGTTATAATATACATTAATGACAATAAGGTAATTAATAATAATTATGGAAGATTCCAAGGCATTATTTTGTACTTAAAATTTTTGCAAGGACACGCGCCCTCAAAAAGGTTCGCCATCCCTGCTCTATAACTTCCAGTATGTTCAGTTTAAATGCCATTCATTCCTTTCCTCAGCCCACTCTGTCGCCCATTGGGGGAAGACCATAGGATCAGAACGTTTGAGAGGAAGTTACAGAGGAAGAAGCTGGGCCTTAAGTGGAATGCAGCAACAGGATAACAGAGAAAACTACAGCGTTGGGCTTCATAAGTTACGCTCCGCACCAAAAGTTATTGGGATGATTAAATCGAGGGAGATGAGATGTGATATGTATGGTGATACGGGAAATGCATACAGAGTTTTGGTGCGGAAACTGGAAGGAAGGAGACCACTTGCAAGTCTGGACGTAGATGTAAGGACAGCATTAAAACTGATCACAAATACTCTGGATGTGATGGCATGGGCTGGATCCATCCGGATTAATATAGAGAGAACTGACGGGCCGTTGAGAAGGTGGCAGGAAAATTCGGGTTCCATACAGTGTGTGGACCGTATGCACTGGATGGGGAATTGTTTATTAGCTATTCAATTTTATACCAACTACTGCACATAAATAAAATTTACACATTAAAACGCTCCGACATGTTGTATTGTCATGCGCTAATCCCCTTTGCAGCTAAAACATTGATTGGTTCAGAACTCTCGCAAATGGGTTCGATAATGAGGCGGTTAAAGCTGTCCACATAAAAACCATGAAGGGATATGGGGGAGTGGAAATACAGACCCACTCATTCTTAACCTCAACACTGCATGGAAGTGGTCAGCTTGAAGCCCTAACGTTTTATTCCCGGAGAAAGGACGCGGTCTTACACGCCGAACAGTAGGATGGGTGGGCTACAGGGACGGTCTGGACGCAACGGAGAGTGGAAAATCTCCAGCCCATGTCGGGAATCGAATTTCAATTCATCGGTGGTCTAGCCCGTAGCCTAGTCACACATTTGGTGGATCAGTTCAAGTTCAAGTGATCCCGTTACAGGCCCGGTGTGGCCCAGTGGGTGGGTAGAGGTATAGCTCTACTCTTCCATGACCGCGGCACTAGAAGGGGGTGAGTGGTCAGCAGCACGCCCCGGCCGCAATTTACCCCCGGGAAAGAAACGGTACCCATTTTACAGGAGGCTGAGTGGACCCCAGGGCCGGACTGGACGGGCGGAAAATCTCGTCCCAACCGGGATTCGAGGGTGGATCAGTAAAATCTACGTATGAGGATATTATAAGGCAGAAAAGTGAATAAAACAGTAATCGGAACGTCGGAAAGAAAAGGAGTAATTCCGAAGAAGTCGGAGTCAACAATCTAGCGTGACGGTATGTGGCGAAGTTTTGGGGAGAAACTGAAGAAGATCATCAGTCGTAATGTCACCTAAATTACCTTGCCACACTTTACAACCCAGAAATAAACGCAATGTTTGTCGCCTCTTGCTGCGCTCCGATTAAAATGGGAAAAAACACGACAAGACTTTCTACCGCCTCTGTCTGCAGTTATTTTGTGCAGCGACACTGGTTAATCGTTGTTTGTCGTGTTAATAATTACGGAGCGTTATGCCTTCTGACATTATGGATCTCACGTACACTGCAAGTTACACGTTTCTTTGTTAAAGCACAACAAATTAGAAACATTGTGTATTGCTCAGATACTGCCTCGGTTATTGCACTTCACACACACACACACAAAAGGAATTTTGGAGAGTGTGAATCCTATGAACTATTCAGAGCTTAAGTATACATTTTCATTAGCCTACCTCCTAAATATGGCTGAGGATTTCCAGAGGGTATAATGTAGTCTGTGCCTAGTAATTGATATATAAAGAGTGAGAATATTTCCTTAACCCTCAAGGCTAAGTCACCCTTTACACCAAAGCTGATTTTACTATTGAGAGACTGATAAACAGTCATTCGAAAACTACTTGTTTCGGCCTCGCGCGAGGCATCATCAAGTTAACCAAAGGTGAATGTTTAATGCAGAGTAGGATCCTTCCTGTTACAACCCCCACCACCAGTGGGCTTAGGTTAGACGTCATGCTAGTCTCTCTCTTTCATGCGTGTTTCCCTCTGTCCTTAGGCGAAAGGCTTAGGTTAGACGTCAGGCTAGTCTCTCTCTCTTTCATGCGTGTTTCCCTCCGTCCTTAGGCGAAGGGCTTAGGTTAGACGTCAGGCTAGTCTCTCTCTGTTACAACACGCCCACCCACCGTACGGCTGCAACTCTTCTACCGGGCGAGAGCATTAACAGTTATAGTGGGCAATGAAAGAAGAGATCCTGCAAAGTCTCTAATTTTTCATATTTTATAATATCCTTAAACTTGCCAGCACGAAGTCGATATGTGGGTCATATTACCTGGTATCGTATAGGCTACGTATTTATGGGTTGAGTATGTCTGAATCACAAATTTAGTGACCTTATGTCATACTTATTCCATGAAGCAGAGCCCTTCTTGAGAAGCTAACCGGTTCTCAGCTAGTCAAGAAATTCCCCGCATTTTATGGAACAGGAAGGTTCATTACTGCATTCACACGTGCCCGCCACCTGTCCATATCGACCTTATGTCATATTAACATAAACGTACGTTTTGCAAATCCATCACTATAAAGGTAGTTTAGTTCACAGCATGCTCGAAACATCTGACCACTTGCTTGAAATGAAACACGCTACAAAGGCCTTGACCTTGAAAAATGGCTACGGTCGTTACGTCATGCTTAGTCATTATTACGCTGTAATTTTATTGATGACTTACGGACAGAAACTCGGGGAACTCCAGGTTCAGTCACGCATAAAAACCGCCACTATAATTCGTGCTACGCGACAGTCGTACTTTGAGCGAAGAACGAAAAGGGGGGAAGGTAGACCGACGCTCATATGCTTCACGGGGACAGTAAGTTACGACAAAATAATCCATTCAGCCTTCTTATTACACTCAGACCCATGGAAGTATTTTCGTGCAACCTGATACTGACATAAAATAACTGTAAAGGTACATTTCCTGCTAAAACAACACCTCTGTGTTGTAGTACGAAAAGTGCTTAATTAGACGTCAGGCTAGTCTTTCTCTCTCATGCGTGTTTCCCTCCCTCTTCGCGAGAGAGGCTTAGGTTAGACGTCAGGCTAGTCTTTCTCTCTCATGCGTGTTTCCCTCCCTCCTCACAAGAG
>Ga0123352_10012759_pt1 | contig 13305 bp, 8 predicted proteins | sample TergutLab28metaG_FD_89700 | JGI IMG/M metagenome (GOLD analysis project Ga0123352, IMG submission 89700) | Labiotermes labralis P1 segment gut microbial communities from Petit-Saut dam, French Guiana - Lab288 P1 | ecosystem: Host-associated > Arthropoda: Insects > Digestive system > Gut ... | reverse complement strand
TTGACCCTTACAGGTAAGTATACCATGTGTCAAGTAATTTTAGATTAAATAAACCCAGTACAATATCCCTCACAATGACCATATTGTAATAATACACATATTCACTACACTACTATTTTCACTGCACTATGATATTTCCACTTCACTATGACACACTGTTGTTTTTTTCAGTGGGAATGGCGCAAATGTAGCATAAATATCAGGTTTTGCCTTACAAATTATAAATTGCTTCTACATTATGGAGCCCTAACCTTATAATTGTTTACGGCAATAACATCTGTTTGTGTTAGCGTCATACGAAACATACAGGTGGACCGCCGTATCCACGGGTAATAATTTCCAAGATCTACCGCGGTAACGGAAAACCGCGGATAATACCGAACGCTATATATAACGTGATATTCATGTAACATGCATAAATACGGTAATGTTTAATTGATAAATTACGCACAGTAAGACATTATCAACATTAAATAAAGTAATAATAAAGTGTACTGTACACTACATTGTATATTTGCAGTGTACTTTCCCACTTTCTCTTGTATGTATGAAAGTAAGGGATCTGACGTTTTAACCTAATCCTCAAGAGACGATAGAGCATTGACGAATACAGTACCTGTACTGTGCAGTTTCATGTACACTTTCAAGGGATGACAGAACAATAAAATTCATGCTTTTCCATCAAAGCGCTGCACAAGCAATGAAAAATCGTGTTACTGTTACACATTTTACAAGAAATCATAAGTACGTACCTGTACATACATAACCTGTATTAAGAAAATTTTATTTGTTAAAAAATATCTTAGCCTATTGTGGGTATTCACCGACTTCTCCCTTCTTCTTGTTGCTTTCTGAACACAAACAATGCGATAATGCGGCAACTAATTGGAACAGCGAGAACGCTAGAAGCAGAATGGTAGCAAGTTTGCGGGGAACCGTGTGTACGGGAACAAAGGAAGATGAGTCAAGTACTGGGCGCGTTTGGGCTGCAGGATTTCACCATGTTACGGCCTGTTGTCGCTTGGCGCGCGTTTTGAAACTTATGAACCGTGTATTTCTTTAATTTTCCAATTTTTTTTTCGGGCCGCGGTCAACCGCGTATAATTGATAACTGCGGATAATGAATCCGCGGTTACGGCGGTCCACCTGTACTTAAATTGTGTGGGCAAAACGCCCAGCAGGTGACCCATATTCTGTAGTTGAGTCTGCTCTTAAATTTTAAATTGGGTTCCATAGTTATTGTTTCTGGATGAATATAACGTGTGGTTTTTTTTTCGGAGAAGTAAAGTAATTCTTAACTTATGCAATGTTCTTATGAAATAAATAAATTTTATGTATGTGTGTGTGTGTGTGTGTGTGTGTTTTATGTAACCTCGTCGTATACTGTGAAAGCTAGTAAACGATAAAACCTTTACTGCATAGACTGGGGACCTGAAGCATTTGTTTAAAGCTCTTTCCAATACGCTAGTCGAAGTTAAACGACTACACTTTTCCCATGTAGATAGTGAAAAGGGAAATAAATTTAGGAAATCGACGCGTTGGGTAACAGTTGTGAAGAATTTGCTTACTTCGCCTTATTAATCGTGATATCGTTGAGATACGGGTGACTTGTTTCGGGTGTAGGACGTGTTTGGCTTTTAGTTGCGTTCGGATAGGTGCGTCATGTCTCTCTGTCCGTCATTCCCTCTTTCCGCAACGAACTTCTCGACTGCCGCTGGACGGATTTGCGTAAACTTTTGATATTAAGGATTTCAACTGAAATTTATCCAGATACCAGTTCTGGTTGAAATCTGTCAAAATGTGGGACATTTGACACGGAAACTACTCATGTTATGACTGTGTAGTCATACTGTCGTCACGAGTACTGAGCTTTCGAAGGATCCCAGTGTACTTATATTAACTATGATTACTTTCGTTACTAACATTATTAATGTTCTGGGTACCATTGTTGCCTTCGTTACCAAGGTTATCAATGTTCCCCTTCTTACAACGGATAACTTTGGTACCATTGCTATCTTTGTTTACAAAACTTACCAGTGCTGTTTGTTCGGTATGGTTACGTGTACGTACCACAAGTGTTTCGCTCTGCGGACATTTTCTGTCTAGTTGCATACTATTTCGAAATATTGTTTTCTTTTGTAAATACTTAGCGAGTTGCGATCGGGATGTGCGCACATGAATTCTCCAGACATTTTCCCTTTATTTGGTTCGTTCGCAAAATTGCGAAAAGCGACTGTTATTTTCGTCATGTCCGTCCGTACGTCCCTCTGTCCGCATGGAACAACTTGGCTGTCACTGGACGGATTTTCATGAAATTTAATATTTGTGTATTTTTCGAATATATGTCGAAAAATTTCAATTTTCATTAAAATCGAGCAAGAATAACGGGTATTTCCCGTGAAGACCATATACATTTTTGAACACATTTTGCTCGATTTTTCTTAGAATTAGAAATGTTTTAAACAGATTTGTAGAGAAAATCTAAACACACATTTTATGTTGAATAAAGATTTTGTTGAAAACTCGTGCCATTTATGAGTTAATGTGGAAGAACATTGTGGAGCGGAGCAGGCCACAGATGGAAATATGGCGCATGTGCATTTCTTGCAGGAAAACTAATGCCACTGATACACACTCAGAATATGTAATACTTATTGCTTTTTCACCGCAACAAAGCTTGCAAGAACGAGCCTCAATGTTAGTTCTACGTACATTGTCTCTCTTTTTGTTGTTGTTGGACAGGTCATGTAATTTAGTTAAGCCCCTTAATATCACATTTCATGAAAAGCCGTCTAGTGTTTTTCGAGTTGTTTCATTTCGGACAGACGGATGGATTAGTTGAAATATATTGGGCGTTCCAAGAAGATGAGAATTCTCCTGAAAAATGAAAGCGAATATAAGCTGCAAGTACGATATTTTTGTGCCAGGGTTAACGCAGTTTTGGGTGACAGAATAATCGTACAAACTTGCAGCTATCACTTTGCGTGCCACGAAGTTATATGGGGGAATGCTGGAATGGCTCCACTAATTCTTAACCTAGTGATGGATGGAAGTTAATGATCAGGTTCGCTTTACTTCCGGGAAAAGTGCAAGCAGTACACGTTTAGTGGGGGAGGGGGTCACGAGACAATAACAAATGAAAGAAACAGGCGATCTGCAAACTGAGAATAACATAGAATGTATTACAATGTCAACGTTAATTGCAACAAGTTTATAAAGAACATTACTGTCTTCTATGTCCCACGCCCGGTAGTTTCGCCCAAAATTCCTTTGTTCTCGTAAAGATTGCATATAATGTGTTTACACCTTCAAGTTAGCACAGTAAGTGTTCTGTAGTCCACGATTATTAAAGCTAAGCTTACTACAGGCGGTAATCCTTCCGTACTATCGTACTGCTGAATCCTGTCGCAGTTTTGAACACAATCTGTTTCTGCAGTCGCAAATCCCTTGTGCTCTGTGTTGTGCAAGATAAAGCCGTGCACTAAACGTAGGTACATGAAATTGCGTCATTTTGTACGGCTGTGTGTTTAGTATATCGTATTGTAATTGCTCGGATGTGTAAGGAATACACAAGCTTGTTTAGCTGCGATTATACATGTATACCCCTAAAACAGAGCAAACGTTGTTGCTTTGGGGGGGGGCGGGGGAGGGCTTGGGTGGAGAGATTATTCTATTACGCGAATTACCGTTGCTGAAACTAGAGTTTAAACGCTCGGAGTGACGCACAATGAAGGGTAACGTGACAGTCGAATGGTTCTTTAACGTCATCACCTACAAACAGCTCAGTGATTGCTATACAGTAGATCTCCATTTATCCGGACGCTGGTTATCCGGACCGCCAATTGTCCGGCTCGGCTCGGCTTGGCCCTTCGGGTACATTTTCTTACTGTCATTGTACTACAGCTTTGTATGGCTCAAATTTTCCCCTCAGTTGTCCAATACATGCGAGGAATTGTGTATTAATATTTTATTCGTACGTGAATAAATATGTTGCCTAAAACAGCCGTTTGTAGAAATTTTTTCCACTTCAAACTGCCAGTGTAGCCTATTTCCAAAGAAAACTCCAATTATCCGGATTTTCTGCATGTCCGAATGGCTCGCTGTCCCAATTAATCCGGATAAGTGGAGTTTTACTGTATTTTACTATGCAGTTTAACATTCTTAATCTTTCCATTTTTCTCACACGATGTGTTGGTTTGGTATGGTCCTTGCAACAAATGCCGATAATTTGCCTATAGAGCATGAACTGGCGTGCGGGCGCAGTTTGTTTTCTGCCAGGTATGAAGTCGGTTTTATGTAAAAAGTATATCAGTTTAAGGCCTAGATATTTGTTTCTCCTCAGCCCCTTCGAATGAGTTTTCTAAATTCATTTCAGATGCTCAAATTATCTCCACTGCTCCACGCTCAAAACAATCCGTTTCACAGCACTTTTTCGTCTTCGCTTCGCTTCGCTTCACTTCACTTCACTTCACTTCACTTTTTACTTTTTTCCCAAACTACCTTGGGAGCCGTAACGTTGTCTCTCTATTCCCACGTAATCACTGTAGTGGCTGTCACTAACTCCAGTCCCTCTGCCGGTCACTCTGGGAGGGTTTTAGAAGATTACTTTGGTTGTGAATACCTCTGTTGTTATTACCTTAAATGTAAGTGCAGGTGAAATGAGCAATTTCTTTGCATTGAAATTATAAATGGACTTAAACGTATTATTATAAATTCCAGTTAACATAACAGGACTCTGAGCTATCTACATTTTTTGCAGCGACATTGCGGCAGTTCACTGCATCTTTACCGAGCAGTCAGAAACATGTGAACATCTGCTGTGTGTTTCAACTCTGAATTTGGAGCCATTATCTTACCGCCAAACGTAGCTACTGTAACCTGGATACTGGTCGTAGCATCCATGACGACCGATCTCCAAATATCTGACACTCCAGATTACGTAACCACTATTACACCCGTAAGCATCAGAATTCTTCCTGGGTTTCGTCCCGCGACGTTTAGTACAGTGAAGTGGTTCATTGTGAGTTCGGACTTCTTAAAAATGGAATGAAAATTTTTCTGTAAAGAGCTTGACACTGTCTTTTTTTTTGTTTTTATAGCGTCCTTGATAACGGTTACAGTTTCTGGGATATGACACCGTTTTGACTGGTAATTTCAGCAACTTTCGGAGGATCCTGCACTCCCCATCTTCAGCATAGTCGAATAATAACCCTTTGAAAACTTTTGTGCACGTGTTGTCGCCAAACATAGCAACCGCCTACAAGGCTGAATTCTGGGAAAGAGACTTTCTGATAAAGGGCTTTAGTCCATTATGGTTACGTGATTCTAACGTGAGACGCCGGGTTTGACACTGCTTATGTCAAGAACATGAACACATAATTATTGTATGACTTAGGGTTCTGTGCAGCGAAATTGAAGTTTTTGACTGCAGGAGCACAAGGATCGTGTGTTGTAATTCTGCTCATTACATTGACGTATTTTTGCAACATTTTATTTCGTGCCGTCCTGTACGGGCAGACACCATGCTAAGTTACTGGACCGTGGGAACAGGTATACGAAAAATGCTGTTAATTTTCTTACACACGATATTTAGAGTTGAAGTCTGAGACGTATTTGAAAGCTAAATAGTAACCAGTGGCGAAAACGTTAAAGGAAGAAACGCTTCAGAGACCTATGGATGCATGGGAGGATAATATTAAAACGAATCTTAAAGAAGTGATAAGCAGTGCTTATATGTAATAGTTTTCCTCAGCACGGCAGCTGTTGTGGGAGGGTTTTGTCGTATTACACCTGCGTTCGACATGAATTTATAGGTCCTTTTTCCTTTCCAGTTGGACTTCTTTCAGAAAAGAATTTTTAAGTGCCTATCTCCAGCTTCTTAGCAGGTATCGCATCGTCTGAAAATAGACCTATTTCTCGTGCCCTGAAATATTAGCAGTTGGTTTTCGAAAATTCCACTTTGGTTCTTGTACAGAAAGTGATCTTCTCTTCTTCAGTAAATTCCCCAAATAATGTTATCGATAAAGGTTGGAATGTGTTCCTTCTAAAAATGCGCGTTCTTTGATATTGCGCGAAGGTATTGCATGACGTCATGTGAAGGGAACTTCGTGAATTGCGAAATACATTGCGGTTTTATTAACACCATTACACCGGCATCTTGTGCTTTGTATTTATTTTTTTGCGTCGCTAAGCCTGTAATTCGAAATTTTCGACTACTCGGCCTACATTTCTTTTATATGACACTGTTGACGCCGGATAGGGAAAGCCGCCTCTTATGGGGAGATTTTTCAAAACCAGCTATTAAGCTTAGGAAAAACTTTTCAAAACACAAGCGTAACTTTATTTGATTAATGAATAGACATTTGTTACATAAACATCGTAAATTAGGCATAGAAAAACGTGTGTGAAATTCGTTCCCCTAAAGGCTTCATATCCCCTAATTAGGCGCACACCGTTCCTAATTTTGGGAGGTGAGTAATTTACACAGAAAGCGCAAAGAATAGTTAAAGAATATAAAAAATACAAATACAAAGGATACAGACTAAGAACAAAACACTGTTTACCCATGACAAGTCTCACAAATAAAATCTTCCTTCGTACCAACACAAAGTGTGTACGCCCATCTGAAATATTTCGCACATCGTATCCACTCTTCTCCTTTCTGGTCTTCAGAGAAACGACCAGTGCAGTACACACAATCAGCTTCTTGTTCTTCCTTCGGATCGTCATAGAAAGGAACAACTAGATCAGTGTCCGAATCTGATGGAGTGTCAGACGGAGTTCGATCCCGGCAAACCCTTCCCTTCCGTCTTTTTGAAGTACCAAGAAGAGCATTCGACGCAAGCCGATTGGTTTTGGATTTAGTGGCGTGCTTGATTTTCTCTTTCTGAGTTGCCCCAACAAATTCTCTGTAAGGTGAACTCGATATTTTCTTTGCTATTCCACCACGAGGATTTGGCTGTAGATTCAGGCTTGGCACACGGCTGACATGTGATGCTCGGAGAGCTTCAGAAGAAGTGAACGGCGGAAACTAACAGAACTGGATAATGTCTGATCGCTTGTCTTTGCCAGAACAGGATGGATCACAGGAGCAGCATCTGTGTCCTCTGAGGCTAGAGGGATATCGTGTGGTCTGAAGATGTTCTTGTCACAGGGAAAACGGCCTGTCGCCCAGAAGCCATTAGCCGCTATCTCGCCTGTTGCAGCTCGCTTGTATGCATTGCCGAATTGTTCGCCAGTTTGGTATAAGATGACGAATCGCCCTGGGTTTGAACGGAGCTATTTTTTAATTTCTTGGCAGTATAATGTTTTCAGGGGTTCCATGAAAGCTTTATCAAAGGCTTGCTTTTTGTGGCTGGTGTGTGGTGGAAGGCAAATGGTGTCAACATGATTCTCTCTATGTAAAGTAACGACCTCCATATTCCTTGTGTGTGAATAGTGCCCGACCAGTACGAAGATAGAAAGATCTTATTTTGTCGGCTTCACTTGTTTGATGAAATGAAGAAACCACTGGGTGAAAATCTCGCTCTGTAACCACCCCGAGGAATGGTACGCGTGGATTGCTCCAGGCGGTGTGCCATTCATCAGTTGTTGTTTCATGTATTTTATTGGAAATACAAGTAACGGAGGAATGAAGTGTCCAGTTGGACTCATACAGCTGACGACTGTCACAAGAGATCCCCGTTCTGCGGATTGAACAGAAGATATCTGACGCTTGCCTTTCAATGCTAATATTTTCGTGTGTCTGTGCTGTACAATAGTGATGCCGGTTTCGTCGCAATTGTAACGTCTTGCAGGATTATGCAGAATGGTGTAAATAGCGGGTTCGTAGATTTAAAAAAGAAAACTAAGTGGGGGCTGTAACTGAAATTTCTTGATGACGATGAAGGAAAATCTTCAACCACTTCCTTCCATTTTTTCATTTCTCTTGCAAAATTGATTTTTAATTCCGTTTCTTACAGCAAGTTGGTAAGCGAGACGCATGGCTTCTGCCATTGTCAAGCCAAAAAACTTTCTTTCCAGCAAAAGACATTAGTCAGCCAGATCATTTTCTGCTTCACAAGTAAGAACTTGCTTCCTACCCAGTTCTGTTTTTATTGCTTCACTTGAGCTTTCCTGCTGGTCTTTAACGTAACGCTCTGGTGTGGTACGTTGCAAAGTCTGGACGCTTTGAAGCTTCCCATTTCCTTGTTCCTCAGAGCCGCAGTAGCTGCCGTCATCGTTTCGGGGTCCCATTTTTTCCTTTCAGCCACCTGTAATATTACATAACCCAGAAGGAATAATAAGCAAGGTTCTGACTTCCTAATATGGGGAGCCCTGTATTAGGTTATTCATACCTCTCCATAATAGGCGAAAACAGGTGCTCGAAATAAAGGGTGAATAAAACAGAAGGGCCTAAAATTGTACCTATGAAACATAGCAAGGTTTTAAGATTACACTAACAGAGAACTGAGCGCTATACTGATTCAGAAAACTAGCTTACCTGCAACTGCTCATGAGTCACAGTTTAGGGATAAGCAAAAATTTCACGGCGCACCAAAACAAATCCAGTACCGAAGTCTTTAGCAACTGACCGTTTATAATGTGATTACAATTAATAACCTCATCAGCTTAATGATTTACATTCTTAAGCGTAGATCGCAGCACATCCTGGTATGAAATAATGCACTTCCCCAAATTAGGAAACCTCCCTATAATAGGCGATTTTCCCCTACATTTTATAAAGCTCCTTGGTGACGTAACATTCCGGTACCCAGGAGCACATCTCATCAAGTTAATGTGTTGACACGAACGGACAACCGCCCATTATTTGAGCGAATTCGAACGTATTCGCGAGACGTCACATAAGAGATGTACTTGAGAGAAAGAGCTTTATTTTGCAACCAAGCCAGCTTATCATAATGTTATTGAAAGCGAACTTACGCCACATGGGTACGACAGGAACCATTGGTAGCATCACGCAGAAGCCCAAAAAGTTTATCTACGCCACTTGCACAGTACAACAACCTGCAATTCGCGAACGCCCTTCACGGTCAGCACTCTGTGAATCGTAGGAAGACTGAGAGATCGTATCACTTAACAGCCCAGACAAGATGACGTAACTGCGTCCGAATTGCCGTGCTTGGAGAACAGATAAGAGAAACGCCCTGTATGTATTGAGGCGTTGATATTGTTGAGCGTGACATGTTTTGGGGCTGTTTTGAACATGGTAATGAACCTGCATGTTCTGTACAAGCGAATAATTTGTTGTTTAGATGAGCGACAGTCAGATAATCAAGGAAGATTCTGCAAGGTGGCAGTTCGATATTGAAGTCCATCAGAACTGGTTAACCGGTCTGATGCCGGCTAATGTTAAGTGGTCGCCACGAAGTGCGCCACATACACAGCTGTGCGCCCACCTGTGACGGGCTGCTGAAGCAACGTGATCTTGTTGCAGTGAATCATAGCCTGAACTTTCAAGTCATATTAAACCATGAAACGACTACTATATAAACTGTAATTTTAACGCATTATCTTGGTACACATGAACATGGATCATTGTACGTAACGGTTCACACATATTTCTGTCTGTCATGACCCCACCATCTGTCCTACATAAATATAATTACTGACATAGTGAGTGGAAGAAGGAAAACACTAACGTAGCGATATTGTGAGAGACTGCATCACTGTCATAACGAAAATTGATGTCATGAAGTGTCCTTACACACAGTATCTCAGTGAAAGTATCGTAAAAAGTACTAATGAACAACACATTATCACAATTTGCCTATGATAAATTTGATATGAATTGTGAATTGCAGATTCTTGTATGCTGGATTATAGCAGACGAGCATATTGCCCAAGAATATATAGGTCGGAAAAGTTTCATATTTATGTATGTTGGTATTAGTGCAGATATTCATACACGCACACACACACACACACACACACACACTCACAATACATCCATACGTTGCTTTCCTTTATATTCCCCATATGTTTTTAGAGTGCTGCTGTATCCGTTTTACATTTTCCCCATTTCCCGGACCGTAACATGCACCCTTTCTTTGGGAAGCACGGTATAAGGTTATAAACTTCGCCTGCATCCTACAGTCCGTAGGCGAGTCAGTATGATCTTCAAAACAAATAAGATTCCAGCTTTCGCTGAAGGGAGGGAAAGAAAGGTTTTTTTTTGTTCCTCGTACTGCTTTTCATTTAGCACGCAGTGATACGACTACATAACAGAGTAACACAATTTGGTGATTATCTTCTTTTTAACTGTTTGTTGTTCATCCTAATCACGCTTATTAATAATATATGAATGGTTTGTACAGTGCATCAACTAATTGTACAAATATATTGCTTTTAGTATTGGAATGCTTTTCTTAGCATAGTTACTTGGGTTGGTGGTCGTAACCAGACTGGGTTTGTACAGGAGTTTCTTTAGAATGTGACCGAATCATCTTTATGCAATCTGCCTTACAAACCTGTTGGATAAGTGCAGATGTTTACTGAACTGACAGGCATGTAATTACAATGACAACTGTTATACGAAACATATAGTTGTTTGTAATATGTTGATGGAGTAATATCTACAGCAATGCTGATTTTATTACAGGGTGTCAACTATATATTGCTAACAAGCAATATAAACACACCCGATTTTATCTGTTTTTAACGATATCATAGTTTGATATTTTATGACCATAGGTTGCGCTTAAGACGTTAACTGTGACATTGGGTGGTTGGAATTTTATATTTTGTGCATTTGTTTGCGTATTGTGTGTATTCTTGTGTAACACCCTGTTGATGGTTACAGAAGCGACCGAAAAATATTAGTGAATAGTAAAATATGTTAAAAAATGTTTCGTCGATGAACATTTGTTAGTGTTTTACATAAGTGTGAAATATTGTTTAATGCAGGATATGGAACATATAAAGGATGGGTAAACTTCTCCGTTTTCTCTTTGTCTTGTTCGCTGCATGTTCACACAATTGTCAGTGGTTTGAATGGCCAAGAAATGAAGAATAAACGGAATGAGGATGAGACCAATACCATCTCTGATTATATATGCACAGCCCCAGCTCAGATGGGATCTTAATCAGCAATAGTACCAAATTAAAAAAAAAAGCTTAGCCAATAAAACGTTTCTTATTTTAAAGTGTACCAACGATGTGAAATTTCCCGTGTGTAAAGGAAACTAAAAAGAAACTTGTTGAACTGTTAATCATTACAATATTTATGCAGACCACTTTTAACACAATGGGACATTTCGTAATAAAAGCACATAAACGAGCGTTCGCTAAACAGTAATGCCTCCTACTTTTGGTATGGAGATGGGTGTATGTATGTATGTATGTATGTATGTATTTGAAACAAACCACAGAACAGTTAACTGACTGGAACTTTGTTTTCACCTCTATGCAGTTAGTTATGTCTCCACATAATCATATTCGCGGTCTACGCAATTTTGCCGTTGTTCAAGTAGAGTCGTACATCCTACACGACATAATTTTGCGCTTTGACGGACCAGGTTCATCGCCTGACGCATATTGATATCCTACGAGATGTTCCTTGAGTCGGGAAAGCGATGAAAATCTGACGGCGCCAAGTAGCGGCTGTGTGATTGGTGATACAGGACGGTGAAATCTGTACAGTTCTGGCACTTGTGTGCGGTCGAGGAGGAGAGTCTGCACCTTGCGAGGACGGACTCTTGCAAGTCGTGCTGTCAGCTTTTCCAGTGTTTTACTATATCGTTCAGAGTCACTGGGTGTGCCAGTTGGGGTTGTAACTGCACCGTGCCTTTAAAAATGTCCCAGAAAATCGTGAAAGTTTCTTTGCCACCAGACGCCGCGGTCTTGGATTTTTTAGGTGCTTATTCTCTGTGACTGAAATCCATTGACTGCCCTTTGTAAGCTTACACCGCCTATGAAGATGGAACAATGTGTTCCGAAATGTCGGCATAAAAATACAGACGCCGAGGAATCACCCAAAAGAAAGAATACAACATTCACAACAAGGCGAAAGTTTGAAATCAAGGATATTTAAAGTTTTGCTGTTGATTAGTTGAGACCTAAGTCCTAGATTAGGTCCTCTATTTGTTATTGTTTAGGGAAATGCGTCTCTCTGCATGCACTTGCTTAACAAAACTCGTCACGAGCAGTTAAGCTTACACTTTCCTCTCCTGACAACGAAACCACAGGAGAAATTGGATTAGACACATCTTCACCGTTTGGAACTGGAGCTGTAGATGGGGGTATACTTGGATACAATATAACGGCAATTAGGGTCAGGGTTCTGTGTACGTAACGGAGTTATATCAGCGGCTAAGAAAGCGGCCTATTCCACACAAGTGATTGACTAGCACAACGGGATGACGTTGTCCAAATTAGCAGCTACGAGATCTTATTTTTTTCTTGTAGAGGGAATCGCGTTGTGTTTGAGGATTGAAAGACAACAGTAAAGTTATTCGTTTCAGTCAAACTCAACAATATTTTATTTGCCTTACTGGCTACTAGTTTCGGTCATCAGACCATCATCAGGCCATCCATACACTGCATTTGAACAGGTTAAATGTAGTGTACATTAAAATCAATATCGTATGGAATCCCATAAGACTTACACCAGTGTTGTAAGTCTTATGGGATCCCATACGACATTTAATATAACGTGCAGTACATTTAACCTGTTTAAATGTAGTGTATGGATTGCCTGATGATGGTCTGATGACCGAAACTAGTAGCCAGTAAGGCAAATAAAATATTATTATGTTTGACTGAAAGAAATAAATTCGTTGTCTTTCAATTAAGAGAGTTTAGTTTATTGCAAGATATGTAAAATGCTAAGAGGTCGCTGATACATTATTATTTTTATTCTGAAAGTGCATGCCTCAACTGATGATAAATGTGATGAATGAAATTCGATTTTCTAGGAGGAATTAGAGCAAGCGTTCGATCAGTTTCCTAAGTACGATATGAAAATTCTTTAGAAACGGCAGATATTTTCAAACCGACAATTGGGAACGAGTGGCGGAGCTCTTACTGATACTTCGTCATCCTAGCTTATGTCATCCAGACGTTTTTATTCCGATGACTGCAGAGGCATTGCGGTGAGAGAGGGTGTGTATTATTTTGCCCTGTACATACACTGTGCTGTAAGGATTAGTGTCAAATTTCCCCCAAAAAAATCTGTAGGGGTAGAGTTAGACAAATTAATCGGTTATATATATATATATATATATATATATATATATATATATATATATATGCTGATATCTCTCTGTATAATACGCAGCGAGAACACTCGCTCAGTGTATTGATTTT
>Ga0123352_10012757_pt1 | contig 13306 bp, 5 predicted proteins | sample TergutLab28metaG_FD_89700 | JGI IMG/M metagenome (GOLD analysis project Ga0123352, IMG submission 89700) | Labiotermes labralis P1 segment gut microbial communities from Petit-Saut dam, French Guiana - Lab288 P1 | ecosystem: Host-associated > Arthropoda: Insects > Digestive system > Gut ... | reverse complement strand
TGTGGGTACAGACTGGGCTGAGGAAAGGCACGGAACGGCTTGATTTGTGTGTGGAGGGCAGCAGTGTGATTGTTGGTAACTGTGGGTACAGACTGGGCTGAGGAAAGTTACGGAACGGCTTGATTTGTGTGTGGAGGGCAACAGTGTGACTGTTGGTAACTGGGGGTACCGACTGGGCTGAGGAAAGCTACTGAACACCTTGATCCAGTTGGCCGGCCACATACCGACTGTTACCGTTCGCACACCCCAAACATAACTTTAGGCAGTCCATACGTTTGCAGTCGCTCTATTTGTCAAAACGTACAGATGCTATTCACGTGGACTGACGTGTCTGTTACCAGGTAACAGCAAAAGACAGGTATTTTTAACTGCAAGAATAAAGCGCAAGCTGAATATCCAGAAAATGAGTCAGCCGTTTGTTTGCCTGTTCCGTCGTCTTAGCAGGCACCAACAGTCTGTCGGTGCTCACAATCCGGTCACCAGACACTGCCGGTGCTCACAGTCCGTTCACCAGACACTGCCGATGCTCAAGTCCCGTCACCAGACACTGCCGGTGCCCACAGTCCCGTCACCAGACACTGCCGGTACTCAAATTCCGGTCACCAGACACTGCCGGTGCTCACAGTCCCGTCACCAGACACTGCCGGTACTCACAGTCCCGTCACCAGACACTGCCGGTGCTCACAGTCCGGTCACCAGACACTCTCCTGCGGTGGACAAAACCGAAACGCTGAAGGAACTAAGATGAGGCATAAGAAAAACTCTCAGTTAGCAATCAAGCCTGTAATCCGTAGTTCCCACCCTACAGAGAACACATTCCGTCAGAACTCCAAAGATCAACCAGTAAATTCTGTACGTGTTTATTAAATGACGCCTGCTTATTGTAGGTACATGAAACACAGAAAAATAGCTAAGGTATGGGGAAACATACATACATACACACACAAACATACATGCATACATACATACATACATACATACACACATACACACACATACATACACACACATACATACATACACACATACATACATACACACACACACACATACATACATACATACATACATACATACATACATACATACATACATACATACACAATAATTGATAACACCATACATGCATACATACATAACTAATTGTAAATATCACTGAAGATAGATAATCACTGCAGTATTCAATGTAAAAAGCATGTAGTATTACAAACAAAATGTAATGGAGCATGCCAATAAATATATTTAAAAAATACATACATACATACATACACACACACACCTACACACTACATACATACACACATACATACATAAACACACACACATACATACATACACACACACACACACACGCATACATACGTACACACACACACACGTACATACATATATACATACACATACATACACACACACATACATATATACACATACATTCCATGGATCCATAAGTGTGTCACAAAGACAGTAGGATGTGGAACGAGTCACAAATACACCAACACACAACCTGTGCACAGTACAACACAACAGTACACATAACCAATACACACAATATATAAGTATTGTCTTGAGGCAGGATATCGTTAAACCGGAATTGTATCAGCACTTAACAATTCGAAGTCCGTAGAAGGCAATTTTCCCTACGCACGTTATCGGAACTGCTGTATTGCCAGCAAACAGCACGTTATCGGAACAGCTGTATTGCCAGCAAACAGCACGTTATCAGAACAGCTGTATTGCCAGCAAACAGCACGTTATCAGAACAGCTGTATTGCCAGCAAACAGCACGTTATCAGAACAGCTGTATTGCCAGCAAACAGCAGACACACAAACACCTTACAGATACACAACTAACAGTGGCTCTAATCAGAGCCAGCTAAACACGACACAACTGTCAGCCTGCAACATGGTCATTATTGTTACCACACACGGTGCTGATAACAGTGGGGGCGGACCTTGGAAGGACACAACAGTCCGTCTGTCTGTCGGTTGCAGGGAAACTTTTCAAACAAGCAGACCGTGTGCCTTGAGACTGAACATCGAAGCGCGTTCGTGCACCCACCGTTGCAGGGGAAAAGCAATAATATTACATATTCTGAATGTGTTTCTCTGGCCTTACGTATCGAGCATGCAATGCGCATGCGCTAAACTGTCATCTGTGGACTGACCCTCTCTACAATATTTTCCCACATTGTCTCATAACCGGCACCATTTTTCGGGGTAAAGTTACCGAACATGAAACGTGTGTTTTGATTTTCTGTACAACTTCTGATCGAAACGTTTCTCATTCTGAGAAGAACTGATCACAAATGTATGTTGTTCTGCTGTAAAGTGCCTGATATTCTTGTCTGATTATAATGAAGCTTGATTTCAAGAGATTTTTTAAAAATAATCAAATACCAAGTTTCATGACAATCCGTACAGTGGCAGCTCAGTTCTTCCGTGCGGGCGGACAGACGGACAGACAGATATGACGACGCTAATAGTCGCTTTTCGCAATTTTTGCCAAACGCGCCTATTCAGGCCAACGCAATCTGTCCTAAAAAAAAAATACGCACATTCATAGCCTTAGTCACACAATTTCCTCCCTTCGCATCTCTTTTTTTTTCCGCCGTATATCGCTGTCCACTCTGCTTCTTATCTTGGGGGGGGGGTCCCGTGTTCATATCTCTGTCCTGAGACCTGACTGAGTTTTGCTCGGTCAGGACAGCACCTCAAATTAGGACTGGATTCCGTCCTTCTATACCTTTCGCGATTCACACCTCGTTAATCAACCCGTGCTGCCGAAACGTCGCTAAATAAATATAGACGTAGTCCCAAAACGTAATGACGCCGTGTAGCTTGTTGTATTTTGTGCGTGTTTCTTGTGCCAAAGGATGAATTTCAAACGCAGTAGCTCAGTAACGACGTTCATTAAACTCTTCTTATTATTATTACTATGAATTATCTAAAAGTTAACTCCTTTATCATCGCCTGTTAAATCCGTGACGGACGGACGTAATCTCTAAATCGTCTGTGTTCTGAAGCACATAATCGAAAAGCACGTACGGTTGGTCCTGCAGCACGTAACAATGCCCCAAACACCGGACTGATTTGCATCAAACTCGGTATCGTTAACATGAAACAAATGAAGTCGATACGTTCGCGGTCTGCATCAAACCTCAGACTCAATCAGGCGGAGGTCGTCCCCTGCGTCTTGACAGCGCTTAGCCGTCAAACCACGGCACAGACGTCGATTTCACTTTCCTAAGCTCGGATCCAGTGCAACCATTGCGTAACACAGCTCACGCATTTAACGATCCCACAACACACCGCGGCTAATACCTTCCGCGTGGAACTGTAAAAGTGTGGCTGTGAGCACCACACCGTGACGGCGTAGGGTGGCGTGGCGGCCGGCTTCAATGAAGTAAAACTTTGTGTCATATTCCTAACTGGGTTCAACTGGCTCAGAACCAGGCCCAGTGACGGCTCGTGTGATAAAACTTCCGGTTAAATATGGGTGGGGAAATTTTTTGTTTGGCCGATTAACCATCGGGTTCTGAATCATGTATGAAATGTCAAATGCAGCCTTCTACAGATACATCGTCATCCTATAGTTATTATGGGGTTACAATAATCGCACACCGAAAACAGCAAGCATGGTAAAGAACGTCTGGCACACAGCGACATGATGCAGAATGTAGCAGGTTTGTGGTGGTGCCCAAAAAGGGAATTTTGTAAATACGGTTATAAGACTTTGTGCACTGTGACAGCAATTACATTAACGAGCGAAATGGCACTTTGTGTCACGGAATTCGTTAGGTCTGTATGTGGGTGTGAGCGGCACCATTGGAGTGGAGACGACAGCTGGTACACGGAACCACTGCGAAAATGGGAAACGGAAGGAAGGAAGGAAGAAAGAGAGAAAAAGAGAACACAAAGAGAACTGAACGAAAGGGACACTATTTTATAAAAACAGACATATTTAAGACACTGCATGTTCCCAGGTAGTGGCAGCGCGCACTCATAGTGCTTTGAAGTGAAGGTACAGCACACACAGACTGCCGAAACACGTAGCAGGAGAGTTCGTACGTCTGTTGTGTTCTTATACAGTGCATGTAAGGTTTCGTTTATAAAGGTAAATTGGTTAGGAAGCGGAAAAGGTAGCGCTATAGACCTTTTGTGTATGGAATATATGGCAGGATTTGACCATTTGGGAGGCAGCAATATGGCAGAATTTTGATAATAATTGGAGAGCTGCGTTTGGGAAGAAATTTTGAAGTTACTGTTGGTAGGGCTGGATGGGAAACTTCTACAGTGCACTGTAGCTACCACAGTGACACCTGCCGAAACGCAATGTGTAATAACCTAGAAGGACGGAGCGTTCAGTGCGCGAAATATAGTGCACTGATATCAACCGGCACAGTGACAACTGTGATGCACTGATATCAACCTGCACAGTGACAACTGTGATGCACTGATATCAACCTGCACAGTGACAACTATGATGCGATGATATCAACCGGCACAGTGACAAATGTGATGCGCTGTTATCAACCTGCACAGTGACAATTGTGATGCGCTGATATCAACCTGCAACCTGCACAGTGACAATTGTGATGTGCTGATATCAACCTGCACGGTGACAACTACGAAGCGTTGATATCAACCTGCAGAGTGACAACTGTGATGCGCTAATATCAACCTGCACCCTGCACAGTGACAAATATTAAGCGCTGATATCAACCTGCACAGTGACAACTATGATGCGCTGATATAAACCTGCAGAGTGACAACTATGAAGCGCTGATACCAATCTGCAACCTGCACAGTGACAAATATGAAGCGCTGATATCAACCTGCACAGTGACAACTATGATGCGCTGATATAAACCTGCAGAGTGACAACTATGAAGCGCTGATACCAATCTGCACAGTGACAACTCTGATGCGCTGATATCAATCAGTACAGTAACAACTGTGATGCTCCGATATCAACCTGCAACCTACACAGTGACAATTATGATGCGCTGATATCAACCGGTACAATGACAACTCTGATGCGCTGATATCAACCTGCAACCTGCACAGTGACAACTATGAAGCGCTGATATCAACCTGCACAGTGACAACTGTGATGCGCTGATATCAACCGGTACAGTGACAACTGTGATGCTCTGATATCAACCTGCAACCTGCACAGTGACAACTATGAAGCGCTGATATCAACCTGCACAGTTACAACTGTAATGCGCTCATATCAACCTGTACAGTGACAACTGTGATGCGCTGATATCAACCTGCAACCTGCACAGTGACAACTAAGAAGCGCTGATATCAACCTGCACAGTGACAACTATGATGCGCTGATATCAACCGGCACAGTGACAACTGTGATGAGCTGATATCAACCGGCACAGTGACAACTCTGATGTGCTGATATCAACCTGCACATTGACAACTGTGTTGTGCTGATATCAAATTGCACAGTGACAACTGTTATGCGCTGATATCAACCGGCACAGTGACAACTGTTATGCGCTGATATCAACGTGCACAGTGACAACTTGTCACCTTCGTCAGGTCTTACACGACCTCACTGACATTTGTAAATGCATCTGCAAAGCTATTTGCAGAAAGTTTGGAATTCAAGAGCACAAACACTGTCTTCCGACAAGCCACTCCGGCTACACTTTTGAACACCTCACACCGCACGGTGACTGGCGAATGGCAAGTCGACGGCAACGCATTTACAGATCATTAAATCCCTCGTTTCGTGATACTGCTTACTTACTCATCCTCTCGTTTGTATCTGTGCGATGTCCTGAGGGCTCTTTTCAATGTGTTTACTTATCTGTGGTGTATTTAAAAACGTTGTCAATATCTTAGTCTACGAAGAGTCGAGCGTTAGGAATGCAGCACAATTAATTGGGGAGGAGGCTTCGACACGATTCAGGCGGTGAGCTTCCGGCTCCTCACCGTGGTAGCCCGGGTTTAATCCCGAGTCAGTCTATATGAGATTTGTGGTGGACAAAATGGCACTGTGACACTTTTTGTCACAGTCCTTTTATTCTCCCATGTCAGTCTCATTCCACCATGCTCCATACTTATTCAGCCATCTATCACCCACGCTACATGGGCCTAATCTTCGTAACTGATATAGCGTCTTTAAATAAATCGCCTAAAAAAGAATTCGGCATGATGCGGAAGGCAAATTTCTTGCCCTAGTGGAGATAAAATCACAGAATTTTTGTAAACGGACTAAGAAATGCCACGAGATGAACAGCCTAGTATGTCCCCGAGCCAAGACTTAAACCCAGTACCCCCCAGGTACGAAGTGAGAGCAGTTATTATTGGACGGTATATTTTGTTGTACAATTAGACAGATGTCGCGGGGCACTGGACTCTCCAAGAGCGGCGGTAAACCTGCAGGAGCACGGACCCACGTGAAGCTGCTGTGGCCACGTGATTGAAGGAAAGGGAAAGTTGTGGGTCATCTCGTGGCTGCCCGTCGTGACAGCTCACCAGTCGCAGTGTACGTCGTTGCTTAGCGGATTTCATTTTTCGGAAGGGTTCAGGATTTTCGCATCATCAACACAACATCCAGCTGGCGCTGGGAGCACTTTCACAGGGGTAGGGGGGGGTGGGTAAGTACCCTAAAAATGCAGCAATATATCCCGGCAGCACCGTATCATAACCCAACCTGAACACGGAGGCAGTACCTTCCTGCAAGACACCGTCAAACCACCCACCGTACCGGACTGCATGTACCGTACACGGCGTCCTAAATCCGTTCTGAAATTTCTGGCAGCACGTTTCTCCGAAACGTGCGATACAGCAAGACCAGACAGTAGGCTGTCATAACCCACAGACCAAGTTCCTCGATTTTCCTCAGTACATTCAGGTTACAGAGCGTCACAAAACCCCAGAGGATAAGCAACAACACACAGAATACGGTTCTTCACAACGAACAGCGTGACACAAACACGCAATGTTACCAGCAAATGCGACACGACTCCACATCCCTCACACACGTAAATGACGAAACGGATGATCGCCAAGTAGCTAGCGTCATACGGTACTGCAAGTGGGTTCGTACAGTTTGGTCGGAAAGTAACGAAATGAATAAGATAACTTTAGCTACTATAATGTTTTTACATGAAAATCAAAACTCCCACACAAAAGCACTCTAAATCATAACCAAGTGCACATTGCAGTACGCACTTGTTAACCTAAATGTACAGGTGGTAGGCACGAGCCTGATGACGCTCCCTGTAGCGACCGAAACATGTGGCCGAAAGATTCTGAGTTAATTAGAGCTGTGTTTAGGCTGACCTTTGGGTTTGATTGCACCTAACCATTTGGAACGTAATACGGTAAAAGAGCATCTAACAGCAACTACAGGTGTGATGTCCACTGAAGTGAGCATTGTGCAGCCTGTCGCAAGCAGCGGGACTGAATTACATTTGGTGCTTGATCGGCAGCGTGGCTGAATGTTACCGCGGCTGAACGGCACTGTGGCTGAATGGCACCGCGGCTGAATGGCACCGAGGCTAAATGGTAACGCGGCTGAATGGCACCGTGGCTGAATGGAACGAGGCTAAATGGTATCCCGGCTGAATGGCAACGTAGCTGAATGGTACCGCGGCTGAATGGCACCGTGGCTGAATGGCACCTAGGCTAAATGGTAACGCGGCTGAATGGCACCGTGGTTGAATGGCACGAGGCTAAAGTAAATGGTATCGCGGCTGAATAGCAACGTAGTTGAATGGTACCGCGGCTAAATGGCACCGTGGCTGAATGGCACCGTGGCTGAATGGCACCGCGGCTGAATGGCACCGAGGCTGAATGGCACCGAGGCTAAATGGTAACGCGGCTGAATGGCAACGTAGCTGAATGGTACCGCGGCTGAATGGCACTGTTTTTCCATACGGCACGTTTGGGTATGGAAGGTTTGTCTTATGAAACGTGGCCTTTGTCGCTCCGTGAGTGGCTCCCGACCGCACTGCCTTCATGTTCAGGGTCAAGCAGTCCCTACGGACACTCATCAACACTGCGTGACCCTGAAGATAAAGGCGTCACAATCTTTCGAAACGTCTGTTTCCACACGTATTTATATAAAGACACGACGTCACATCCCAGAGGGCCCGCGTCTCCAGCCAGCCTGCAGTGACATTATAAAATCTCCGATCGCAATAAAAAGTTCCCGGACTGCCCTCTCTGCCCGTCCCGTCCTTCCGCATTTTCCCATACAGCAACTGCAGAACTGGTGACAGAATGTCGGTTACACTTCACACCGCAACGGTTTGCCGCCACAATCACGTCTCTAACAGTCCAGCAAACACTAAAAAACTCACGCGATTTACCTTTGCTTCTCAGCACAACGCTAACTTCAATTCGCCAAATACAGCGCCATTGTTTTATCTGACAACTATCGTTTGTCACTTCTCGCCGTTACTCCGCCGCGCAAATGGGCAGTTGGATGAGTGGGTTACATCAATACGATGAGACAGCCGACAGGAAGTGACAAACGAAATTTGTTAAATAAAATAATGACCCTACATAACAGACAAAGCATTCCTGCACACATTAATGCATACGTTCCTGCACACATTCCTGCAGGATTCCTGCACACATTCATGCACACATTCCTGCACACAATCATGCACACAATCATGAACACATTCATGCACACATTCGTGCACACATTCATGCTCACGTTCGTGCACACAATCGTGCACACATTCATACTCACGTTCATGCACATATTCATGAACACATTCATGCACACATTCGTGCACACATTCATGCTCACGTTCATACACACATTCGTGAACACATTCATGAACACATTCAAGCACACATTCGTGCACGCATTCATGCTCACGTTCATGCACACGTTCGTGAACACATTCATGAACACATTCATGCACACATTCATGCACACATACATGAACACATTCATGCTCACATTCCTTGCAGAACAATTATATACGTTTTATACAAAACATCCACGTACTGTAGAGCTTTCAGTTTTCAAAATAACCAGCCAAGTGTCTATTGTGTTTCGTCTCATAATAAAGGGGAAATGAGGATGATTTTGAACACATTTGATAGAATTCGTTCAGTTTTACTGATCTTACATCAACAGCAATTGCCTTTAATGACAAATACAAACTGTCATCGATTTTGACACAATTCTGTACTGTAGATGGCGTATTTAAAAGTTAATAATTCTTTAAGAAGCCCAAATTTCTCAGACAATGGCCACCGCACGTCACGCTTCGTACAAGAAGATAATTAATTGTCTCTATACGGCAGACTGCTTCCTCAAAAGCTGCTAGTTTCTCAGTCAGTCAACAAATTCCCTTCATTTTAAGGAACCCGAGATTTCTTAACCTAAATTCAAAACAACCCGCCACTTGTCCATATCCTGAGCCAGATTAATCCAGTCCATGCCATCCCACCCTATTTCTTTAAGACCCATTTTAATATCATCCACCCATCTACGCCTAGGTCATCCAAGTGACCTCTCTCCTTCATATTTCCCCACCAAAACGTTGTACCAGACTAAGGCACTCTTCTACCCTGAATTTGAAGGTAGCAGGTCTACCAGTGCACCAAGATACACGGAACTGAAACCCTGATAGACACCACCATTGAAGCCTCAGGTTGTACATTAAGACGTCGAGTTGCAATTTCACATCATAACAAGACGAAAAATAAAGAAAGTTAAAATTACTGTAAGAACATCTTTCGTCTGGGACATGACAATGGGCACAGGGTGAGCCGTCATGACACTGGGCACATGGTGAGCCGTCATGACACTGGGTACGGGGTGAGCCGTGACCCGAACTGCTGTCGTACATGTCCGAGAACGAACCTAAGACACGTAAGCCCTTGCAGATGAAGGAACCAGGATCGTTCGAAACGTCGGTAGTGGCTCACCCAGCAAGGCAGCTTCACATAGCAAAAGGACTGCTCTACCAGCTGTCACAGCTGGCAGAAGTTACTGTTGTGCTGCCTGCCGTGATATCCCACTGTGACATGCAAGTTCTCGTACAGATTGTCTTTCGCGTGATTACGGTTTATTTGCGGCATTAACGTGCAAACGATACGGGCAGTTACTTACGTTAACAGCATGCTGTTTGGACGGACTTCGTGCCGACGGTCTCGAAGATGTGAAGAGCTAAGCGCTGAGGTTTCGCGCAAGGATGTTATCCGAAATTGTCATTAGTGTCACAACGTGAACAGGTGGCACATTCTCTGATTATTCGCAGAACACTGACACTTCTGCAGGAACAAAATTAGCACCAATTGAAGCTTTCCTGTAACACCAGCTCGTATTACCGATCAGTTCCTCTGAAACACTAATTCGTATTACCGATCAGTTCTAAAACACCAACTCGTATTACCGATCAGTTCTAAAACACCAACTCGTATTACCGATCAGTTCCTCTGAAACACCAATTCGTATTACCGATCAGTTCCTCTGAAACACTAATTCGTATTACCGATCAGTTCTAAAACACCAACTCGTATTAACGATCAGTTCCTCTGAAACACTAATTCGTATTACCGATCAGTTCTAAAACACCAACTTGTATTAACGATCAGTTCCTCTGAAACACCAACTCGTATTACCTATCAGTTCCTCTGAAGCACTAATTCGTATTACCCATCAGTTCTAAAACACCAACTCGTGTTAACCATCAGTTCCTCTGAAACACCAATTCGTATTACCGATCAGTTCTAAAACATCAACTCGTATTACCAATCAGTTCCTCTGAAACACCAACTCGTGTTACCGATCAGTTCCTCTTGAACACCAATTCGTATTAGCAATAAAATGCACTTAATTATATCAAGCAAATTTCACCACAAAGCAACTGGGTGGACAAAGCAAACGTCGGCCTGCAGACTTCTACCGAACACAAATATTCACTGAGCTAATTTCTTTGTGTCAGTGTGGATACAGCCTGCCTGCTGCTGACTGTAATATTACGTGGTAGGCTATGGAGAAACAGCTTTCTCTTGCTGTGAAGCGGCGGCAGGTATTACAAAACGCTTCTCACATAACTTAAGCAAAACAAAACAAACTCAACCAACAGTAACGTCACACACAAACACACACACATACACTATGGCGGGCGAACTAAAATTACTGAAATTCGCACCTACAGACACCGCGACACCTAGCCAAGAGCAGTTCTGCACGGTATGTACCCCGACGGCAGGAGCAACTCATCTGCAAGACACCGTGCGCTCTGGCAGCGCTAGCCACTCACATATCCACCTTGCCCTGCCAACTCTCCCCACCACCTTCCCAGAAAAACCACTTCAATTTCAACACCCGAACAGCCTTATGAGTACACTGCATGATGTAAGCAAGTATTTGGAGTGTTTGGATAAAACCATGGACTAAGAAGCACCTAAGATTATGTTCTTTTATGAGTTGATACAGTCTAAGAAGCCACCTTTCAAAGAAAAATCTTCTGTTTAATTCCCATTTTGAAGTATTTTGGTTTCAAAACTTTTCGTTCAGTTAACTGCCATAACTATCCGCTTACGCTTCATTATTTGGGATACCTCGGGTTCAAATCCCAGGCCATATACTGCCTATGATGGGAGTTGGTTCACGTTGTTTTCCTCAGCCACCCAAGGAAACACCAGACCGAATCTTAAATTTAATCAGGATAGTTGCACATCCTCTCCAATTGGCTGATCATTCTCTGACTTGCCGATATTAAACTGAGCCGTGGACGAACTAACCAGCTAACTAGCTATCTAATTTAATGAAGGAGAGTCCTTCTTAAGAAGCTGACAGTTCGACAGCTTTCCAAGAAATTCGCCGAATTTTATAAAACCCGAATGTTCACTGACCTTCACAACAGTCTCCCACTTGAACCTCTGCCGAGGAAAATCATTCCATTCCACACTCACACATTCCACTACCTTAAGATCAATTTCAGTATTATCCACCGGTCTATGTCTAGGTGTTCCAAGTTGCCTCTTTCCTTTCGTTTTCTCCAACAAACCCCCGCACGACTTTACCTCCTACCCATACGTGCCACATGCCCTACTCATCTCATTCTCCCCCACTTGATCGTCCTAACAATTTCTTCAAATAAGTCGCAAATAACTAACAGACTATTTTTATAATGAAAGTGGTCTATTTGTTTTTAACCATTCTTTGCACAAAGCAATTCAAATGCATTCACAATACTGACCAGTCACTGGCTAAGTTACTCCGTACAAGATTCGAAACTGAACACCATCACCTAGCATAATCACATACGGACATTTCCATGCAGATAAATACCATGTTTAGTTCTTTGAAGGATATTGCAAGGCAGGCTGTCTAGTGCAAGGTGATGAAAGGTATTTTGCACTTCAGTTGTTTTTTGTTTTTTTTTTGTTCACATTTTCGTAAGACCGTTCATGTGATGCGGATACACTTACGCAAATAATCGCCGGCAGTATTGATTGGTTGTGAAAATCTGAAACACAAAAACTGGTTTTCCGTTACGTAACGTGAAGGTGCTGCTAGACGTAAGTGGCACTGTACAAATTGTGGCAGAGAGGTTTCTCGGTATTGGCATTACGAACACTGTCAAATTCCCTGACAGGTGTTAAGGACACCCCGTATCAAAATAGGTACTTATCATGCGCTGACTGATCGTTACCGGTAGGGTTTGAATAACTCGTCAATTCAACTGACTGATCCCACTGCAGCAGTTACTCATGTTCTGAATAACAACTGGTTTACAAATGGGAATGTTTACTAACAGAACAGTCGAATCTTCCACTATGCTACTCCAATTCATTCAGCAAAGTATGCAGTTTGGTGTAGTGCTGTTGGCGGCCTATTACTGCTACACGAGAGTACAGGTGGGGACGTTAGGGGAACAAGTGGAACAGAAATGTATTCCCTTCTTGCAGATAATGGATAATTATACCAGTTGAGTTCTAACTTCAACAAGATGGCAGCATATTATACTGACAGCTAAATCTTTAAAAACCAAAATTAAGCTCCGTTACATATAAATATTCAGCTCGTACCGCGCAGTAAACACACTCCGTCTGGGTTATAAAAACCAGTCAGTTAATGTTGTATAGGGAAATAATCGCTGTTTGTTCTCAGATCCACACAAAACACATAACCTGAATTATATATAAAGACCCAGTCCGTACCGCGCAGTAAACTCTCCGTCTCGGTTATACAAACCAGTCAGTTAATGCTGTATATGGAAATAATCGCTGTTTGTTCTCAGATCCACACAAAACACATAACCTGAATTATATATAAAGACCCAGTCCGTACCGC
>Ga0123352_10012755_pt1 | contig 13306 bp, 17 predicted proteins | sample TergutLab28metaG_FD_89700 | JGI IMG/M metagenome (GOLD analysis project Ga0123352, IMG submission 89700) | Labiotermes labralis P1 segment gut microbial communities from Petit-Saut dam, French Guiana - Lab288 P1 | ecosystem: Host-associated > Arthropoda: Insects > Digestive system > Gut ... | reverse complement strand
CACTACATACACAATACAGCTACACTGTACATAAACTGTACTGTACCGCCATGTTCAGCTGTCCCTCACTACATACACAATACAGCTACACTGTACATAAACTGTACTGTACCGCCATATTCAACTGTCCCTCACTACATACACAATACAGCTACACTGTACATAAACTGTACTCTACCGCCATTTTCAGCTCTCCCTCACCACATGCACAATAGGGCTAATTAGTATATAAAATATACTGAACCGCCATGTTCAGCTGTCCCTCACTACATACACAATATAGCTTCACTGTACATAAACTGTACTCTAAAGCCATGTTCAGCTCAATCTTACTACATACACAATACACCTTCACTGTACATAAATTCTACCCTAACACCATGCTCAGCTTTCCCTCAATATACACAATAGAGCTAAACGGTACATAAACTGTACTTTACCTCCATATTCTGCATTCCCTCACTACATACACAGTACAACTGCACTGTAAACAATATATACTGTACCGCCATATTCAAATCTCCCTCACTACATACACAATACAGCTACACTGTACATAAACTGTACTGCACCGCCATATTCAAATCTCCCTCACTACATACACAATACCGTTACACAGTATATAAACTGTACTGTACCGCCATTTTCTGATCTCCATCACTGCATACACAATACATATACACTGTACATAAACTGTAATGTACCGCCATGTTCAGCTGTCCCTCACAACATACACAATACAGCTACACTATACATATACTATATTGTACCGCCATGTTCAACTGTCCCTCACTATATACACAATACAGCTACACTGTACATAAACTGTACTGTACCGCCATTTTGAGCTGTCTCTCACTATATAAACAATACAGCTGCACTCTACATAATCTGTATTGTACCGCCATGTTCACATCTCCCTCACAATATGCACAATACAGCTACACTGTAAATAAACTTTACTGTACCGCCATATTCATCTGTCCCTCTCTATATACACAATACAGCTACACTGTACATAAACTGTACTGTACCGCCATATTCAGCTGTCCCTCACTACATACACAATACAGCTACACTGTAAATAAACTTTACTGTACCGCCATATTCATCTGTCCCTCTCTATATACACAATACAACTACACTGTACATTAACTCTACTGTACCGCCATGTTCAACTGTCCCTCACTGCATACACAAAAAAGGTTTATTGCACATAAACTCTAATGTAACTCCATGTTCAGCTGTCCCACACTTCATAAACAATACGGCTACACTGTATATAAATTTTACCGTGGTGTTACACACAGGCATACAGGCACACTGTCAAGAATAATATAATATGATTTTCGAAATTTTGCGAGCGCTTAAATTGCCGAAACACGTACACACTCTATGCACGCAGGTGCTACCGTCACATTATTAAATATACAGGCATTTTTAGTCATATCTGAGGTGACGTGTTTTGCCAAATGTAATACGTCAATTATATTGGAAATTTATATATATTTATTTTTAATATATATATATGTGTGTGTGTGTATGTTTGTGTGTGTATGTATATATGTATGTATTTGTATGTATATATATATATACATATATATATATATGTGTGTGTGTGTGTATGTGTGTTTACAGGAGCGTTTCCAAAACATATAAAAATTCCATATTCGCATGCTTACCTGTTATCAGTATCATGTTACAATTGTGTGTTTGTGTATGTGGTTGTATGTGTGTTTGGGTGTGGGTGTGTGTGTGTGTGTGAGTGAGTGTGTGTGTGTGAGTGTATGCGTGTGTGATGTGTATGTGTGTGTGGGTGTGTGTGTATGTTTGTGTGTGGGTGGGATTATATATGGGTGTGAGTTTTGTGTGTATAGTGTGTATGGATGAATGTGGTTGTGGTTGTGTGTGTAAGGGTGTGGGTGTTTGTGTGTGTGTGTGTGTGTATGGGTGTGTGATGTGTATGTGTGTGTGGGTGTGTTTGTATGTGTTAGTGTGTGTGTGTGGGGGGGTTATATATGTGTGTGCGTTGTGTGTGGTATGGTGTGTATGGATATATGTAGTTGTTTTTGTTGTGTGCATGGGTGTATATATGTGATTGTGTGCGTATTGTGTTTGTATGTGCCGTGTGAGTGTGAGTCTAGTTGCGTGTGTGTGTTTTGCATCTGTTTATCTTGGTTTGTGTGTGTTGTAGTGTGGTGTGTGTGGGTGTGTTTGGTGTGTGTAGTGTGAATTGTGTGTGTTTGAGTTTGTGACGGTTAATGTGACTTTTGTTGTGGTTGAGTATGTGTGTGGTGTTGTTTGTGTGTTGTACGTGTGGGTGTGTGTGAATATGATTGTGTGTCTCTGTATGCGTGCGTATTTTGTTTGCGAGTTTGGTGCGGATGATGTGTGGGTGTGTGTATGTGTGTATTGTGTTTTGTGTGTGTATCGTTTGTGTGTGTGGGTTTTTGTGTGCGGGAGTGTGTGAATATGAATTTGTGTCTGTTTCTGCTTGCGTATTTTGTTTTGTGTGTGTGTGGTTGTGTGGTGGATATTGTTTAATTGTGTGTGTGTGATTGTGGTTTGTGTTTGTGTGTGGTTGGGAGTGCATGTGTGTGGTTAGGTGTTTGTGTGTGTGTGTGTGCGTGTATGGGTGACTGTGTTTTTGCGTGTTCGTGGGTGGTTTTTAGTATGTGTGTTTGTATGAGCTCGTGTGTGTGTGTTGGGTGTGGGTGCGTGTTTGTTTTTTTCTTTGCAGTCTCTATTAACACCACGCTTCATTACAGAGTAAATATACATGTTTCGATTATCTTGAAATACATTTAAAATATTTTATTAAAAAGCAAATGAAAATTTAATCATTAATTTATCTGACATTTCGCTGCTTTTCACAGACGTTACAACTTCTAAAGTTATGTACTTAAAATATTTGTGATCGAAAATATTTTGTCTTTCCAGTTTGTTTAATATAGGGTCTAGTGCTCTAGTGGTCTATCCGTAAATATGTTTATATTTACATCTCGAAATTAAGCATTGATTTTGTGTATCCGATGTGTAGAGTTTGGAGCCATTATATAAATTCTTCCGGTTTGTTGAAATCTACCGATTTGAAAATTCATGAAAATGCGTGTGATTATTTTGGGAGCAAGTCGCTGTTTTTGGTAAGCCAGGATCTTTTGCTGGACATTGTAAGTAGCTTCAAATTTTTTATTTGAAATCTAATATTTTGCACTCATATATTAATTGTTCTGATAAATGACCTGTCATCACAGGGTTACATTGAATTTTCTATTAATTTGAACCTGTGGAGATAAGATTTTTTCCATGGCCAGAAGCAATAGCTCTGAACACCGATGTTATTGGTATTTTCAGTTTTATTCTCTGGTTTTCTGTCGGGAAGAACGATTGGCATTGACCTCCTTTGTCGGTGCTTTCCCATTGTCTCTGCCACTTTCTGATCCCTTCCTTCTTTAGTTCAGTGCCAAATGTTGTTACCGGTGTCCTACTGTATACTATATTTAGTTCACCGATATACTCGGCTGCTGCTTTGGCGAGTTTCTCTGCCAACTCATTCCCCTCAATTCCAATATGTGCCTTCAACCATCCGAAGTGGATCGACCAATTGTGCGTCATGAGTTGTCGAACTTTGTGTCGTGTGTCTTCTCTTAAGTGGCTATGTATAAAACTGTTTCTGAGCGATCTTAAGGTCAAATTGCTCTCGGTGTAAATGGCTACTGTTCTGGTGTTGTGGTGTGAAAGTGATGTCACGTCATCAAGTGTCTCCAAATTTGCTAATTTTTGGGATTTGAATGTTTGAAAAACAGATTTGTACCTTATATTTGCACTGTTTTTAAGCACTTGGTCCACATATATCAACGCTCCTGCTCCGACTTCGCCCCCAATTTTGCTTCCTTCTGTACAGATCTCTGTTCAGTACGGTGTTCAGTCACATATTTCCATTAAGTTCATTCGCCGTGCAGGATGAGGTCATTCCTTAAACAGCAGCTGTATTTCGCATACATATTCACTTCGTTCTGCGTTGTGCTTTATTTTTACAGACTCGCCTACTCTTCTTTTGCAACTCCTATGAGAGGAAATGTAGCCAACATACATCAAGTTTCGAAAGAAACGTTCTGTAGGCCTTCGTGAAATTAAAATCTATCAGTCACTGTACTCTTTGCAACATGCGTATATTTCATTGATTTACTACGGCCTCACAACAAACACGGGGTCCTTACGTTAATAGACCGAACAGTGCCCAACGTATATTTTCAAGCGCTTTGTGGCCCAGACCTCAATGAAGTTTTGCAGTTCTGCCTAATATGTGTGTCAGTTTAGTGCAGATTTCGGCTATAAAATTATTGTGATTAAAAATGAAATAGACTGTACACGTATATATATATATATATAAGGTGTCATTCCTTTCATCAATACAGTCTTCCGATTTTAAGGTATATGTTAATAGTTTCATTGTTCCTTTACCTTCGTAAAACTATGCGATTGATTTGGTTTCAATAAATTGCGTTCCGTTTCCTTTTGTCCATTTTTCAATTTAGCAAGAACTCAGCTTGCACAAAATTCTGCTACCGACGGAAAATTATCAGTCGTCATATTCGCGAGACCAACTGCAGAGGGAATTAATTTAGGGCGAATTGTGTGTGTGTGTGTGTGTGTGTTTGTTTGTGTGATTGTATGTGTGGGTGTGTGTGTTGATGTGTGTGAGATTGTGTGTGTGGTGTGTGTGTAGTGTGTGTGTGGGTGGGTGTGTGTGTGTGTGTATGTGTGTGTGTTTGTGCGTGGGAGTGTGTTTTGATGTGTGTGGGATTGTGTATGTGGGTGTGGATGGGTGTGTGTGTATGTGTGTGTGTGTGTGGTGTCTGTATGGTGTGTGGGTGTGTGTGTCGTTGCGTGTGTGTGTGTGTGTGTTTGTGTATGGATGTGTGGGTGGTTGGGTTTGGTTGTGTCTTTGTGTGTGTGTGTGTGTGGGGGGGTGTGTGTGTGTGCGTGGATGTGTGGGGGGTGTGTGGTTGTGTGTGTGTGTGTGTGGGTTTGTGTATGTGTGTGTGTGATGTCTGTGTTGTGTGTGTGAGTGTGTCGTTGTGCGTGTGGATGTTGTGTGTGTGGTGTGTGTGTGTTTGTGGATGTGTGTTTGGGTGTGTGTGTGTGTGTGTGTGGGTGTGTGTGAGTGACTGTGTGGGCGTGTGTGTGTGTAGGTGTGTGTGACTACGTGTGGGTGTGTGTGTGTGGGTGTTTGTGTGTGTGTGGGTGTTTGTGTGTGTGTGTGTGTGTTGTGTGTGTGTGTGTTTGTGAGTGGATGTTTTTGTGTAAGTGTTTATGTGTGTGTGTGATTTTGTTGTGAGTATGTGTGTGTTTGTGTGTTTCTGTGTGGGTGGGTTTGTGTGGTTTGAAGTTGTTTGTGTGTGCGTTTGGGTGTGTGTGTTTGTTTTTTGTGTGGGTGTGTGGGTGGGTTTATATTTGTGTTTGGTGTGTTTGCGGGTGTGTGTGTGTTGCTGTGGGTGTGTGCGTATTTGTAGGTTTGTTTGATGTCGGTGTATGTTCGTGTTTATGGGTGTGTGTGATGTGGGTATAGGTCCGTGTATGTGTTTGTGAGTGTTGTTGTGTGTTTGTGAGTGTGGGTGTGCGTTGTTGTGGGTGTGTATGTGTTTGTGTGTGTGTTTGTGTTGTTTTTGTTGGGTGTGTGTTGGTTTTTGTTTGACGTTTTGTATAAACATATGTGTGGTTGATGTCTGTGCGTGTTTTTGTGTAAGAGTGTGTGGGTGTGTGTCGTTTGGGTGAGTGTCTTAGTGTGTGGATTTTTGTGGGTGGATTTGAGTGTGTGTGATTGTGTGTGTGTGTTTGTTTTGGCGGTGTGGTTAGTGTCGGTGGTTATGTGTGATAACAAATTTGTTTGGGTCTGAGTGTGTGTGTGTTGTTGTTGTGGGTGTATATATATATATATATATATATATGTGTGTGTTTGTTTGTGTGTGTGTGTGTTTGTAGATATGTGTGTGTCTCTGTGTGTAGGTGATTGTGTGTAAAAGTAGATTTGTGTTTTCGTATTTGTGGGTGGGTGTGGGTGTGTGCTTGTGCGTGTGTGGGTTTGTATTTGTGTTGTGGGTGTGTGTGTCGGTGTTTGTTGGTGTGTGTGTGTTTCTGTGTGAGTGTGTTTGTCTGTGTGTGGTTTTGTGTGTGTGTGTGTGGGTGTGCATGTTTTTGTGTGTTCGTGTGTGTGTTTATGTGGGTCTGCGTGTTAATATGTGTGGGTTTGCGTGGTTGTTTATGTGTGGGTGTGTGTGTGTGGGTGCGTTAATGTGGGAATATGTGCGTTTTTATATGTGTTTGAGTCTGTGTTTTTGTGTGTGTTATTTGTTTTTGTATGTGTGTTTTTGAATGTGTGCGTGTAACGCAAATGGTTTCGGCAGAACAAAGGCCTGCAATTTTGATTGGATCATAGTAGAATTTTCGACAGAAAGACGAATAATATTTTGTGACAACTGGTGCAACACAGCAGCCAGTGTCACGGTAATTGGATGGACAGGAAACCTGCGATGGAGAAATCAATAATACACTGAAAATTTGTAGTTTGAAAACCAGAAAGGAAGTTCCATCTTGGGAGATCTAGGCATTGATAGTTAAGGAACAGCAGTAAGACGATCTGCAGTGATGGGTTATAATTTTTAGAGTTCAGATAAGAAACTACATGTTTTCTGTTAGTCATTTCATGTCCCACCGCACATAATTCACAGAGCACCAATATTGATATCTTTAAATAATCTGCCCATTATATCCTGTTTTTCTCAAGTCACTTCGACTTCACCTCTGTCACCTTGCGCCGTGCTGCTGCTGTGCTGCTGTACGTCCATAATGTAGTCACTTTGCGAAATGTGTAGAAGCGACAATAATTCAATATCCGTTAATATTTCAACGTGTAATGAGAGAAAATGCATAGCAAAGGGCGGCTTTGGAACGATGAAACAATTTGGACTGACTGGATCAAAAAGATAAAACAGAACGTGACGTCAGAACTGCGTTCAGTATGTTGGCTCTAATGGAATGTGCAAAGGAGAAGAAATGTTTTTGGGGAAACTTGAGATTTTGAAGGTTCGCGCGTATTCTGAAACATACCTGCCACTTTGAGGCCAGATTTTGACTGTTGTTATTACAAACACAGAAGGTACAATGTATATATGTTGTTAGGACCAGTGAGTTTGGTGTGCTTAAAGCAACATTGTTTCCTGTATGCATTATTGTAGACAAATACGCCACAGTTCAAATATTTGTAAATCCATATGTTCGGAACTGCGCCCTGACTTAATTATCCTTCTTCAAACAATTTCTACTATAGCAAGTGGTTCCCACTAATCACAATGAGAACAAGTGACTATTCAGTAGGAATCCCCCACTCTCTTGCTGCTCCGCCAGTTACTGTCATTCGAGTGTAAGTCTGCCTCTCATTTATTGACGTCGACTTCTTTATGTAACTGAACAGTCCTTCAGTAAGTGTGCTCATTTTATGACACCCACATTTATTTATACTGTATTAAACCAAATGTTCAACTTCAATACGCACCTAGAGGTATTTGTGTTATTTCAAACTTCTTGCGAACAAACACGCTGTTTATATTGAGAATGTACTGCAGTGTTAATGACTGCCTTATGGAGCCGGAACGATAAGCAGTTCCGGTTCAACAGTAAACTGTGTGGGCAATATGCTCAGGTTTGTCATGTTCCATCACGTGATACTGTACTGTACTGTCAGACGGTACAATGGGGCGGGAAGGAACTGGCTCAAGGGAGGTCTTCATCATTTTAGTTCGTTTATTCATTATGAGAACTTTTGGGCGGAGAGGTTATAATTGTAGGAAAGGACTGTAATGAGAGTATAAATAATTGTCGAGCGGAGTGAGAGCATTCACCGATAAATACACAGAGAATGAGACCAATATGGCACAAGACCAATGAAGGTGAGCCTGAAAATCAAATTAATAACGTACTGTAAAATATTGTGTAAACTTGAAAAATATTGATGCACCGTGTTTACTGCAGTCAGTTCACAGCACAATTTGACTGCACAGGTACACACATTTACTGTCAGGATATGTCATTAGTTTAAATAGCAAGGTTAATGTGCTTGTGACATGTAAATTTTGGACTTGATAATATTTAAATAGGAATGAGTCCAAATGAGAATTGATGACGACGAAAATATATGTCTGAATAGCAATATGCTCTTATATTACACACCGCAATCATGCTATGAAATATGATCAATCAGTAAACATAGATACAAGTGTTTTAAATCTTCTAGGTGTAAACATTGTTACTCACACAAACATTAATTGATAAAAATTTTATCACCCAATATAGAGCGATTTAACTGTAATATCTTACACAATGCATTATTTAGATATTCACTGGTCTGTATGTTGCTGTTTTGTCACGTGTTTCTTCCCTTGTATCTCGTTATCCCTGATGATGACTCAGCTGAACCGAAATATGTAACACAGTATTTAGTGTGAAATAAATGAAATAAACTGACTGTAATTGCCTTCACTTGTACTTATTTAAACCAACACCTGCACTACATCAGAACTGCATGATATCACGTGATGGCAGCAAAGTCAGTTCTGTTGTCATGTTAAGATATTGGATACAATGCATTGTGTTGGAAATGTAAAATTAATTTGAAAGTGGACATCCAGCTCTATTAAAGATAAAATATTTAAAAGTAATAAAATATGAAATCTGTCTGAAAAAACTCTCGTCAATTTTATTCTTTCAAATGTTGGCAGTATATACAGTAAGGTAAAGTACAGTAGAGTACACGTATTACTGAAATACATGTTGACTGACCACTTAAATATAAAATTAATTTTTTTTAAATGTACAATATAAAATGAGTTCGAATTGTAAACGGATTTGAATATGAACAGTATAAAATATTTAATAAAGTTTTTAAATATACAATTTATATATTCGCTTTAGTAAAATTGGTAAAATTTTTTAAATATAAAATCAATGTATGGATTTGTCTTCGGATGCTCTACAATCGATATAATTTGTTAGAAATGAGTACTGGAGTTGTATGATGTTAACTTCTGTGTTTAATTTATTTGACAGCTTGATGTTAAATCGTGTTATTTTGGCGATGTATTAAATACAATATTAAATATCAAATTTTGAATTTTTATTTTTATATTTAAAGTCTCGGAAATTTTCTTGAAATCTTGTGTGAAAAAGGCAGTGGTTTTGTCCAATATAGATTTTATTACAGTCTTGGCTTTTAAGCCGGTAAACACCAAATTTATTTTATTTATTGCGATTGGTAATTTTTGTGTTAAGAATTTTCCTATAATGTTATAAGCTTTGAATTATACTTTTAGATTTCTGTTTCGAATTACTTAGAGTTCACTGCTGCATGAAAATTACCAACTTGTATAACTGCCAGCAAGTAATTCCCACTCGCACACACACACAACAATAAAGCAAGTGCATTAGCATATATACAGCTCATAAACAATTGTGATATTGGTGAGTGTTACTGCAACGTCATTTTATTGAAACCTAACCTTTTATATTTTCAAACAACTGAACAACAGAAGAAAGGCAGCACAACTGTTTTACTACGTACTTGTACAAAGAAGGGAAGGAGATACGGCCATGGTGATACAAGTTTCTCTCCCCTAACTCTACCAACAGTCCGTCCTTTCAAGTATATCTCAGCTCTGCGTGCTTCTTTGCTGAAAGTCGAAATGAATCATTTCTTCATCATGTCAGATGAGACACTCTGATATTTCAACAGTAAAAACAAATTGCTCAGAAGCTGATGGTTAATGAGCCCATAAAGAAATCTGCCGTCTGTCACGCAAAGCCATTCGTCTTGACGCCCATCCGTTTCCTGTTCTAATTCACCATATTACGCCCGTTAACATCTTCCGGCACTCAGCTATCTTCAGCGGTCTTGTTATTTCATGTTTTCTGAATAAAAATATGTATACCGTCGTCTGAACTGTGTGCTAAATGGCCGGCTCATCATGGTCTTACTAAAATTTTAGTCATTAATGTGCATTATTTATTGGGTAGGGAAAGATTCAAAGCTCGCTTGGCAGACCAAGTAGAAGATGGGAAAATAATATTAGCCTAAAAATAAGCTAGGAAAATGTCTTTTGGGTTAATTAATGTGGCTTAGACTAAGGAAAAGTCGTGAGCTGTTGTGAGAGCGGTGACTGTCTTTTGGTTTCCATAACGCCTGTCAGTTTTGATGAGACCACCAGTGGGCTCATCAACGGACTGTGCGAAGTTGAGAGTCTGAAGACGTGTCAGTGGAGTGGCGACAGCTGTGACAGTAGGCAGCAGAGCTTTCGTTATTTGAAATAACCACAAATTTCGTTACATCACCACAAGATGTCAGTTGACAGCAGGCAGATTGCATCACGGGTTGCGTTACATTATTCACTGGCAAAACACTGTTCAGCTGTTCAATCAATATCACGCAGCTAGCCAGCCCTGAACTTGTTACCTCAAACAATTGTTACGCTATTTGGTCTGCACTGGCCGACCGGCGTCAAGGTGACCACACACTGCAACGTTACAATTCGGCGAACATTACTGGCTTTAAATATTTCAAGCATGTGAAGGAACACACAAAGGATTGAAAATATTTTCGGAAACCCCCAACGAAGGACAGAATTTTGAAGAAGCACATGACTTCGAAATTTGCCAAATAAACTTTATCTTATTTATAATATTACTTAATATCAGGAAGGAGATTAACCCTCTAAACCACAGTGGTCACTATATGTACTACCAGTTTAACATTCAGCAATTCTACGTTCCGCCCACACAGTGTATTTATGTGTTTTGTGTGGATCTGTAAACAAAAAGCAATTATTTCGCTATACATCCTTAATTGACTGGCATTTATAACCAACAAGCAGTGTGTTTACTGCGCGGTACGGAAGGAATATTTGTGTATAATTCAGAAAATAGATAGTTTTGAAATGCTTATTAACAAATACACTTTTTTGCAGGAAGAACAAATGACTGTGTCACTTCAAATCGCCCAACTCAGTATAGCAGCCAACGGCTAATTTTTGCCCACAACAATTCGTATCCTGTGTCCAGAACTGGTGATATTTTATTAATCGGCTGGCGAAAATTTAAACTCTCGGGGACAATTATCCACCACGGATTAGGTTCTCTGTTTATACCACAACAAAAAAAAATAGGAAGATAAAATATCTTAAAACATTTATTCAACCCTGTGGAATATTAATCAATATTGCTGAACGCATTAACCATCGAAGTTTAGTTCGTGGTACAGACAGTAAGTTTTAAATTCCGTAATGCAAATTGCTTAACTTCTGTTAACATAGTTCGTTAAAGAACTATAATTTATACACGCTAAATAACTAATTTGCTCTGTGAGCAGGCACAAGCCTGCATATGAGGCCGTCCTTCTGTAGAACGGGGAGTGAGCTTTTGCTGAGTGGTTAGAGCTATGAAGTAATGGGGAATGGTGATTGGAGGGGGAAGGTGATACCAGTCGGTGACAGAAACACACGGACTGTCACTTCGTCCTCTACAAATCTCACGTGAAATGACGCGCCTCTTTACTACTTTTTCTGCGCAGCTACATTTCTTTGGGATCCAAAAAATATTCTGCCTGTATTGTAAAATATTTAGAAACACCATCTGAGGGGCGCCAAGAAAAGTACAATTAAATCGAAGAAGACATAAGCACGGTTGTTCTGTTCTGCGCGGTCTGAAGAACACAGTGACAAAAACACACACACACACAAGGTAGGACTCTCCTGGACGAAGGAAAAAGAGTCGCTGGAACAGATGTCCGACAACAAACAGCATTCACAAGACAGAGATATATGTGCCGTCATACGGATTCGAACCCGCAATTCCAGCATACAAATATCCGCAGAATCACGCTTTAGAGCAACTTGAGATGGAAACACAAAATCCTGATCGAATCAGAACAGTCGGTAACTGACGTGACGTTTCTGTGCACCGTATATGTGTATGTTTCTTATAGAGTGTTGCAATATAGAGAGTTCAATGTGTTGTAATTGGTACTGTTTTGATGTCATTTTGTTGTATATATATATATATATACACCCACAGACATAAACACAAACTCACACACACACACACACACACACATTCAGATATGTGTAGCTTAACGACGAGGATACGTTCTCAAAATTTTACCTTCAAGCGATTTCGCTGTTGTATTTATGTATGTATGTATGTATGTATGAACGTATGTATGTATGTATATATGTATGTATGAACGTATGTATGTATGTATGTATGTATGTATGTATGTATGTATGAACGTATGTATGTATGTATGAACATATTTATGTATATATGCATATATGAATGTATGTATGTATGTATGTGTGCATGAATGTATGTATTATGTACGTACGTATGTATGTATATATGTATGTGTGTATGTATGTATTTATGTATGTAAGTATATATGTATGTATGTATTTATGTATGTAAGTATATATGTATGTGTGCACTGTCTACCCAACACGCCACGCACTAATATTATTACTATAAAATCTGTCATCTCTACTTACACGTCATTTTCACTACGTCAGATTTGTGGCTAAATTAGATCAGTCATTATAGGTAATGACCTACCTAAGACCGAAAGACCAATGGACCCGGTTCTCTCACTGTCAGTTGCAACGGTTTATGTGCTTAGCAGCCCATCAACACAGGCTAATATAGTTCCCCGCGAACCCCATAGAGTAAGATTTGTCACTGAACTGAAGATCACTACTGGGCAACACCAGAAGTTCGAGATTAGGAATTCGCACAGCGAAAACCCCCCAACCCGGCAATACGGCTTTGGTTGTTTTCACGTGCAACCGATAGGAGCAGCAGAACATTTTATGCTACATTTCAGTGGAAAGCTTTGGGGTTAATTTGATTAAAGGTGCGTAATGTGTCTATATGTGTTCTGCTGACAAAACAGAGCGACTGGAAAGTGCGGTGTCATATTTAGTTATGTTATGGCTGGCTGTAACAATTGGAAGGTGCGGTGTGTTGCTGTGTGACATTTAGTGATGTTATGGTTGGCTGTAACAATTGGAAGGTGCGGTGTGTGGCTGTGTGACATTTAGTTATGTTATGGTTGGCTGTAACAATTGGAAGGTGCGGTGTGTGACTGTGTGACATTTAGTGATGTTATGGCAGGCTGTAACAATTGGAAGGTGCGGTGTGTGGCTGTGTGACATTTAGTGATGTTATGGCAGGCTGTAACAATTGGAAGGTGCGGTGTGTGGCTGTG
>Ga0123352_10012752_pt1 | contig 13307 bp, 10 predicted proteins | sample TergutLab28metaG_FD_89700 | JGI IMG/M metagenome (GOLD analysis project Ga0123352, IMG submission 89700) | Labiotermes labralis P1 segment gut microbial communities from Petit-Saut dam, French Guiana - Lab288 P1 | ecosystem: Host-associated > Arthropoda: Insects > Digestive system > Gut ... | reverse complement strand
CACCATGTTTCACCCTCGCCACATTTTTTAGGTAATTCATTGAAAATATTTTCGAGATACACATAAACACCTGCAAAACAGTTTGGGAAACTGTGATTCAGAAGATTGGAAAACTGGATGTTAAAATTAAGTGCATTTTTCATGGTTGTTTTTATCCTCTCCGTTATTTGAATTATTTTTTCGTTTTACAAACGCAGACATGACCGATGATGTTACGGGCACTACCTATAGATGCAATATCCTTTGACAATATATCCCCTTGAAATATCCATGATGCACGACTATATTCGGTCTGTCCATCAATCGCTTCAAGACACAGCCTTTCGGTGCTTTCAAAATCTAAACCTGTTACCCATGCTTTTGCTACGTACATTTCCGGGATGTCAAAATGCCTCAAACCGTCAGGAACAGGGGTGTCGGGCTTCATAAACCTACCGATGGTATAACCTTGCAATTCGCTTTTGCTGAGGGTCATGTCATAATATGGTTGACCTTTTTCATCATTTTCATGAAATTCCCACGTTATTAGACCAAAATTGTTTGTTTCTTCTGTAGCATACTCACTTAGCTCGTCAAGTTGCTTAAAGACATCTTGGCTTGTGGCCACCAAATAGTCAAACATTTTTTCGCCGCACGGGTCACAAAAGGCACGGGCATATACAGATTGTCCGATAAAGCGGCAAGCACCCATTTTTACAAACTCAAACTTGTCCAACTGTTTGCCGGTTTCATTGGTTTTAACTATAACACTTGTTATGTTTTCATCCAACTCGTCGGAAGTACCAAGCAAGCGTTCAAGATTGGTGTTATCTGTCGTCAGCGATGTTTCAATTTCACATGCCCTGTCATAAAGCATTTTAACATCAGCACCATTGTTGAAATCTATTTGCCTTATTTGTCGGATAAAGCCCAACACAATTTCTTTTAAGTCGTGTAATAATGCGACCTCGCTGTCGATGTCATCAACTTTTCTATCTAGTACAGAAAGCACTGCCTCAGAATCGCTTGCATCAAAAATCGCGCTAATGTCCGCAATAGAAATGCTCATCTTCCGTAAAATGAGGATTTGCCTTAAACGCAAAAGTGCAGTTTCGTCATACAAACGATAACCGGAATTTTCGCAGCGGGAACTTTTAATAAGCCCCATTTTTTCGTAATAGCGGAGTGTACGCGTTGTTACATTGTAGCGGTTGCTGACTTCCTTGATTTTGGCTAATTCGTTCATGGTAATCTCCCTTTCGTTTCTCGGTTCTTCGCCCGATAAGGTAATGATAAAGTATTACCTAAGGTCAAAGTCAACAAGGAAGTAAAAAATATGCACAAGCGTTATACTTCATCTACTTTGATACATGGTACAAGCCATCTGCACGGAGCATTATGATGGTTCTTTTTTTCGCCCTCGCTTAGAAATAATTTTGCGTTCCATCCTAAATCAGTATAGCAAGTGACGAACCCTTGGGGCTTAAACTTTTTGACAACATCAGCCACCTCATCACCATACACGCCTTTTGCTACGTAGGAAGCGGGTAAATCTCGATAATCCAATCCCGCAGGAACAGGCGTATTGGCAGGGCATATAACACCGGGCATGTAGGTGTAATAATCGCTTCCTTGTGGGGAATCGCCTGTCCAGCACACAAGCGAATCTTTGATGACATATGGCAGATTATTGGTAAGTGAACCATGAGACAAAAATTCATTCCAATAATCGTCATGTGGTGTTGCTCCCATATCATCGCTTTCAAATAGGCATTTTCGGGCAACACCTATTATCCGCACATCGGGCATGATAAAAATTTCTTGTTTTTCGGGCAAACTTAATGCAAGTTTGTTAATGTTTTTCATTTCTACATCTCCTTCAAGATAGGTTATTGAAAGAGAGAAAACCATGCGTGGATAAGGTTTCAAAGCGACATCGGATTGCCGTGCTTCAGACGGTGATATTCCGCATAATCGCTTGAAAGCCAATGAAAACGCATCTGACGAACCATACCCCGACCTCATTGCAATATCAATTATTTTGTCGTTGCTGCTTCTTAGGGTTTTTGCCGCTCCATCGGGTTTTCGTCTGCGGATGTATTCTGTCAGCGTTATTCCGGTGTTGAGCATGAAGAATCGTTGCAAAACATCTATCGGAGACAGGATTATTTTCTCTATCTCTTTGAATTGTATTTCGCAATATAGATTTTTTTCGATATAGCTCAACGCTTGGTTGACTTTTTCTGACCAGTCCATGCACAATTTCTCCTTTATGGAGTAAGTTTACCCAATTTATTTGTGTTACGCCCTATAATTTTGAAACCAGAATTATAGGGGAGCTGGCTAAATTTTTTTATCTTTTACAGGAAACCAAACGCTATACCCAAAATCATCATTGACATCTTCATAAATAGGCGCAGCATTCACATCTAATTCAAGATTATAGTTTTCATACGGATATGAATGAGCAATATCCCAAGTGCTTTTTATAGTTTCACCATGATTTGGAGGTGAAAAGTCCGGTGCGCTAAAAACAACATATTTGGATTCCGGAATATGAAAAACATCAAATCCTTTTAATTTGCCTGTGTCGTAGCCGGATTCAACCTCCGCACCCCAACTAAGGGATTTATGTCCGCCCTCCGGGTAGACCATTGTTAGGTATGCGCCACACACGCTAATGATATTTGGTAACGCCTGTGCCTTAGCCATATTCCCATTTTCTTCACAGTAATCAAAGAACATATGCGGCGGCTTCTCATCATGGTTTATTTGAGAGCTAATCCAAATCCTCGCAGGTTTTACAATATGCCATATATCTACATCCCGCACCTTATAAAAACCTTGGTCAGCCGCTTCATGTGACACTTCTTCCATCAGTTTTTGCAAGTGGGTGTTGCTATCTATGATGATATCGACATCGGATTTTCTGCATTCACCCGGCGTTACTCCAAAAGTGGACTTAAACATCCTTGTAAATGCCTCTTGTGATTCGTATTGGAATTTAAGCGCAATATCTAAAATTTGTGCATCTGTATATTTTATCTCATACATGGCTCTGGAAAGCCGCGACCATCGTAGATACTCACCCAATGTCGCACCTGTAACCATCTCAAAAATACGGCTTAATTGCCTTGACGAATAGTTGCAATAGGTTGATACAGAATCCGGTGTTACCTCATGGATTTTTCCCTTAATGAATTGCTTTGCTTTCTCTACGGTCGTGTTATGTGTTTTCATTCCCATTACCTCGCTTTGTATTGTAGTTTATTTCATTATAGCAAGGCTGTAAAATGTTTTTTGATTATTTTGGACATGATTTTATTGATAAACCTATATAATTGTAACACACGTACTCATGTAATTTCCACCCTCAAATTCAACATCATCTTACTCAAATAAGTACCACCATGCCAAAAAAGCAGCTCCATCACGCACCCTATGGAATTTGATTTATGCGTTCACAGCACAGAGGGGGTACGTTTCATTACCCCCTCATGCCTAGCACATTGTATGATTTTATTTTACCTATCCATGCCGCGATTTTTCTTTTTCGGTGGCGGTGGCGGAATTTCTGCAACTGGCGTAAGATTTTGTGTCGGCTGTGCTTGTAATTGTGCTGGTTGTGATGGAGAGCGGTGCGCTGTTGGTGTTGGCGGTGAATACGGAGCAACCGTCTGCGCCTTACGTTCTTCATTTCTGCGGTTATGCTCATCAACTTTCAATTTCGCAACCGCCATACTATCCTCATAAGATAATTTTTCACCTTTACTATGACGAATTTCCGCATCTTTTATCTGTACGGCTCTGACAAGATTTGGGTACAACATTCTCTTGGTGTCACCAATGTCATAAACAGATTTATCAATCGGCTCATTCGGCAGCTCCATTTTTTCAGCCCAGTCTTTGTACTTGGCAAAACTATTCGATGTATCGTTTGCGCTAACGGTAGCCAGTACCCATTTTACACGCTCCATGCCGTATGTTTCGATTAGGCGGGTCGCAACTTCGATTTCGTTTTTATTAATGCCCATGTCCAAAGTAGCGACACTTTTTATGGCTTCGGCACACTCTCTGTTGAGATATTTACTTTGGAAATACTGCGCCGTTTCGCCTGTTTTAGATGCGTTAATAAACGTGGCTTTGAAAACAGGAACATTTGCAAAACCATGTTCCTGTCCGTGGCGTTGTATATCCGTAACAGGGTCAGTGTTTCGTTGCTCCAAATTTTTGTAGCCAAGTAGCACCCCTGCGTTGTGCCTTGCAACATTTAAAGAATTAAATTTTTCTTTTTCAACAGGCATGGCTTCACGCAAAGACTTTTCTTTTTCAGTCAGTTGGTTTATTTCTTCATTCAGACTTTTAAGGCTTGGAAACTTGGTTAGCTTCAATTCGTCATAGGTAAACGCCCTCGCTATTTTATGGGATTCAATATCAGCTTTGTGGTTTTCGTAAAACTGATTTTTGAAATACGCTAATTGACGAGGTGCATTATATTTTTTGAAAGTGTCGGCGGTTTTGCGGTAGATTTCGACTTGCTTTTTCAAGGCTCGGAGGTCTTTTAGCTTTTGCTTAATCACAGGCACTTGGTCTAACATTTCGTTGTACGCTTTTGCGGAATTGAGATATGCCGCATGAAGCGATTGATAATCCGCATAGCCGTTTTCTTGGATATAGATAAGCGTTTTTGCCATCTGCTGTAAATTAAACAGGGATGCCCAGTTTGCGTAGCCAACACTATTTTGTGCCTTGATAGATTCTTCGAGATTGATAAGGAATTGGGGCTTAGGTGGGTTGAGAATGTCGTGCCGTTCTCTATTGACTTTGCGGATTTCGCCGTTGAGTTCCCGTAACCGTGCATTATCCGATTTGATGCGGCGGTTAATATCACCACGCTCTGTGCATATGCCCTGCTTTTCTAATCCATGTGCTACAGACCCAAGATGAATTGTTGGGATTAAGTCTAAGCCTTGCCTTTCATAACTGCGATGGTCAACACGGATATGCCCCTCTTTATCAAGATACTCATTCAAAGTATTAGCCCAACCCTCGCGCCATATTTCTGCGTTATCACGGTTATCCCAATCGGTGGTGGTAACTTTTTTAGTTTTGTATCTGCCGCTTGGGAGTTTGATTTTATCACCATTATCATCAAGGATATATTCCATTTTCGATTTTGCTCCCCATGTGCCGTCTTGTTCCAATGGGCGCATTGTGAGTAGAACATGGGCGTGGGGGTTGCCATCGCCGTTATCGTGAATGGAAATGTCGGCGCACATTCCCCGGCTCACAAAATGTTGGTTTACATAATCATTTACAAGATGCACATTTGTCCAAAAATCAAACTCGACGGGTAGGGCAAGTCGAACTTCACGAGCAAGCTGTGCATTTACTGCCTTTTCTACTTGCTCCACAGCATTCCATAGATATTGACGGTAGTTATATTCAACTGGCGCGTGGTCGGGTATGAGAATATCAGAATAGACCACACCGCCTTTGCGACTGTAATCATGTAGCACTCCGTCATATTTGTTTTTGTGTGTTTCTGCGGCACGGTATGCCGCTGCTGCTACAACGCTTTCCCCTTTGCCCCGGCTGATGATTTTCATACTCATGGAATATATGGCGATAAGCAGACCTCCCTTCATGGTGGATTGGTTTTATGTTGTGGTGTTGCAGTTGCGGTTTGGTTTTTAACAGGCGCAATGCGCCGCTACGCTCTTAACAGGGGCGAAGCCCCGCTAAATGCAAGAAGCATGACCACATGGACACGCTTCTTGCATTCCCCGAAGGGGCGCACGACGGTATCAGCTTGCTGATACTGTATAAGTGCGCTATTCGCCGTGGGGCGAATAGGTGGAGGCTACGCCTCCGACGATTCCGCTAACGACGTAGTTGTGCCGCCATTTGTGCCACTGCTGTCGGCGGTTTCGGACACTTCATCGGCGATTTTTTCCGCTCCTTCGGAAATTATTTCGCCAAGACGTTTGCGCCCATAAGTGGTATTGATTCCTGTTTTTATGAACAATTCATATTGTACATCGGTGATGTCGATAAGGTCGGGCATGAATTTTTCCAACAAGCCGTGCCGCTTGTACAGGCGGTTATCTCTCGCTTTACGGTCTGCGGATTTTTGTTTTTGCATGATGCGCTTTTTCTCGTTTTGGTACTGAAGAATTTTGGCATCTCTTTCTGCAATTTGCTCCTCGTAGGTTTTTGTTGTTTTCGGCATAAAATGCTCCTCTCTGATTTTGGGTTGGGGTTGCCCCTGTAATGGTGTTTTATTTTTGGGCGCAAAAAAGCGACTTACGTTGTCAAATGACATTTTCGTAAGCCGCCTTTGCGGTGGTGCTTGTATTCAATTGTGAGCAAATGCTATTCTGCTTTTGGTGCCGTTAGCGGTATAACTTTACTCCTATGCTTTTCGACTTCGGAGAGTGATAAGCCAGTCATTTCCGCTATTTGTTCGCTTGATAATCCCATCTTAATTGCATTTGAAATTATTTCCGCATCCCTCTTATTGAGAGCAGTTCTCAACCGTGAACTTTCATCCCAAATAGCTTTTTGCCTTGCATCATATAATCGTTGTGCTTCTTCGGTTTGGCTCAAGCGTTTTAACTCAACAACCGCTTGTTTGATTACGGGATTTTTCTTAGCAAGCATATCAAACTCCTCCTCTCGCTCTGCTTTCAAAAATCTTAGCCAGTCATACTTTGTTTTGCTTTGGTCTTGTGATGGTATTTTGCCAAGTTCCAGCGTATTTATTTCGATTACATCTGTAAACTTTACGCCTGTTTCCACATCGTTCAATTGGAATTTGTGATGGCACTTGGGGCTGTTCTCTACAATCTCAAAATCCGATATTACTATGCTGATGGTCTTTTGAAATTTGTAGTCATTGCCCGATTTTAGTTGTGTTACAAGCATCTTAGCATTGTAGTAGGTTACACGCTCTGGAAAATCGTCTTGCTCCAAAATTTGCATTTCGATATGCACTATTTTTCCGCTTTTAGTGGTTAGCCTTACATCTACAATGCCGAGTTTATCGTCCACGGTTTCACGCTTCAAATGAGTATCCTCAAGCGTGATTGATTCGTATTCGTCCTCTGGTAACTCCAAGACAGATTTCAGAAAGTCTGTCAAAATTTCAATGTTGCGTTTATCGCCGAATAATAATCGAAAAATTACATCTACCTTCGGCAAAAGTATTTTATGGGTTTCTTTGTCCATAGTATTATCACTCCCGCTCATTTTATTATATGGCTTTTGCCGATTGTTGGTTGCTCTTTTTTGTCTGTTTCTCTTTGGCACGTTGATTACGTTTATACTCCCGCCACATGGCACGTTTCTCATCGTCCTCTGTGTCGGCTTCGGCTTCAGCATCTTCGCCGCCAGGGATTGCGAATTGACCGATATAGTTCAAATGGATTTCAACCATTTGCTCACGCTTGCCGCTACTTTTATTAGCTTCATGGACGATTATTTTATCCACAAACTCATGGAGCATGGGGGCGGTTAGTTCGCCAAAATCTTGCCATCGTTTTGCCAGTTCCAAGAATTTATCTACTCGCAAGCCATCGCTGTCGTACTGCTCCAACGCATTTTGCATTTCAGCGGTCTGCCGTTCCAGTTGCTCCTGTTCAGCTTCGTAGCCTTGCGAAAGTTGGTTAAAGCGTTTTTCGCTTAAACGCCCGGCAGCAAAGTCCTCATAAGTTTTCTTAAACAAAGTGTCCAGTTCAGCAATGCGTTTTTCGTTTTTGGAAATTTGCCGTTGGTGGTTCTTTGCTGTATCATTTTGTTTTACGTCAGAAGCAGCTCGTATGATTTCGACAAACTCCGTTTCGTTGTTGCGAGCATACGCCGTTGCACCTTGTATGGTTTCCAACACCAGTGCTTTCAAAAAATTGGTGTTGATGTAGTGCATGGTGCAGTCTTTAATGTGTATCTGATATAAGGAACAGCAATAAGCATCCCGCCCCTTTTTTGTTATCACCTTGCCTGTTCGCTTATCGGTGATTTCACATGGGTTACTGCGGCTATTGTACATACGCCGTCCACAATCTGCACAGTAGACAAGCCCTGTTAATGGGTTGGCTGCTCCCATCGAATCCTTGCGCCGTTTAACCGTGCGGCACTTCTGCGCCATATCCCAAATTTCTTGTTCTACTATGGCTTCGTGAGTGTTCTCGAATATCAGCCAGTCCTCTTGGGATTTCCAAGTAACGTTTTTATCCTTGAAATGGGCTTTTTCGGTGCGTAGGTTTACAGTATGCCCTGCGTATTCGGGCTTGGCTAATATCTTTGCAACCGTGGACGACTGCCAGTCATGGCGATACTTTTCATTTGCCCATTGGTGGTCGCCTACGCCTACTTTGGACATATGATAACCGGGCTTATCTACACCTTCTTCACGAAGTATGCGGGCTATTTCGCCGGGGCCGTTGCCCTCTATTGTCATTTGAAAGATACGTCGTATTAGTGGGGCGGCTTCTGTGTCTACTATCCACTTCGATTTATCTTGCGGGTCTTTCAAATATCCAAAAATACATTTATTCGTAGTGCGCTTGCCGTTTCTGCCCTTTAATCTAAATGCTGCTTTCAACTTTCGAGAGTTGTCACGGCTATACCACTCTGACATGATATTGATAAATGGCGCAAACTCCAAACTATCGGGGTTTATGCTATCTATATTATGTCCAATGGCTATAAACCTTACGCCATGTCTGCGGAATAACTCCATATACATTCCGACTTGAACGTGGTCACGGCCAAAACGTGTCATATCTTTAATTATGCAGACCGCCACATTGCCAGCTTCGACTTCCTTGATTAGTTGTTGCCAACCATCACGGTCAAAATTTACGCCTGTTTTGCCGTCATCTATAAAATGACGAATGTTTGTAAAACTGTTTTTGTTAGCATACTCAGTCAAAATGGCTTTTTGATTTTGTATGCTCATGGAATCGCCCGTCAAATCATCTTCCATAGAAAGACGAGAATACAGGGCAGTAATTTTGGTTTCTGCTTGCTGTCTGTGTAAAGGGTTCATAATGAATACCTCCCAGACAGCCACATTATCCGTAGCATTTTTATTTTACCATGAAAAGGGCGTTTTTTCAACGCCCTTTTTTCAAAAACACAAACATTTCTTCGATAGTGAATATTCGCCTTGCTTGCTAATTTCCTCACACCACACCAGCCTTTCCTGTATCAGCCTCCATACGAACGAGCCGCGCTATTTTTGTTTCAGCGGTTTCTTTTGCATTGGGATTCATGTGTACGGCTACTCGGAAAACGGTAGAGCCGAAACGCCGTGTGAAGTGGTGCGGTGGTTGCGAGCGACGTGTACCCTCTTGGGGTTTCTTGATTGCAATTGTAATAAGCAGTCCTCCCTTTGGATTTATTTTTTGTAATTCCTGTGCCAATCCTCGCCCAGAGTTTGGGGCTGGCGTTTTTGTTTCAGTTTTGGCAGTCTGCCCAATCCTGTTCCTATGGCCGGCCTTGTTTGACCTATTCCACGTTTTTGCAACCTCGCCGCTCTCGCACCTGTTTCTCTGGGAAACTGGCTAATGCGTGAGTGTGGTTTGGATGGTATCTGATTGGCTGCTCATTAAATTGTCAAGGTGCGGTGTTGTTCCCGCTCAATCATCATATCGGATTACATATTGACAAAACAAGGCTTTTGGACTACTCTATAAGTAACAGAATAACGCATGATATATAATTCCTGTTAATCTTTTTCACCCAAAAGCAAAACCGCCGTGGGCGAAGCCCACCTATTCGCCCACGGCGAATAGCGCACTTATACAGTATCGGACAAGCCGATACTGCCGTGCGCCCTGCGGGGCTTTTTCGCCTACAGCGGCGTGTAGCGGCGCAATGCGCCTGTGAAAACATAGCGGGCTTGCGCCCTGTAAAAGCAAAAACCGCCATACGCTGGCGGCTTTCGGAGGTGAATCTATTGAAAGTTTACGATTTCACAAGCAGAGAAAGAGAATTTGGGCGTGTCGTTTTCGCCCTTACTCTTGATAAAAAGAAACTGGCTGAAAGAATCATAATAGGCAAAGTTGACGAGGTACGCCGACTTCTTAATGGCGGTGATGGGGAAGTATATTATGATGAAGTCCGTCCGTTGGGTAGTTTGCTTTTATCATTCGAGAGTGACCCTAACGGCGATTGGAATAAAAACCATATGATACTGCGTGAAAGTTACGGCAAGGAAAAACTTTTGCGTATTACGAAAACGGCACGGTGGGAAATAGCCGCTCCTGTGCAGGAGTTTTTACAGTCCAAAGATGCAAGTGGTGAACCATCTGCCATATTCGCCGCTATTCGCACATGGGAAGAATATATAAACCCTGTCAATGAAAAAGCCAAATCCGCTGATGCGTTTACAGGCAGACTGCATATGCTGTACAAGCCATTTCAGATTTACGCTAAATATAAGCCGTGGCATGAATTGGCGGTCAAGGATTTGTCAGTTGCAATCCCAGGCGAAGAATCGGCTGTTGAATTGTGGTATCCAGTAATCAAGCGACCTTTTGAAACGGTGGTAGCGGCATCATCATTTTTACCGATTATTTTTTACTATACGCACAAAGTCAAAGAGTGGAATTTTGTATTCCGACAATGCACCGTCTGTGACGAACATTTCCTCGCTCGTAGCCGCCATTATGAGTTATGCTCTGACGAATGCCGAAAAATAAAAGCATCTGCCACAAAGAAAGAATTTGACGAACGTGCCAAAGGTGATAAGTTGGAACAGCTTGATGAAGCTACCTATTACTATTGGTACAATCGTTGGCGTAAATTGAAAAAGGGTAAATACGCTAACCTTGAAAATGCGGCGGCGTTCAAGGTTGAACTAGATGTGTTTCGTGATGAAGCTGTGAAACGCAAGGCGGCGGTTAAGAGTAGACAACTATCCGATGTTGATTTTTTTACTTGGCTGGCGCAACAACAAAATTTGGCTGATACGTTGATGGACAAATTTACAAACAAGTTGCAACCAAAGACATAATAAAAGCAGGGTGGCATATAAAATGCTCCCTGCTTTTGGTGATGCGTATTAACCGTAAATCAATTCGGCATAAATAATTTCGTGAACGCTGGCTTGATAATTATTCATACGCCCAACCCATGCCATAGGGTCTTGGGCTTTATCACGCTCTGTTACCTTGTTTTTGGGGTCTTTGCGAATGGCAGCCATCATGTTGTGTTTGCGTTCCTCTGCCTGTTCTTGTATTTCCAAACAATGTTTATGAAGTCCAACAGTGCCAAATTGGGCGGCTACGAATTTTTGATGTTCTTTGAGGTATGTCATTCGTGCCATGCCCCAGCGAGTGAGGGTTTTTAGCGGTTCTTCACTTAGTATAATGTTTGGAAATAGGCACATGGATGTGGGGTCGGTTTCATCATTCAGTCCCATTGTGTACCACATACCGCCGCTGGCTTGGAATACCCATTTGTTAAAAATCATATCCCCAACGTCCATAATAGTGGTCATTTGCTCCATTTCTTGCTCTGTTTGGGGTTTGTAGTATACGGTTTTTTCTGTAGCCACAGGAATGTACTCACGGCTCATGCGTTCACACCCTTTCTGCTCAATTTTATTAGTTCACGAAATATTTTCACGTTTTCTTTTGTATGCAATTCATACAAACCGCTGGTGGTGACAAACTTTACGCCACGCTCATGTAGGCTATCAATCCATTCTGCCGTTTATATGAGATTTCGCCCAATTCGGCAGATGTTGTGAACAATTACCGTGCCTATCTTGCCCGCAGTAATATCCGCATCCATTTGAGAAAACGCAGGACGGTCAAGATTGTTTCCGTTGTAGCCATTGTCAACATATAGCGTAAAATCTTCATAGCCGTTTTGTATAGCGAAATTTTGCAAGTTCATTTGCTGAATTTTAACAGTGTCGTGGTCGGCTACTGCAAGACGGCAATATAACGCTGTTTTTCGGTTGTCACCTTTGACTTGGACTTGTGATGTGGTGGGCATAAAATCCTCCTTTCATGCGATGCGTTGGTCTGGTATAATGGAGCAAGGCAAGCTGTTTGCCTTGTCTATTTTCGATATGTACATGGGCGGGTGATGCCCATGCACATATCGGTGTTTACTTGCCGAGCAACCTCCTTCCGCTTGGCTGTGCCGCTTAATCGTGCTACGGATAATGCGACTGTCGCTATGTTTTAGTGGGAAATTGGACATTTCCCCTTCACAGTATAAATTCTCAAAATCAAACCTTACCCCACCAGTCGCCGCGGTATACCAATACAACGTATAGCCTTCACGTGTTGGCGCATTTACCGGCACACTTACCCTGCCATTAGGTTCTACACGCTGCCGTAGCCCTTCCTGTACAATGCCCCCCACACTAAAGCTTACGTCTATTAGCGGAAACATGACACGGTACGGAATAACCATGTCCCCCCGCATATACGTTGGTAATTCCTCTGGCCTATCGGTTACCCTAATAAATATGCTGTCACTTGAACCACTGCGCTCTAAAACCGCGTTCCATGATGCCGGCCAAGCCGTTATCATGTTTACTTCATCCATAATCAATATATGCTCGCCCAGCCATAGTATCCACCCGGGCGATATGGATGCCATAGTACCTTGGATTGTAGCAAGGTGACTAAAATTTGCCCATACACTTTCTAGTTCGCTTGGCTCCCAACGGAATACTAACCCATCTTCAAATTCGTACCAACGGTATTCTTTGTCCGCCAGATATTGTAGATAGTGCATTATTAGCGCACGATACGCAAGGCTATCCAGCCGGGAGATATCGCTTAACTCTACACCACCAACAGCCAATGCACCAACCAACAATGACAGCGGTGCCAATGACGGTGGCGGAAACATGATATGATACGGCACAATAAGCTCCATAAACATGTGCGTTGGTACAACCTCCCACGCTTCCGGCCACAGGACAAAGACGTTTTCTGCGCAACCGCTGTGTTGCATAACTTGTTCCAAAGCTGCTGACTTGTGCATGAATAAATTAGTGCTGCCAAGGTCAAATACATATCCGTTGACTACAAAACGCCCGCCATCTTCAAATGTCTCTACGTTACCAAAAGCGGCAAGGTCGTAGAAATCCTGCCACACATACTTTATCGTATATATACACCAGCGAAATACTGTTCCATAGGCAGATTCGTACCAAGCGCATTCGTGCCATAGCGCAAAGAATTCTACCAGACCAAATGATGGCAAAACGCGTGCAAGGAAATATAGTTGCTCGCGGCTGTGTATCTCTACCCCGCCAATGGCCAAAACCCCTGCCAGTAACGATAAGACACTATCTT
>Ga0123352_10012750_pt1 | contig 13307 bp, 11 predicted proteins | sample TergutLab28metaG_FD_89700 | JGI IMG/M metagenome (GOLD analysis project Ga0123352, IMG submission 89700) | Labiotermes labralis P1 segment gut microbial communities from Petit-Saut dam, French Guiana - Lab288 P1 | ecosystem: Host-associated > Arthropoda: Insects > Digestive system > Gut ... | reverse complement strand
TTAACCACGAAATTAAACTGTTAAATCAGATGCGTTGTGTTGCCTGGTGTCAGTTTTCATCGAACTGAAGCAGGTAGAGGAAAGCCGACATTGTCCTACTATACCGCCCTTACACCGCGAACCGAACTGACGCCGATTGATCATCCCACACGTGCTGGTAACAGGACTCGCGGGATGTGACCAGCTGGACCAAGTGCACTGTCGTTAGCGGCGACGCCACGGTGAGAGTAGACGGCTAAAAAGTACTGTACGTTTAAAAGGCGCAGGCCCTTTTAATGTTTCAGCAAATGGTAATACCTACCAAAGTGAAATTTGTCATAATATGCAACACACATTTTTGTGTTGCGAGGTGTCAGGCTTCCACCGCGGTGTCTCTCTTCTAAGACGTTAACGCGGCGTTGGTTGTATTGGGTTACCCACTTTAGGGACAGCCCGTCGGTCCCATCTTGAAGGGGTAGTAGCCCCTGGCATTGGACCGATGCGCTGTCCTGCAGCTTCTGTAACCGAGTACCATTGTTCGCCTCGTAACGTCCCAGATAACAAAGACTTTCTTAGCTACCCTGTGATAACTATAAAAGACTCTCAGAGTGGCCTGTTTCGAGTTGTGATATGACGTTCCGCTCATTATTTCTTGTATAGTTGAAGTTGACTTCAACGGTAGTGATGATTTGAGCCGGTAGGTGCTTGTTTAGAATATCAGTCGGGATAGGTTTTTAATGGTTTTCATCAGTCAGGCGAGGCTGATGTCGTGATGGTGCCTTCGTGCCTTAAACCATGACGTCTGCCTTCCACATCCGCTTCATTTTATTGTCCACTTTTATTACATAATTAATCGTTATGTAGTCTCGAGTTACTGACATTGCCGTAAAATAAACTTCAAATAATATACAACTCCTGTATAATTCGTCGTAGAAATATTACGTAGGTTAGAATACAGAAATTATTTATTGGTTCACATTGCGAGTGTTGATCCCTAAGCAATGTAAGATGTACCAGAGCTTATTGTTTTTACTTACGTCTTGACCACGTGCTTGCTTTGGGCCCGAGTTTAACCAGGTTGGGCATGCTTACGAAAGACATGAACGGATAAGCGGATTAACTGTGAGGCATTTGTGTTTTCCATCTTACTCGCTTTTTGGTCATATTTGGTCTTGTAATAATTTTCTTGCCCTCTTTTAAAACAGATTTTTGGAAGGTATATATTACTGCTTGGCGTCTCTATAAATAACTCGTACATTTTGTCTTGTCGTAAAAGTCTTGGTGCTGTGATTGAAGATCAGCACGACTCCTTTCTGTAATAAATCCGTATCTTTGATTCCAATGCTGCTGCCATGCGAGCTTGGTGCAACACGTGCTTTAATGAAGGGGCCCTGAAATCTTCAGGATGATCACTACTTCGAAAAGCCTTATTAGATTATTTTAGCAGTAATGTGACGAATGGCTTAGATTTGCTTTGGCATTTTACAGGGACATCAGTACGAAAGGATATTCCGTATGTTACGGGAAATCCGCGTTAGGTGGGCCGTGGTTACAACGTCTCGGTGCGTTCTCAAGTTGCTGATGGGGAGGGTTACCAGGTATGGAGGGAAGCTGGGCATATTTTGAGTAAGCAGTCGCGGTTCAACCGACAAAGGCGTTTCTCCCAACTCTGGGTTCATGTGGGCGCTAAAATGTATTGACCGCAGAAAATAGCATGTTACGTAGTATTACACCTAAGAGAATTCTTTGGAACGGTCTGGGTTTCGGATTTGGAACTTGGAAGGTCAGATTCGTTGAAAACGATGGCAAGAGACAGAACAGACTGTACGTTTGATGCGCAGGTCGGTCAGATGGGACAAAGGTGGCCCTGAATTAACACACCTTGTTTGCTTACATGGGAGTGGAACAATCTGTTCATTGGACTTCGTAGATAAGGAGATATCAGACGCCAAAAGAACACTTTAAGTTAGTGATAAGCTGTAGAACGATTTTTGTCATTTGTGTGAATGTCGTCATAGTATTGCACGGCATTGCATGGAGTAATGCACAACGAATCATGTGCAGCGGGTGCTAATGATGCTTTATTTAGAAATTAGGTATTAGGAACGGGCTTAAAGCACATTTGTCTGAATTTAATGCTTCTGCTTGTCCTCTTGTTACACATTTAATTAAACTTGTTCTACACAGATCAGGGATGCGAATTAATATACGGGCAGCACAGTTCTGCGAAACATCAGTTTATGCCAGACTGCACGGCGTCACATCGCAGGTGACCGTATTCTTCGTAATCTCCTCGACTACCTCGACCGTTAGGAGTTAACGTGTTTCCCCCTTACCAACTGGGAAATTGTTTTTTTTTGCGCGTTCCTACAATTGCGAAAAACGACTGTCAGCTTCATCCTGTTTGTCCGTCCTTCCGTCCGCATGGTACAGTTCGGTTCCCACTGGATGGATTTTCATTAAATCTGATATTGAGTACTTTTCGGAAATCTGTCGAGAAAATTTAAGTTTCATTAAAATTGACAAGAATAACGGGTACGTTACGTGGATACCTTCGTACATTTACGAATGTATCTCGCCGAATTCATCCATTGGAATGAGATGTTTCAGACAAAAATTGTAGAGAAAATCCAGAGACATATTTTATTTTCAATAATTTTTTTCCGAAAATCCTGCTGTTTGTGAGATAATGTGGAAGATATGGTACAGCCGGATAGGTCACAGATGATAATATGACGCACGCGCACTGCCTGCTGGATAACTAAGGCGACACACACACACACACTCAGAATATGTAGTCATTAATACTTTTCTACAGCAAGGATGGTTGCACGAACGCGCCTCATAGTTACGTTATACGTAAATTACCCCTCTTTTTTACTACTGTGATTAACAATAATGTGTTAAATACCTAGGAAGTACGTAAGAGTAAACGTGCGAGAATATAATGCTCGTTTTTTTACTGTGGAAGTATTGGCGGTTAAATAGGGAAGTGTTTGTCCGAGGCGTTTTCCGCTATGACGGCACGGTCGTATTGCATGGACCATTTATTATACAGAAGTATTCATCGTTGTTGCTTTTCATATTATTAAGGACTCTCCACTCCTGTTTGTTTTTGAAAGTTTTTGCTTTGCTTCATTCAGAAGTTCTTTCCGCTCAGTTGCTGAATATAGTTCGCCTTTCTGTAGAACGTGTTTTTGAGGGCAGTAGCGAATCAGACTAATTGAATGCTGCGATGTCCTTGTCTCTGTGTGCGTTTGTGTGTGTGTGTGTGTGTGTGTGTGTGTGTGGGTGTTGGCGACGTGACGTCATTACTCTGTGTGCCGTATTTGGTACATCAGAGTGACGTAATTCATGTTGAATAATACCCTGTCCAATGAATATTACAAGGACGTCCAGCTAGTCATTGACGCCTGCGACGTGATCCGTAGAATACACCAAACAACTTTGAGCACATGAGGTTTATTTCACATGTAAAAAAAGCGTATGTCTTACATCACAGTCAGGCTGACATTGTAGATGTAGTCTTAGCGTGAAGAAAAAATACTGCTTCTCTTTAATTCTGGTCGTGGCATGGTTTTGACAGTCACCGGTCTGTCACCTCGAAAGCCCGGGTTCGGTCCGAAGGTAGTCTTCGTGACATTTATGGAGGACAGAGTAGCACCGAGCCAGGGTTTGCTCCGATTATTTAGGTTTTCCCATGTCAGTATCATTCTGGTAATGCACCACGATATTTCATCTGCCACCGACGCTATGTAATTTTAGCAGTTGATTGCGTCGCTACATAAAACGCAATTCGAAACGTGCCCAGGCATGATTTCGACACGGCTAAGTTTAATATGCAGGGTTATTCGTAAGTCCCTCCGGGATTTCCGAACTCGACTGCGCAACAACCAAGACAGACATGGCAGAAAGGAGCATATCAACAGAGAGAGAGAGAGAGAGAGAGAGAGAGAGAGAGACACTCCAAGTTTCTGTCCTAACTTACAGGTGCTCGATATGTGCGCCCTTGGTGACGCGGCAGATGTCAATCCTGTAATCAAGTTCCTGCGACACGCGTTGCAACATTTGGCGGTCGATAGCAGCGACTGCCTCCACGTTACCACACACACGAAACGTCGCCTCATCACAGAAAACCAGCTTCTTAGCAAACCCGTCTTCCCGTAGCCGCTGTTGGAAATCCAAGCAGAAGCGTAAACGAAGATTTTGATACTGGGGATTCAGCGCCTGCAAAACTGCACCCGGTATCCTTTTACGCGAAGACGTTTGCGCAGAATGCGCCAAACACTTGACTGAGACATCTGCAATTCCCGGCTCGCGCGAGTTGTTGACTTCTGAGGGCTCCTGGCAAACGTTTCTCGCACACGCTCGACAGTCTCAGCCGATGGGCCCGGAAGGCCTGTTCGTTTCGCAGCGCACAGGCAGCACCTCTGCTGGAATTTCATGTACCATTCACGAATTGTTTTGTCTGTAGGTGGCTCTGTGTGGTACATGATCCGTGTCTGTCTTGGTTGTTGCGCAGTCGAGTTCGGAAATCCCGGAGGGACTTATGAATAACCCTGTATAATACGATAAGGCTTATGCCTCGTATCAACAAAACACATTTGTTGCGGTTGTGGTCTACATGTCATGGAGTTAAGAGTGCGCTGTGAATGGTACTGGGTGTGTGCGTTGGGAAGTTATCTTCTATTCTGGAATCTGTATTCCCGTGTTCAACTTGGGGAAGAATACAATTACGGGATACTACTTCTGTATACTGCTAGATCCCTTGTTTAGAAGGGAATAGTCTCTCAACTAATTAACAAATCTCCCGCATCGTCGTCGTCGTAATCATTATCATCATCTGCGCTTTACTAGATTCCTGGCCTCAGTAAGCTTCCCCCACTTCCGAGGCCACCATTTGTATTTAGAAAAAAACTTATGGGATGGGATTGTCAGCCCCGTGCCCGACCCCCCAACTGGAGGACCAGGACAGCGTATTGATATCTCCCGGTGACAGGGTGACGCTGTTACACCCCCGGGTACCGGTGCTCATTTTAGTCGATTTTTACGACAAGAATGGGCTGCGGTGGAGCTCTCATTCCCCGAGTTACCACATGGGACTTCCTCGCCGTACGCCTCATACAGAAACCATTAGCTTACTGTACCCTGATTGTTCGTTATGCGTGTATAAATTTATGTTTTTGTAATTTCAGGTGGTTTGTTACATATGCCCACGGAACGAAAATAGGACGTCTCCCTGCCTGAGAGTACGTGAGTGGTTTATAGCCAAATAGGCCAGTTATGGTTCATATGTTATTTAGAGAGCTCATGTTCGATCTTGTCCTGGAGATGGTTATCCTGACGGTTTGATCCGGGGTTATGTTTCCTCTGAGGTAAGATACCGAAAGGTGAGCCGAAAACAGCTATATCTAGTGCGGAATTTGATTCGTGGAAGTCTACCCTCATTACCTCATACATCAAATACAGCATGGTGCTGACGCACACGTTCAGGTTGATTTTCATTGTTTTAGAAGTTTTGAAGTTCTGTATGTAGTCTACATTCTGTAGTTTTTAATGCTGAAATTTTAGAGCAACTTCATGCGGTAAGAGTTCTGTGATGAAGTTTTTATGCAGTTTTCACTCGCTGTACAGCCGATACTTTTGACATGTGTGCTGATTTACGAATCACGCTCGTTCTTCGAGTTAACGTCACTATATGAATCCGGTACTCCAGCGAAGTTCAATTCCCTTTAATGCGTCTGTTCTACAGCAACAGAGAATGAATTATTTTTGTGAACATTTTCGGGTTGTACCGTCGTCATCAATGCGGGTAACGTAGCCGATTAGACGCGCTCCGGGGCGAAGAGGTGTTCTGTACTACCAAGCGTGGATGCATTACAGAGGTAGTCGACCAACACGCACCAGCCACTGGCATCGATCATAGGCGGGACCCAGTTTTTTCGTTTGGAGGCTGGTGAGTCAGCTTTGTTGATATTGGCCGGGATTGTAGGGCCAGTGGCACTGCATTCTCTACGTAGCCATGTTTATAAACACCACATAGCTTCTGCATCCGCGAAGGGAATCGTGTGTTAAATATCTTGGCTGTCGGAATGAGAGATACTACGTTATTTACTCCATGGAGTGCAGTCCTCGAGAAGCTGACTGGTTCTCAGCTAGGCAAGAAATTCCCCACATTTTATGGAACCCGAAGGTTCATTTCCGAGTTTACAAGAGCCAGCCACTTGTCCCAATCCTGAGCCACATCGATCTCGTCCATGCCCCCACATCCCACTTCTTGAATCCATATTAATATTATTCTCCCGTCTTCGCCTGGGTCTTCCAAGTGGTATCTTTTCGAATGCTGACAATCATCTGAATTATATAAAGAAATTTAGTTCCTGCTGAGAAATCAGCATTGATTGTGAGAATCATACTTTGCACATAATACGCTGTGTGTCGTGACAGACCGTACATCTTATTACCACTGGGATTTATAAAATATTGAAATGGGTCTTAAGGGCATTATATTGTAATAGAGGTACAAGTGATTTTGTTTGAAGTTTCAATATTCGGTCCGGGTCTTATATTGGTCGACGACGTGGTTTGCCGTATGCTGTCCTTGGCAAAGTAAAGATTTCCGTTTTTGTCAGTTTATTTGAACGTACAGCAAACGGCGAGGACTAATTTTGGTCCATTTTTTGTAACACGACATAACCAGGATTGTGGGATTCAGTTTTACTACAAGCCAGACCGTGAAATCGGTGTGTGGGGTTGAGGCCTGACCCAGTACATTGCGTTTGGTAGGTTATGAGCTTTGACATGCGCGGGAGAAATAAAACGCTCTCTCTTAGAGGCATTCCTCAACATAAAACGTCTGCATCTTGTAATTTACTACAGTAGTTGATGAACATTTTACGAAGTTTAAATTCACTGAATTTCTAGTCATCTCTTTCCGCAAATTCTTCTGCATCCACCCCGTACCTTACTCCTGGTGTAGTTACTGTCATCACTGTCGTCTAGCTAATTAAGAAATATCGGTAGTAACAGGATCTAGCCTAAAGTATGTTGGATCTCACTGATAGGCATTATTGTACCTTGAACGTCATTCTTCCTTTGTTATAATATTGAACTATTCGTAAGTGAACTTAATAGCACCATTTGGATGGGAGTCGTGATGACCTTGAATAAAATGTCACAAGAAGGTACGGAGAGTGTTTATACGAGGATGGACGTGCGCTTTTCACGTCTGGTTTTTCTTCCTTGAATCAAAACGACAATTATAATAACAGGCCTGATACAAGTGGGCCAGTGTCGTTCAAAATGCACTTAACGCACGATGTTGGCTCGGTTATGGCACTTGGGCTAAGTGACTGCTGCACAGTTTTAAGGATCTGTAGGTGACGCACCGAACAACCTCGACACTGCAGACGAGTGAGCACGCTCGTGGTAGGGTCTCGTAGCGGCTGTTTGCGGACGCGGCAATAGAACATCGGGTTCTTAAACGGCGGGTACATTCCTGGCCAGCCAAGCGACAGTCGTCTCGCATTTCTTTGCCGTCATGTGGAAACCCACGGTTTCCAGGGTACGGTGCCCGTCTCCGTCGGCGACATTTCCTTCTCCATCGTCGTGGACCGTAGGCATGGTGGCACAACTTAAGAGAAATTGCACGGGGGGGGGGATTAATAATTCAGCCAACCCCCTTCGCCGTATAGAAACTTGGTAAGCTACGCACAAAATTAAAATGTGTAGAGTAGTTAGAAATACGAAATTATTTTTTGCTGTATAAAAATGTCCTTATCCATACTGTATTAACTGAAGTCGAAAAGAAGACGTGGAGTCCAAGTACAGGGTGAGTCAGAAACACCTGACGGCTTTTGAAATTAAATAATATTTTAAGTAAAATGGAAAAATTTTGTTAACACCGATAGATACAGTCCATGCCCATAAAAATTCATATTAATCATTACTGATAGAATATGGCACTTTGTAGGTGACCACCATGTTCTTCATTATACTACCGTCGTTGCGATGGAAAGGATGTCATAATACGTTATTGCCTTTCCTGAAGGTTCCCTCGCATACACCCCAAAATTCGCTGTTCTTAAGTCACCTACAATGGCGGGGCGCGTTTCATGTACCTAGCTTGTGACGTAGCTCCAAAGGTGGTAGTCTGGTACTGCGAAATCAGGCGAGCGGACGGGCTAGGTGCGATATGAACCTAATCGTACTTGAAATTTGAGCACCAGCACGCCCGCGACGCAAAATGGCGTTTGCAGCAACTGCTCGCTCAACACAGATTTCCATCGACGTTCTCAGGCCAGCGTGTCCCAGCATATGCATTACTTCACGAAATTTCACTTTAACGGAGAAAGATCAGCAGTAAAGTGATCACTGACTAGTGTACGTAACGTGGAATTTCATTGTGTTAATGACATATATTAAGTATCAGTGATTAGTGACATCTGGGCTTTGCTTTATTATTTTGCGACTTATCTCACTGAACCAAAATGCGACTTAAACCTTTCTTTTCTAGTACCACAGATATTATACGGAAATTAAATTAATATTCTTCCACATTTTAGTGGAGGACCCCCCCCCCCGCCCTCTCCCAATAGTTTTATTTTAAGGCTGTAGCAATGAAATGCACGCAGCCGTTCCGGAGATCGATGTGAACATACGGAAGGCAGGCACGATATTTGCTCTTAGCGTGTATTCTTGCAAAGAACGCACTGAAAAATATTTCAGGAACAATATACCACCATGTTTTCATTTTTGCGCGCGTTTTGTTGTAGATTTTATTTTGTAGTATGAAAGGGAAACCGGCAGCGTACAGTATCTGCCACATGACTAGTACATTGGGGTCGTATACACGCGCCGCGGAACTAATCCGTTGGCCTCATACACATAACTGTCATGTTTGCAGCATATATATTTGATACAGGACTAACCAGTTGGCCTCGTACACATTTGCCAAAGGCAACCCATTGTGCTCGTGCACATCTGCCACAGGCCAGCCAACCTGTTGGCCCCGTACGTAGCTGCCACATGACGAACCCAGTGGCCTTGTACATACAGTTTGCCACAGGACAAACCTGTTGACGTCATAGGTACCAAGGGACTAACTTGTAAGCCGCTTATACACACCTCCTGCGGGACAACGTCCAAAACCATTACGTTTTTTAACTTACAGAAGTACAGGAATCCGGAAGCCTGCCATTCTTCTGTATGAAGTTATTTTCTCTGCTTAAAATCTGAGCTACTGGTGCGTGAGTTTCCTTTCAGGTTGAGATTGCTACTGCAAAGTTGTAAGTATCAGATAGTAATCAAATTCCCACAGAATCGATGCAGATTGGAGGCGAGGCTACGTACGAGATCTGTAAATGTATTAATTATGCTCGGAATAAGGAAGAATTGGCTCAGCGGCGGAATGAGTCTTGTTGTTCAAGTTTGAAAGAAGAATGATGAAAGTCATTGTAACAATTATCTAGGCACACCACTGTCGTCAACCACACACCACATTTGCTCCACCATTTTTTTTTGTCGGAGTGCGAGAAGAGTATTGGGGGTAATCAGTTTACATTTCGGTGTAATAGGTAATCCGTAGATAATATATTTCGCATTCATCAGGTGCTAGAAAAAATGAATATATAGTGCAGCAGAACATCCTATATTTGTAGACTTAAGGAAAGTGTATGATTTTGTTAGAAGGGACATTATGTTTAATAATCTTATTGAATGTGGATTACTCATGAAACTAAATACCTCGTGGGTTAGTTATGGTTTACTTAAATGAAACCCGCAATTCAAGAATTTAGGAGCCACGCCAAACGGTGACATGCAGCAAGTTCCATGCTTGGACTCACAAATATTACCCGTCATTGTACGAAATGTTGTCGCCTGGGATTTGTGCACCCCTGCGTTTCTTTTTCGGTAAGCTCTATGAACATCGCTTTTTAACTTCCTTGAACTGTTCTATCAGAACAGTTCGAGAAACTTGGGAGGGTTTGAAATTAACTGGAAGCTTCATTGGTGACCATCAGTAAGATTGGTGTAGAAATAAAAGCGAAGAAAACTAGTTGTCTATAAAATTCCCTGTCTATAGAATGTCAGATACAATCATAACATAAAGATGGCTAATAAATCCTTGAGAAATGTTGTAAAGTTATATATATATATATATATATATATATATATATATATATATATATGAGGACGACACTGACATACTTCATTAACGAAAAAATTACGAGCAAAATAATGTCGGAGAGTAATTCAGAATCTAGTGCCTTTACATTTGCTGACTGAAAACATGGGGTTCGAAACGTACATAACTGATTTTGACCCTTGTTTGACGTGGGCATGAAACTTAGTGTCGCACAGTAAAGGAAGATCATAGGCTGAGGGTGTTGAGAACAGTTGTAGAGAAAGACACTTGGTTCGAAGACGGAGGAAGTAACAGAAGGCAGGACGAAATTGCTTCACAAAGAGCTGCATGATTTGTAGTCGTCGCCATATAGTATTAGGTTGACCAAATCGAGGAAGATGAGCCCGGCGAGCATGTGGCAAGCATGGGGCGTAAAGAAATGCTCACAGGATTTTGGCGGGTAAACCTGAAGGAAGAGATCGTATGGAAGACTTAGGCATGGGTGGATCACACTTTAAATATATCTGAAGAACAGGATGGGATGACGTGGATTGTATTAATCTGGCTCACAGTATGACAAGTGGTGGGCTGTTACGGACACGATGATGAACTTTTGGTTTGTACGAGTATAAACGTGGAGGATTTCATGACTAGCTGAAGATGTAGCTGCCTCTGAATTATAACCCTGCCCATGGATTTCCTTGTCGCTTGCATTTTTGGGAATTGGTTTTAACTTCGGGTGGTGTGCTGCCTGATCATATTCCCTTGTGATCATGTAGACTTTAGCGGTGCGTGTTTATCAAACGAGGGCTGACAAAATGTTAGTCTGTTGTATATCGTTCAATGTCTGTCTTTGGATTGGGATGCTAGGTAAATGGGGCTAGTAAAGATGGCAACATCAGGTGTATTATGGGTACAGTAATCCTTGACAAGTTACATCACATTAATGATTAATCGTGTTGCATCATTTTTGGGTCTGCTCCTGATCCCTTTGTTTTTTCTCTGCGACTCCCGTGCACACCTACAGGCCTGAAACATCGCACGTGAGTGGTTTAACACCATTGCTTCGTATTTGGGAAATCCCGTGTTTAATTTTGGTTGCAGCGTCCCAGTTCTGAAGTTTTTCTGGCTCTTGCTACCACGCCCTTCACGGTTCATTCTCTACTGACATCCCATTCGATTCACTGTGACAAGTGCAGTGGAGACACCGACTTCTAGTAAACAGAGGCACCACACACGCACACGCTGGAATTTGTTCATATACTGCTCGTGTCTGTTTCAAAACAAAGCCATCGGAGGAAGTGGGATTTGACCGCGTGCCGGTAGTCGAGGTCCACAACAGTGCAGGGATCGGAGTTGGTTTGCGTTGGCCATGGCGTCACGCTCTGCTGGGGCCGAAGGGAAGCTGCGGTGATTAAACACCGTGACTGGTGTCTGTGAACCCGGTGCAGTCTCGGTTTGGTAGCAAAATTACTTACGGTGCTTTGTGAGATGCGTAGAAATGGGGGCATAGTTGTAGGATTCCAGTACATCTACTGAAACCTGTGATGTGAGGAATTTGTGTTGGTTTAATTTATTTTGTAAATAAATTTTATAATTGAGGTAGCTGATTTTGAATTTTTTTTTTTCAGGGCTTGACCTGGCGTCGTCACCATGACGACGGACATATCATCAATGGGTCGGTGGGACCAAACGTTGCAACAGGAGATAGTGGAGGACTATGAATATGATGGAGGAAATTCTTCATCTCGCCTTTTCGAACGATCCCGCATCAAGGCGTTAGCAGGTAAGTGCGTGTTGTTGAGTGTAGCAGAGGATCCACACTGAACTACCCGCAGAACTGTGTGCCTATATTTTATTTAATTAGGGCCCAGTTTAAGCAAATATGCAGCACAATGATCAGTACATATTCACTGCTTTAGGGTCTGTTTCTCTCCTTGTCAGTGTATTGGTATGTACGTGGAAGCTGAAACTGAAAGAGTGTGGCCCATAATTTGAGAAGTGTAATTTTGCTTCTGTATATACAGAGTACAGTACTGTGAACTTCATTTTACATGTTTATGCATATTGCCACCATAACATACAAAAGCTCATACAGACTGTAACATTCATATAAGTGCCCTTCATCTGTAAAAACAACACACCGTTTTCCAAATACACGATCATTACCAACGCTGCTGCCATTATCATCAACATCAATTTGCAAGTAAAATAATGTGAATGAATTAATGTTAATGAATTAACCTTCAGAAGTACAATTACATATGTATCATTACAGTGTGAGTTTTTTTTTTTGCCAACATAAGATTTACATAAAGACAGGATATGTTTTCAACATATTTATTACTACAGGACAATTGTAATTTTAGTGTTCAACTGTTTTAAGAACTTAATTATTTAAGTGACTCTAGATTTATGACTAGTTTTAATGTTCATCCATAGCATATTACCGTGTAAATTTGTGCATGTGAGCCTGATGATGACATACTAGTGCTGTGGCATGTAGCAAGGATGTAAGGCATAATTACAGTGTAATAATACATACATATAAGAAAGTTGTACTAGTAAACTGGATAATGAAATATTACAAAGAATATTCAGTAATATTTTCCAGGTCAAAAAAATTGAATGAGAAGCCATGACAACACCAGATGGAGCTCATTTATTCCACTGAAGTATTGTTTAATCCATGAGCACATTGACACATATGTTCCATGTAGGCACATGTTTGAAAATTCTGCTGTAGTGGAAACCAAGCTGTTACATTTGCAGCCACTTATAAATAGTTATTTCCACTTCCTCATTGTCATGGAATTGGTCGCCCAAACAAATTATAGTATGATGGGATAATGTCAAGACCAGGGTGTATTTTTCCCAAAGTTTCCAGTGAAAAACTGCCACAGCTGCTGTCCAGTTTGGGTTGTGTGAGGTTCCATTGTCTTACTGAGGGACTGAACTTCACAAACAATCCAATCTGTTTCTACGAGTAGCATCATCCGGTTTTCACAACAGGCTTTTGCATCGATTGTTGTCTGAGTCACCAGACGTAACACAGGTTACTTTTTTTTTTTTTTTTTTTTTTTCTTCATAAAATAAAATATTTTTTCCATAATTTTTTTCGGCTTGGGGGCTTTTTTTTTTTTTTGGTTTGTGGGGGATTGGGGCTCTTCCTTTGCTTTCCAGGTCCTTTTGAGGATTGGGG
>Ga0123352_10012748_pt1 | contig 13308 bp, 9 predicted proteins | sample TergutLab28metaG_FD_89700 | JGI IMG/M metagenome (GOLD analysis project Ga0123352, IMG submission 89700) | Labiotermes labralis P1 segment gut microbial communities from Petit-Saut dam, French Guiana - Lab288 P1 | ecosystem: Host-associated > Arthropoda: Insects > Digestive system > Gut ... | reverse complement strand
CCCATTACTCAGTACATCAAAACCTAGTACACAATACAACAAATCTAGTACCTCAGCTACCCCTACCACCAATACACAGTACATCAATTTCCCTTACGATAAGCACAAGCTGCATAAGATGCTTTACTGGCAAAAAATCAAAAACAATATTCATAAAGCCATACTTTTACTCCGACACATAACTTTTCAAGAGTTCTTTACAATATGGTTTTAGAAGCATGCCTGGCCTTCATCCTGACGTTTAGCTTATGGTGTGGTATTTGAAAAAAAAAATGACAATTTTACCTCCAAACTTTCCTAGAGTAGGAATTTATTTATTATCTTCCATAGTCAGTTTTAAGTTCAAAGAGTGTACCCTGTCACAAATTTGCAATGTGCAATTTGGTTTTCTACTCTTATTTACATCGAGTTCAAGCTGTGTACAAGTCTATGTGTAATTAAACACCTTTCATTACAATTATTAATATGTGTATTTTATATGTTACTTACGCTTTAACTTCTATGAACATTTCAGATCCTCTGTCCCTTTTCTTGCTTACTCTTCCGCGTCTGTCCTTTGATCATGATATTTATGATCAAGATAAGTCGGGTTTGATTAAAATGTTGATTTTATGGGTGTTTTTACTTTGACGATTATCCCTTGAATAACTTAGTATAACACCATATAAAAAATCTAAAAATTCCTCTTTTGCTCACACAGTGTATTTACGATTAACGTTATCACTTCTTAGAACAGACGCTTGTTATTTCCCTAATTACTTAAAAAAAAGTGGCCTTTGAAATGCAAATGCGGTATTAGTTACGTCAGGTAGGAACTGGAAGTTTCAGTATTACTTAGATAAAATACGGGTTGTATAAATTTAAAGACATTTACAATTGCCACCGCTGTAAATTACACTCCTCTGACAAAATACATGATTTTGGCTAAAAGCTGTAAATGACAAAGACACGTTATACTTTAAAATACAGTATTTTTAACAGAGCTACGTCAGAGTTACGTCAGAAGTAGCCAGGCCTGTAACAAAAGCTCGCCTCTCAATGTCAGGCGCAGCAAATGATACTTCACAACACTGCCACCTGTAATGGCTCACAAATCATACTTAAACAGAGCAATCTACCTGATATCAGAATTTTATTTCAATGCTCAGAGCCACTACTAATGGATCCGGTAAAAAAGTCAGGCTTCTACAGGCAGGGTTTGTTGGTAGTCCTGCCTCTTGTTTGAAAGCTCTGCTTTTAAATTTGGGCTCTGAGACCAGGTATTAAGTCTACAGGAAAATGCAAGGAAACTAAGTTAAAATAGGCCACGATTGATTCCTTCCATTTTTTTTTATTTAGGATTATTCGTTGGTTTCTTAGGACGGAATCCCCGTTCGAACCCAAAGCAGTGCGTGAGAAGTTTAGAGTGGAAGAACTGACACTGAAGTAGGGTTTTCCCCGACTAATGGTTTTTTCTCTTGTTAGAATTTTCCCACCAATGCTCCACAAAAGCTACCCATTTTTCGTTCAACTAGAACGAAAGTTTTCATAATCTTAGCAGATGATAATTCTGTTATATAACAATCTTCGTTGTACACTCACCAACATCAGCCTTAATTCAGCAGAGTCTGAGAAGCTGGGCGTTCTTAAATAGAACAAACATGACTAACTAACAAACTACCAGAATGAATATTTTCTGGTTGCATTATTCACAAACGTATATGGATTAATTGGCAGCAGCAGCGGCTACTGCTGCTGCTGCCTCCACCGCAGCCGCCGCCGTCACTTCTTCTTCTCCTTCTTCTTCTTTCGCTCCTCCTCCTCCTCCTCCTCTTTCTCCTTCTTCTTCGCCTTGTTCTTGTTCTTGTTCTTAGATCACACCACCGCATTCCAATGAGAAACTTCGCCTCCTGACTTCTTCAGGTCAACTCTGTTTTTGACCTCTCATTCTAATATGTAACTTTACATTTATTAATATCTGTTTGTGCACAGTTCCACCAGCTGGTTTTGGTCGTCCTGTAGTATGCATTAATTAGCAGCGAACACAAAAGTGTGGAGATCACGTATGGGGTGAAGAAGTAGGCTGGAATCCTGCGGCAAAGGATGAGGACCAATGGATGAATCTTGTGAATACGGTAAAGAACAGACCAATTTATTACCAACTTATTGTTCTAGTTCATATACAAAGGTCAGTCCTACACAGTGTTATTACATGGAATAAACGACTCGGCCATACACTGTACTTACAACTAGAATATTTTTGGAAGATTTGGTGTTTGAATGCTAACGTTTTCTAATCAAACCTCCTACATATTTTACCTTTTGTATTTTCTAAGTTACAAGTACATATATTATACTCTTCAATTTATATCTTACCATTTACCATCAATGCTGTCATTTCAAATATGTAGCTATTATGTAATATGTACTCTATGTAAATGGTTACGTGTGTTGGCTGAAACGCCTCCGAGAAACACATTTAAACTCAGATTTCCGCTACGGCTTAAATGCGATCTGCGCCCTTTTAGGTTGTACAGGCAGGTTGTAGTGTTAATTCTTTGCCGACGTTTCGGGACAACCTGTCGGTCCCACCTGAAGAGTCTGACTCTCGAAGATGGTACCAATAGGTTGTTCCGAAATTTGTGTAACTAAATACCAGTCTACGCTTGTAACATCCCAGAAGAGCGAAGATGTCCTGTAGGAGTAACCTTTATACATTAACTAGTTTTGTGAGTTGGAAATAACCCGTGTTTGTTTATTGCACGGGAAATGTGTACATAATTAGATGAACGGAGCATGTTGTGCCTATGGGGGAGGACAGAGGCGTATACAGGTTTCTGGGTGGGAAACCTGAGGGAAAGATACCGCTTGAGAGAACCATGCGTAGATGGGAGAATAATATTAAGGTGGATCTTCAAGAAGTGGGATGTGTGGGTATGGAGTGACTGGCTCAGGATAGGGACAGATGGCGAGCACTTATGAATGCGGTAATGAAATTTCGGGTTCCATAAAATGCGGGGAATTTCTTGACTAGCTGAAAACCGGTTAACTTCTCAAGAAGGACTCTGCTCCATGGAGTGAGTAAGTAAGTAAGTACGGGTAGTGTATACAATAGAGGTTGTAGTAAACAAAAGACGAAATATTTCTTGACCAGCAAGGCGAATGGTAAAAAATTTTCTGCGCTTCAGGCAGTCCGCTTATTCGATGTTAAAATAGAATTGATGATAAATTTGCAGGTTTCTCAATGAATAATAAAACCTCATTGGAACAACAAAATTCGTGTACTCATATAATTTATGTTATAATAAAATTTATATGCAATAGTACATTGCAATGGTACATTGCAATCAGTCGACGCAACATTATATCCAAGGAGGATACATGTTCGGCTACAGATGCCTAACTATCAAGGCCTAACTACAAGAATACAAAAGGAAGTATATGTAAAAAACATATTTCAGGCTTGACATTCCAACTTTTGCAAGCCAAAATATATATACAGCGTACAAAAATACAAAATGCCATAAATGCATAATTTGAGGTTTATAAAACTTTAAAAAGTAATAAATGGAATGATATGACGTTAGCAATAAGATATAAAATTCTGGGGAAGCGACGTGTATATATTTGCAGTCGGAACATCAAAACGTAGAAAAATTGCTTATACATTAGGAATAGCTTGTTATTTATTTTGAGTGTTCTGATAAGCTTGTTTAACTTGCTTAATCTCCTTAGGTCTTGGTAAAATATAACACGTCACTCTTACAGAACCGAGAAAGCTTCTTAATTGCTTGGTGCTCGAATGCCTACAGACAATGTTGTGCTGGCTGATAGAAACGTTCATTATTATTTAAAAACGCAACAGGGATGTGTCACCTCAAAATAAAAATCACTTTTTCATAGCTCTACAGCCCTCTAGTGGGCCAGGGCCTCCAAATTATCGACACTTCACGATCACACTCAGATACACCAAACTCAGTACATCTCCTCTGGACGAGAAATCAGTCCGACGCAAGGACCTCTAGCTGACTAACACAACATTCACAAGCTACATGCACAGGTGCTCACGGCAGAATTCGAACCCACAATCCCAACAAGCCAGCTGCCGCAGACCAACGCCTTATACCGGGCGGCAACCGAGATCGTCCAATAAAATTCAGCGCCTCAGATTACGTAATCATGTACTCTTGCGGCAGAGGTTACAGCTGGTTGTTTGTGAAGACGTTTCTCAGTCATTTACGTTACGTTATGCAAATGTCACAGAACCAGCTTTCCCCCTTGCCAGCCAACGCCGTCCTCTGCAGTAACAGCACAAGGCGCCGTGCCTCTTGCTAAGACACACAACCGCGATAACATTAGCAAGGACGTAAAGGAAATGGCCGACTACAGCAGTCACGCATCCCCTCGGAGAGCCATCTTGCGGAGGTCACAGGAACCAATCACCAGTAATGTACAGTACTTCTTCCGCCCCATGTCTTCCAATAGAGGGAGTGTCTTTCAAAGGACCACAAACTCATCATCATCATCATCATCATCGTGCCGCCATTTGAGCCACTGGGCAAGTTGCAGCCATTACACGTCGGGCTGGGCGGCCATTATATGTCAAGAAGATCCCCAGCTTATGAGGAGCTTGGCAGGGACTTACTTAGTGAGATTGAACCCTCCCTACACTGCCTAATCTCCATAGGTACGTTAAATTCTGTAATTATGGCACTACAGACCCGAAGTGCAAAAAAGTTCCGATAACATCTTGTAAAAATGTTTACTTTTAAATATATTAATCGAATAAGTGTAAATTAAGAAATGCTCTTACTCAAACTGTGTATTATTTTGCCTAACACCTAAAATACTGAATCACGTAATGCTATATCTGCCAGAGGAAGTCTGAAAAGTTTCGAAATGTAGCCTGTAATGAGAAACAAAGTTGGCAAGCCTGCACTCCACAGTGCAGCGCACAAAATTCCCAAAGCTGTTCCTTAGCTTTATCTCAAATTGCTTTATATCGTGGTCATGTAGCCCTCATGGGACAAGTGCCTGAGTCCACTTAAGGCATCCTGTAACTCACAAGCTTTATTGTAATCGGTCCATACAGCGACATAAGTGTAAAGTTGAAAAGGCAAAGCTGTCCCTGTCCAATCTATGAAGACAAGAGGAAAACAGGGAATAGCTCCACTCATTGTTAAACTATGCGCTAGATGGACAATCACGCCCCGGCTGCTTTACCCCCTGTACCCACTGAATGTTTTCGTACTAAAATTGTCTCGTGCAATTGTCATTTCTCATCCTTTCCGTGCACGATTCCCCAGTTCAGTCCACGTCGAAATTTTGCTGGAATAAATGTCACTGGAACAGGTTTATCTCATAGTCGTTTGGCTTTCCCCTGCCAAATAATTCCACCAATGTTCCCTGATCCTACTCATCCATCTACCACCCAGCTTATATAAACTTAGCATCCTGATAGCGTCATGAAAAACCAAAAGACAGGTAATTTATGTATAAACATAACATTGACGCGCGTTCGCCTAACCATTCTCGTCATGAAATAGCAATGAGTATTACATATTCTCAGTGTGTGTATGTAACTTTTGTTTTCAAGCGTGAAATGCGCATGTTCCTTATTATATTGTTATCTGTGGCCTCTCTAGCTCTAACACGTTTTTCCACATTATCTCATAAACGGTAGGTTTTTCAGATAAAGTTGCTGAAAGCAAAATGTGTGTTTTAGATACTCTCTACAACTTTTGTGTGAAACATTTTTCATTCTAAGAAGAACTGAGAGAGGTATCATCATCAATGTACCTAGGTCTTCATTCATGTAAAGTACCGTTATTATTGCCGGATTTTAAAGAAACTTGAATTTTCTCGAACTTTTCGAGTATCAACCTTCCTGCAAATCCGTTCAGTGGAAGTCAAATCGTTCCTTGCGGACGGACAGACAGCAATATCAAAGCTAATGGTGTATTTTCTTAATCTTGCCAACGCGCCTAAAAACTGATAACCTGTTTTCATCAAACCTTTATCGTGCAGAATTATCATATAAAATCATTTCTTCATTAATTTCAAAGTTTGTCTTAGATATGTTCTTAGCCTATTCCAAAGCCTGTTCTCCGAACAGTGCGATCTGGTGTTTCCTCTTTAAATTTACAGTATCATCTCGTTTTCTTAAGATGATCCAGTAAAAGCTTACTTCCTCTTCCTTGTCTTTCCTTCACACTCATTTTTCCCTTTTATCTTTCTTTGAATAACGTGTTCAAAGGCAGTTCGTACGAAAGATATAACAACTCTTTTGGCCTTCTGTCTTGTTATTGTATGAATGATAATAAGCTCCTCCTGCAACCTTTGTAATGCCACTTAATTTCTCACACGATCTGTCCAGCCGATCTTCTCCATCCTTTTACAGTACCACATTTAAAAACGTTCCAGGTATTTCTCATTTACTTCCACAATTGTCCAAGTTCCAACACCACACAGAGCTACGAAACGAATGAAGACTTTACTAGTTTCGTCCTTAAGTTAAAGTACAATTTTCTGCTAAAAGAGTCTTCTCTTTTTGAATGCTGCTTTTGCCATGACAATCGTGGATTTAATTTCCCGTATAAATCCTGCTCGCAAGCTGTCAGCAAACTTGTATGACATGTACCATTGCTGTGTTTACAGTGAAAAGCTCCTGATGAAGTACAGAAGAACTTTCCGAAACATGTAGAGTTTTATTATAAGAAATTATCACAATGCACGAACACCTGAACGTCAAGATACTTGCTTGAGTTCAGTCTAGACATTAATACAGAGAATGTAGAATTTCTCACCTTTAAAAATTGGAAGGCGACAGTCCACTCCACTTGGTACATTCGTAACGTTACATCGCTTGTATTCTACTTTGTTATTCGCACATTAAGTTGTCGAAGTATCTTTCTAAGTTTCTGCCTTGAGTTATATGCGTGCAGTTTATTATTATTCTGATTATAGCTCCTCACTCACACTCATAATTCTAAACTAAATTTCGTTCTCCACTTCTTTTCAAATACTGAACAACCAATAACTACAAAGATCAAACTCTAATATCAAAAAATGAACGTGAATAAAGTCTATTCCAATACTGTCTAAAGTAGACACAATTCCGAAAAGTTTTCTTTTTTTCTAAACTTTTATAATGGTTCAATTTATCTAAAGTTTCCCCATTCGATAAGATCCTACCAGTAACTGTGGGGGAATTTTACGTATTTTGTGCGACACTTATGGAACCCCCCCCCCTTTCTCCCCCCCCCCCCGCCTCTGGAACAAGTGAAAGATACTGTATTCACGTCTAAGGGTAACGTCTGATAAAATAAGGTCAGTTACATTAGTGTCTTCAGCAACAAAATACGTTCACGTTGAGTCCTTGTAACACCAACACCTGGGACTGAATCCAGGACGTCAGAGCAAGCTGCAAAATTTCTGTCCAGGTTCCAGGAAGGTTTCCAGGTTCGAATTTCGTTCTAAACACCGAATACCCTCATGTTTCTCCTCCGTTCTTCTGGTTGGTACCTTAAACAGGATTGCCGCTATTTCCTCCACCTCACCCTTTCCAGTTCATAATTCACAAGCCGCCCGCTTTCACCGCGGAGACCCCACTTCGATCCCAGACCATGTGGGATAAAATGCACACAGTGGCACTGACATTTTTCTCTCCCAGTACTTCGGTTTTCCCCTGCCAGTATCATTCCACCAATACTCCACATTCATTCATTTATTTACCCATCACAGAAAGTATAAAAACTAAGCATCGTAAATAACACACTCAGAAGCCGAATCTTCTTCTCATTTAACCCTAAGTAATTAGACCTACTGAACTATAAACAAACAAATCAATAAATACAGTTTAATACAAAATTATATTTGTATTGTAGGTTGCCAACCCCGTCATCTTTTCTTCGATTCATAGGTCCTTTTATTATATCATTAGTGCAGATTTCCTAACAAAATGAATTTTCTCGGTTCAACCCCACGAAGGCATGCAGTGGGAGAGCGGTACAGGACTACTCATTCTTAATCTTGGTACAAGATGGACGTTAACGGTCAAAAGCATGTTCCGACCGCTTTAACCCAGGGGAAAGAATCGCGGTAGCCAAGGAACAGAAGTCTTTGCGAGCCCAGATTCGGTTTAAATGTTTTGAAAAAGAGAAGAATTTCTTTACTTGCCGGAACTCGAACACCGGATCGCCCACCCGTAGCTTAGTCATTACTGCGATTATGACATCCCACATAACGAGTTAGGCTTGGGTCTTCATTAAAAACAACGAAGTAAATTCTGATTACAAAACCACTGAAGTGAACGGAAATCACCTTCAAGAATCGCGTGTTATGTGTGTGGTGGAACTCGGCTGCAGGAGCATACTCTCTGTCACAAGTTTGGTTGTTCCACAGCGAAGTTCAGAGTGTTGAACTGTAATGAGGACAGGCGGAGGGGTAATGGGATGTGACAGCTGATTTGTGTAACTTATAAACTAATAGTATTATGTCTGAGAGGCGAACATGGCTCCAGAGATTTTTGTTGTTAAGACTGGTGGAGGGAAGCGGGTGGATCGCGACACACTGATACAGCAGGAGAAGGTTAAGGAAGAAATTATGTTCCTTTTAAATGGAGCGCACAGCTTAACCCTTCAAACCACAGTGGCTAATCTATCGTGCCGAATATCTAAACATGTAAATCCTTTCCATCTTCTCAGACAGTTCATTTTGCCAATGACCGTTTGCAATATGTTTGTCTTTGTAATGAAGATACGTTCTTTGGGTTTTTGTATATCAGGGTTTGAATCATTAGATGTATTTCAGGTAAATTTCTTTCTTCAACGTTTTGAGGGTTGCATGCAACTGCACTGTGTTTGTTTCTTCCGTCTCTTCAGTCTGATCTGCAAATACATTTTTATTATTTCCAGTAAATACATTTTTTCCCCATACTTCAGATTCTTCTAGTAATATTTCCGCTCTGCCTTATCCAGTCAGGTCTACTTTCACAATTCTCTACTACCCAAACTTTCCTGCCTGTTAATATGTTTTGGGGCCTTAATATTTCTCTTCTTCCTCTTCTTCTTCTTCTTCACATTTATCTTATTGTTCCTCAGATTCCTTTTCTTTAGGGTTGAATTTTATTCCTTCAGCTCTTAGGCGTGTATAAGTATCATATTCCTTATTTTCCAACGCTTGTTTCTTCCATACTTCTGATACAACATTTGCTTTCATCAGGAAGGCTACTGTTTCGAATTCTGAGTGACCTTTCCTTCCTTATTTTCTCACACTTCCTGCGCCTAAAGCAGTACCCAGAAACGAGCGCAGTCAACATTATTATTATTATTATTATTATTATTAAAGTGTTGAATCAACAGCAAATCGAGAGGTAAGAGAATCTATATAAACAGTGATAAAGAAATACTGACACATAATAACACCAATTACATAATTCAAATGTAGAAAAAAAGGTACGAAAAAATTTGTAGTTAAATCCTTGTCCAGCAACGTGTATTATAACGGTACTGACGTCTCCGCAAACCAGGTAATTATAAATAATGTCAGTAAGATTAAGGACAATCACCAGAATACGGAAGCGTGGCCAATTTTCTGAATGCTCGTAACTACTCGTAAAATTCGTCAACTTTCGGGACACCCGCTATATGGTCTCCTATCGTGCATTCGCGGTGTTTAATTTATACATACACAAAAAACAAAAAAAGGTGCCATCTGCAAGGTGGTTCTGTAAAGACATCCGAAAGAGTTTCGACCCCTTCCAAAATAACACTGCTAGGAGTCTGTTAACATTTGTATACCTTATAAAGTTTATCGCCAAAATAAAGCACCACACAAAGAAGGAATGTGTGCCAATGGCGGTTAAGGTCCACGCATTCTTAATCTCGTCACTAGATAGAAGTGAGTGGTCAGCTGCTCGGCCTGCTTGCTTTACCCCCTCCCCGCACTTAAAGAGCGGGTCTGGAAGCTTTGGAAACGAGAAAACATAGTTGCTTCTAAAGTGATTAGAACCACGATTCCTCGGTCGTCTAATGTGTAGTCCAGTCACTATACTTACGGAGGTATTCCGGCAGCTTTAGGGGGTGAGCAAAATTGAGGACATCTGTTAAGTTGTTAGAAATATTGCTAACTACCAGATTAGACAGTGCCACTTCCCACAGTACTGGAATCGTAGATTTTCAATATTATAAAAATCTCAAATTTATGTCCACGCTTTCATGAGGGCGCACTGCTCCCCAAATTTCCCACAACATTCAGGTAACGTCTGTTGCACTAATTTTCAGGGAATTAACCTCAGAAACTGACGTGGGATTGTTCCGGGTTAACGTGGTGCTTGATGTGTCAGTTCGTTTTGCAACTAACTGACCTATACACAGTCACTCTATCAGGAAGTGGAACTTCAATGACACGCATTTATTGGTACAACAGTGACGGGTTAAATAAGAGGTAGAGGTAGCAGCCGTCGCGAATCTACGAACTTGACCTTCTCTGCATGACGTTTCAGGTAAGGCAAATAATGTCTTTTCTAAAAAGACATTATTTCTGTCGCTCCGGAAACAAGTACTGAGCAAGAAGACGGACTTCACTCTCGCCAGTCTGATATCAGCAGACTCTTCCGCCTACACCCCACCCCACCTCAATCCCACCCACTCACCGATACTCGTCAGACCCCTGGCCTGCAGATTCGTGACGGCTACTATCAGCTTACTCTTAGAAGTTCGCTCTTTCTGTCCCAGCAACGCAGGCAGCAGTTGCTAGCGGTCACACTGGGTCACGACCTCTCTATCCGCCACCTCATCCCCATATCGGCCCACGTGACCCTCGACCTAACTCAGAGCCAATTATTGACCCTATTAGCTAATACAGCCAGACCGTGCGAACTAGGACCCCGTTCCACGCGCGCGCACAATAGAGAAAGATTGTTCGTGGGGTGAGTTCTAATTGCATTAAACCCTCTTACTGTCTTTAGGGAGCCAAAATCTTACCTCGACTAGTTGTGTTCCAAACACAAACTACAGAACACTAAAGTTAATTTCGAAATCAATTAGAACAAATAAAGGACAACATTAATGCATGAGTGGGATAAAGCGTTGAGCCACGTCGCAGGCAGAGCGAGCTGCAATTTACATACTGTAATACAGCTGTCGTGTCCACAGCAGTTACCGCAGTGTGTCATACCCGCACTGAATCATCCACTCGATATATACTACGCCGTGCCATGGGTCAGGTGGTTAGTTACCAATCTCTAACCACGGAGGCCCGGATTCAATCCCAGACCAAACTCTGAGGGATTCGTAGTGGAAAAGTGAACTTTGTGGAGGTTTTGAACCAGTATTTTAGTTTTCCCCCCATCAGGTTTATTTCCCCACTGCTCCATATTCATTATTTTAACCTACCACCTACATTACAGAGTTAGGATAGTGAAAACTTCAGTAATTTGCACATACAATGACACACAATGATGCCAGCCTGAAAAGTTAATGAAGAGCTAAGAATCATACGCACAAATGCACAGTGCTTCCTTAATTCTAAATTAGAAAACAACAAGATTGGCAGTGTATAAATGCAACCCTGAGAAACGTTCCCGTAACCACTGTAGCAGTGGGGAAAAAAAAATAAATATTACATGTTCTGTGTGTGTGTTTGTAGCCCTAGTTACCCAGCAAGTAGAGCGCATGAGCCATATTATATTGTCATCTGAGAGTTGTCTGCCTCTATCATATTTTTTCACAGATCTCATAAATGCCACAGTTTTCGGGAAAACATTTATTCAACACAAAATGTGTGTTTTGCTTTTTTTTTAAACTTTCTAAATTTAAGAAGAATTAGGCGTGTGGCAGTGGGGCAGGTTTCTCTCACAGTACTGCGGTTTCCGTCTCCCAGTATCACTTCATCCAATGGCCCATAATCATATTCACGCATAAAAACATCAAATGTGGGTCCGATTATTTTACATCCCTTTTCCGAAATCCAATTCTCAGAAGAATTCACCATAAATGTACATACATCTTCATGTAAAATATCAGTGAATTTTCTCAAATTTCAACAAAATTGAATTTTCTCGTCAGATTTTCGAAAACGCCTCAAATATAAAATTTCACAAAAATGTGCCCATTGAGGGGGAGGGGGGAGTTAGTCCATACGGACGGACGGACGGACAGACAGATATGACGATGCTAACAACAGTACTTCGGACAACAACGGGCCCTTCTTTCACTCGGTTACAGAACCTCGCTCTCTTGTCAGTATTAGGGTTCAATAGGCGTCTGTTTCCAGCCACATCGCCTGATAGTTGCACATCTGCCCGGCAGAATTTAACACGCTAGTATCCAGGTGTGCAGTGTGACACACCATCAATATTCATACTCATACCGACGTGCTCTGCCACAGCTGTCAGATCAACAGAATATCTCTCTGGAACATTACGTACACCAGATACGTTAGCTCTGAAGTACATGTTATTCTCTGGCATATGCATGCAGTATATTGAGCTGGTGGAGACGTTAGACACTCCAACGGCTGTGCAATGAATGTTACTGCCTTCTGAGACGGGGCCTAGCGTAATTTGTTGAGAGAACAGCCTACATTTTGGAGAAATATCTTGTCTTATCTCCAGGGTTTGTACCACAAAAATGGAAATGGGACATTTCTAAAAGACGTTGATAAATATCCAAATTATGTCACCGCATGCTGCAAGGCCATTTTAAACTTTTTGTGGCCATAGAATTATTCCGTTCAGGTTGTGGGAACAAATTTGTTTTTAATATTCCAACTGTATGTTAAACATAACGCTGTACCATATGGGGATTATAATGAACTAAATAACGTCAACACAACTGGATTGATCTGGCTCAGGATAGGGACAGGTGACGGGCACTTGTGAAGGAGCTACTGAACTTTCGGTTTCCATAAAATGCGGGGAATTTCTTGACTAACTGAAAAACGGTTAACTTCTCAAGAAGGATTGTGCACTATGGAGTAAGAAAGTGAACATAGGATAGTGCGTAAGTGTTGGTCAATAAAGGTGATATTTTACGCGTGTTGGTAAATAAAGCTGATATGATGTGTAAGTGTTGATCAATAAAGACGATATTTTGCATAAGTGTTGGTCAATAAAGGTGAAATTTTGCATAAGTGTTGGTCAATAAAGGTGATATTGTGCGTAAGTGTTGGTCAATAAAGTTGATATTGTGGGTAAGTGTTGGTCAATAAAGGTGATATTGTGGGTAAGTGTTGGTCAATAAAGTTGATATTGTGCGTAAGTGTTGGTCAATAAAAGTGATATTGTGCGTAAGTGTTGGTCAATAAAGTTGATATTGTGGGTAAGTG
>Ga0123352_10012744_pt1 | contig 13310 bp, 12 predicted proteins | sample TergutLab28metaG_FD_89700 | JGI IMG/M metagenome (GOLD analysis project Ga0123352, IMG submission 89700) | Labiotermes labralis P1 segment gut microbial communities from Petit-Saut dam, French Guiana - Lab288 P1 | ecosystem: Host-associated > Arthropoda: Insects > Digestive system > Gut ... | reverse complement strand
TTCTTACTCAACTTCATAGGGCAATTTTACAATGATATCCCATTTGTGGTGGAAGACAGCATATTTAGGGAAACAACTCAGCAGTCGGTAATTGCGTTCCAGAGGCGATTTGGCCTTGTGCCGGACGGTGACGATGTAATAATAGGATTATTCCAATAAAGCCAGCAATTACGGGCTTTAATGGTTTAGTCCTATTTTTTTACCAATCAATGCGGGCAAGATAAGAAGTTAAACCAAAGCCAAAATCAATGACAAATCCTAAACATGCCACGCCGGAGAGGATTAAAAGGCAATGATGTCGATGATATTGGTAGCACCACCTATTCATAAGTACAAGGAGGAAATAGCCTATGAAGAGAGTAATTTCAATTGACCATGGCAATAGGCTTATAAAGACAGAGCATTATGTATTCCCATCTAGCTTTGTGGAGAGCAAGTATATTCCATCCATAGGCGGCGATGTACTGAGTTATGGAGGTAAAACCTATACCTTAGTAGATCAAAACCTTCCTGTGCAAAACGATAAAAGCGAAGATGAACGCTATTTTATACTAAGCCTCTTTGCCATAGGAAAAGAGCTTGCCAACGAAGCAGAAATGCTTAGAAAACTCAAACCGAACGACCATATCAAAATTGAGCTTCTCATTGGTTTACCTCTACTGCATTTTGAAACCTACAGATATAAGTTTGAGCGATATTTTACCGGCCGCTCAGGTGTTATCCAGTATGAGTTAAACAACAAGCCATATTCCATTCAAATTACGAGCGCCCAGGCTTTTCCGCAAGCATACTCGGCGGCTGTTACTGCGTTGGACAGGCTGAAAGGCTCAAACATAGTAAATCTCGTTGACCTTGGCGGGTTCACTGTTGATTGTCTCCAATTAAAAAAATTCGAGCCAAATATGGCATTATGTACGTCACTATATTGGGGGGTAAATACACTATTCCAAAGCATCAACGACCGGATGCGTTCGCTAGGAGGAAATGATATCGCCAGCAGTATCATCGAAGGGGTTTTACGGAAAGACCCCGCAGACCTAGCCGAATACAGTGAAAAGCGCATAGAGGTAATTTCATCAGCTGCTAAATCTCATACAAAGCGTATGCTTGCAGAAATAGCGCAAAAGGGGTTTGACTTGGAAGAGGACAGGACTATATTCATGGGTGGTGGCTCAATCCTTCTAAATGAATATATCTGTCAAACAGGCAAAGTAAAAAAGCCTGTTTTCCTTGATGATGTCCATGCGAACGCCAAAGGCTACCGCCTACTGCATGATATGCAAAATAAGAAGTGCCACGGTGCATAAGAGTATGATAGAGGGGATGAAAAAAGAAGCACTCCGTTTTACCTTACGGTTTGGCAAGGATGCACCAAAATACATTAGAGCAGCACATGTATTAAACGCAGCAGGTAGAGGAATCAGGTCATTGCTCATTGCCGACCTTATAGATGAACGCATAAAGAAATACGGAGAAAATGCGTTTGTAGATTATTTTCTCACTTCGGCCCTTCCGAAAGACTTTTTTGACAATATAACAATCACTCATGTTGTTGCACATGCTGAAAGTACGCCTGTACCAATGCCAAAGCCGGGTATAGAGGCTATAAGCTATATAGAACCATCACATGATACCGTGCAATCAATAACATCCTTAGATAACGAACCTCTCGACGATGAAATACACGATGCAGTCTTGAATGGCCTTAGCATGTTCAATAAAGCATGAGCAACACAGTTTCAAGTTAAAAAGCAAAACCTAATTAAGCCGGTCCAACGCCTTTTGGCAACGGACTGGCTTTTTTCATAACAATATGGAGTGATGTATATGCCTGTGTTTAGAACTGAAAAAGTAAGCGGTTATGCTGTGATAGCGAAGCACCACCTAAAAAATAAAGCTCTATCTTATAAAGCTAAAGGACTTATGACCTTTATGTTATGTGTCCCAGACGATTGGGACTACAGCATGGTAGGCTTGGCAGTTTTAGCAAGTGATGGCATTGATGGTGTGCGTAGCGGTATTAAAGAACTAGAAAAGCATGGATATCTAACCCGACGCCGCATTCGGGATGCTGGCGGTAAACTTAGTGACATTGAATACACCATACATGAGATTCCGCAGCCTCTTCATAACATTGAGGCAGATAATCAACCAAAAAAACCTATATTGGAAAATCCAACATTGGTTTCACCTGCGTTGGAAAAACCTATATTGGATTTTCCAACATTGGATAAACCTACGCAGGTTTTACCTACACAGGAAAATCCAACGCAATGTAGTAACAAGGTATTGAGTATCAATGGATCGAATATCAAGGAACTGAATAAAAAAACAAAAAACCCGTGTCCATCTATGCTTGATGATACATGCAAATCACAGCAGCTTACTCTAAACGAAACCGATATTTCATCACAAAACCAACAAGCTGAGCGCCTAACGGTTGAAGCGGCCCAAGGAACAGGGAAACCTGTAGACCACGCCATGACGCTTGTTGAACAGCAGTTTGAACTCTTTTGGCAGGCGTATCCGCGGAAAGCCGGTAAAAAAGCTGCAAAAAAAGAGTGGATGGATATTAAGTCTGACACCACTCTGTTTTCAATCATTATGGCGGCTGTCAACGCAGCTAAACAATATTGGAGTCACCATGAAGTGTCAGCAAAGCACATTCCACATCCTTCAACATGGCTTAAAGAAGAGCGATGGGATGATGAATTTTTACCGGAGCAACTAACTGGGGTTATAGGTCTACGCAGAAATGAAAACAAGGCAGGAGGTGATCAAGTTGCAATCACGGGGGCAGATTATACAATCGGTGGAGTCAATGACCCGTATCGCTCAATCATGCTGGAGTAAAGATATATCCGGCAATGTTGCTATCAATAAACTTACTAACATCTTTTTAGATGCCGACTTGAATGTACCCTTAACACACTGTAACGATTGCCACGACCTAATTCAAAAAGATATTGAATTGCTCGGTGTATTGCGTAGAGTGCCAGTCATGTGCCGGTGCCGTGCAGAGGAAAATGAACGTGAAAAACGAGAGTCTGAGCAGCGTGATTTGATGCGGCGGTTAGAACGGTTTAAAACATACTCACTCATGGATAACCGTTTTGAATCATCCACATTTGAGAATTGGGCGCACCGGCTAGATAACCAAGACGATTATATTCTTGGTACGAAGTATAGTGAAAATTGGGATACCATGTACGCAAGCAATCGTGGGCTTTTACTTTATGGCAAGGCCGGAAGTGGCAAAACCTATTTAAGTTTTGCTATCGCTAATGCACTTTACAAACAAGGCAAAGGGGTTATGGCTATATCCATATCCAAGCTTCTGTCTATCATCAAGGATAGCTTCGATAAACATGGTGAGTATGGTGAGACAGATGTGCTTAACACAGTCCGAGACGCGAGTTTGCTGGTGCTAGACGACTTAGGTGTTGAATACAAGACAGCATGGGCTTATGAAAAATTTTATGCCATCATAGACACCAGATACCGCGCCAACAAACCCATCATTATCACAACAAACTTTACATTGGATGCCTTGCGCGAAAACCTAACCATTGTTGACCTAAGAACAAAACTAACAGACCCTTCTGAAAGAGTGTTTAATAGAATCACAGAAATGTGCGCTTTCCATGAAGTCATAGGCGCAAGCTGGCGCATCTCAAAAGGAGCGCAAAACAAAGCGGCCTTGTTTGCCGATCTTGGACTGTCACTTAAAACATGATGCCGGTGCTTTGGGGCTAAACCTTAAACACCGGCTATTTCTATGTCAAATATTCCTGAATGGAGGACACAATGATGACACAATGCCCCTATTGGCAATCAAAGCCCGAATCACCATGCATGAATAACAATTCTAACACCATTAAGCTAACAATATTGGAGTTAATCGAAATTGCTCTGTATACAGTGCAAAAAATCAATAACTACCCCAAATCGTTTGGAAAAACCGTTGATAATTATTTTCACCTGCTCTTTCCCGATGAGGTAAAGGCGTATCTGATTGGACGAACAATAAATCATAAGTACACAAAACAAATCCAACGTGGATGCTAGTGAAGGAGGTATTTCTAATGGCAAATAAAAAGACAAGTGCTGTGAGTACAGCAAAAAACAAATCCACACAGGAGCAGCCCGACTGCTACCACGACCCCGAACGGCTGTTAAAAACATATCGAGATGTGCGCTGGAATCTGAAGCTGTCTATGGAACACCACCGCCAGGATTTTGAAGCAGAGTATGGAATGTCTATAACTGAGTATTTAGATGATGTATATGCCGCAGGGATTGAGTTTGCAGGCACAAAATTGGAACACCATGCAAACAGTATGAAACGTACAGCAGAAATGCTAAAATTTATCGACATCGCCGTTCACCTTATCAGGGAGAATAACAGCGAGGGTGAGACTTTTTATTGGATTTTGTATTACGCATTCTTATCACCGCTTAGACTAAACAATGTGGATGAAATCATAGACCGGATTCAAATGCATATCCCATATATAACAAGGGACACATATTTTCGTCATCGTAAAAAGGCAATAAAAGTATTTGCGTCTGTATTGTGGGGGTTTACTACAAAAAGCGAAATAAATATCATTGAAGTCTTTGTCAAGTAAAGTTTATTAGTCCGTGATGCATTAATGGCGTTCAAATGGCGTAGAAGTGATGTACAAACGACGCATATCAGAATAAACTACACCTAAAACACCACCATCTTAGCGATACCTCATTTTGCGGGCGCTGAGTTCTCTTTGATATACTGTGCCTTCTAAAAATGATATAATCTTCTTGTAAGAACTTAATCAACAGATCTTACTTTTCTGTCTATGGTTAGAATTTAGCTTAAAATAGAATTGTAAATGTGAACATAAACGTAACAAACCGTTATAATACTCTTGGGAGAAGATATCCATATGGATGAGCTAATAAAAGCAGGTGAACAAGGAGACTATGAAGCACAATTTACATTGGCGCAATGCTACTACTTAGGCATAAATACCGAGCAGAATTATCAACAAGCTTTTGAATGGTGTCAAAAATCAGCGAAACAAGGTTATGCTGATGCTCAAAATAACTTAGGGCATCTATATCATTATGGGGAAGGCGTAACGCAAAACTATACCCTTGCAGTAAAATGGTATCGTAAAGCCGCAATTCAAGGTCACGCTGATGCGCAAAATAATCTTGGGGACTGTTATTATCATTCTGATGGTATTGAGCAGGATTTAACTCAAGCTTTTGAATGGTACGTTAAGTCTGCACAACAGGGTCTTGCTCTAGCCCAACTTAACTTAGGGATTTGTTATGCAAATGGCGAAGGTATAGAGCAAAATCATTGTGAAGCTGCACTGTGGTTTACGTTGGCTGCTGACCAAGGACTTGCCGATGCACAGTACAATTTAGGCACATGCTATGCATCAGGTGAAGGGGTAAAACAAAGCCATGAAAAAGCTCGTGATTTATTTTTGATGGCTGCTGAACAGGGTGATGCTGATGCGCAGAATGCATTAGGATTATGTTATTACAATGGAAATGGATGTGAACAGGACTATAAAATAGCAGTCGAGTGGTATGTGAAATCATCAGAGCAAGGACTAGCCGTTGCTCTAAATAATTTGGGAATGTGTTATAGTAATGGAGAAGGTGTTGAACAAGATTACGATTACGCATTTAAGTTATACACAATAGCTGCCGAGCAAAATTGCCTTCACGCAATTTCAAACTTAGGCTCATGCTACCATTATGGAAAAGGAGCTACGCAAGATTACAAAAAAAGCATTGAGCTATATCGCCTAGCAGCAGAACGCGGTTTAGCAATAGCACAGTGTAACTTGGGTGCCTGCTATTTTGATGGTACAGGTGTTGAACAGAGTTATGAACGTGCTGTTGAGTTCTATACAAAGGCAGCAGATCAAGGACTCGCAGAAGCTCTTAATAATTTAAGCGGGTGTTATTTTAACGGTCATGGTGTTGATAAAGATTTTGATAAAGCAGTTGAGTTGCTTACAAAAGCTATAGAACGAGGACATTTAGGGGCAAAAGCGATGTTGGAATCATTTAAGGAAATACAGGAAGCAGAAAAAAAGATACAGCTCGCTAATCGTACAGAGGTTTTTATTAGCTATACACGCAAAGATAAAAAATATCTCGATGAACTTAATACCTTCCTAAAATCTCTTTCATTAGATTATGGTATAAAAATTTGGTATGACAGAATGATAAAAACTGGTGATGAGTGGAAAAAAGAAATAAGAGAACACATGTCCGTTGCTAGAGTAGCAATTTTAATGGTGTCACAGGATTTTTTGGTTTCAGACTTCGTTCGTAACGAGGAATTACCGAGGTTATTACAAGCGGCAATAAGAGAAAAATCGACGATTATGTGGATTCCGGTTGGGGTCTCACAAGTGGATAGCACTCGTATAAAAGGAATAGAGGATTCAGATGTATCTGACATTTGTATATCTTCATTTCAAGCTGTAGCAGGTTCTACCAAGCCTTTAAGAAGCATGAAACGACAAGAACGTGATGTGATATATAATGCATTATGCGAAGATATCAAGAACTGTTTTGGGGTATAACTTATCATTCATAATTAGAATAGCAAAAGAGAGGATGAAATCAAATGGCGAAAACACCGATTTTTGTATCTTTCGATTTTGAGAATGACAGGAGGTATAAGTACACACTTAACATGTGGGCTGCTAACACAAATATTGATTTTACATTTGATGACCGTTCTTCTGGTGAAATTCAATCTAACAGCGTAGGTGTTGTAAAAAATGTTCTTTCAAGAAAGATTAATGAAGCCGACGCCGTTCTCGTGATTGTTGGTGCTGAAGCTAATAAAGTGCATCGTGATCGGTTAGAGATTGGTTATAAAAATTGGCAGAACTATGAGATTGCCAAAGCTAAAGACCTCGGTAAGCGGCTCATTGCAGTACAACTCAACTCGCTATACATATATCCAGAGGAGTTAATTAACGCCAATGCTGTAAGGGTTCACAGTTTCACACAAGATGCAATCATCAGAGCAATTAGGGGTTATTAAAGTGGAAAAGCTTGAACTAACATATGATCATTACAAAGAGACTGTTGCCAGGAACAATGAGGCTCAATCAAAGAGAAATAAATTATTCGTAATTTTATGTGTTTTTAATATAGCCAGTTTTATTATGCTTTTATTTCCTGTTCAACTCATTGATGGAGTAATTGCTTTTGTTGAATCGCAATATGAAATATCAGTTGAGGTGAGCATATCATTTTTTTACAGTATAGCTTGGATTGCTGTTACCTATACTTTGGTTCGTTATTTTCAAACCATGATATATATTGAAAGGCAATATAAGTATATACATCTTCTTGAACAAGAAATAGGTAGCCAACTGGAGTGTACTTACTTCAATAGGGAAAGTAAGTTATATATGGACAGCTATCCTAAAGCACTTGATTTAGTTCATATGTTTTATACATGGATTATTCCTTTATTAATAATAGTTGTAAACCTACTTAGGATAATATTGGAATTTCCAAGCAGTATGTCCACATGGTCGCTGTTACATTTTACATTTAATGCATTATGCTTTTTATTTTGTTTAGGACTATCAATTCTTTATCTAGCATTTATGCACCCACGGAAAAAGAGAAATAAACCCCAAAAGGGACCCAAAGTCAAATAGAAGGGATTTTATGAGGTCTTAATTATGGATGAAGAACATGCGATAGATTATATGAAAAATTTATTACTACTAGCTGAACGTGGAGATGCGGCGGCACTTAATGATTTAGGTGTATGTTATTTTTTAGGTGATATAGTTGAAAATGATTATAGTGAGGCCGCCAATTATTTTATTATGGCGGCTGAGTTAGGTTATGTTGAAGCACAAAGAAATATAGGTGCTTGTTATTTTAATGGAAATGGGGTAGTCCAGGATTACACGCAAGCTGTGGAGTGGTATACAAGAGCAGCAGAACAAGGAGATGATAAGTCACAAAATGAGTTAGCAACATGCTACTTTAACGGTTTTGGGGTTAAAAAAGATTTATTACAGGCCTATTCATGGTTTGCTAAGTCGGCTGATCAGAATAACCTCAATGCTCAGTTTAGTTTAGGTGAATGTTTATATAACGGATATGGCGTTAGTAAGGATTATAATGAAGCCATGAAGTGGTATAGGGCAGCGGCAGAACAAGGTATAGAAGAAGCGCAGTACCGCTTAGGTGTTTGCTTGGATTTTGGGGAAGGAATAGCACAAGACCAAGAAGAAGCTGTTAAGTGGTATAAGTTATCAGCGAAACAAGGGTTTGCACTTGCTCAAAATAACTTAGGTGCTTGTTATCTTTTTGGCATTGGAATTAAGCAAGATTTAATTAAGGCTATTCAATGGTTTAAAAGGGCCGTTGACCAGGGTAATACCGAGGCACAATATAACTTGGGGTGCTGTTACTACGAAGGTAACGGTGTGAGTAAAGATTACGATAAAGCGTATTCATTATTTAAGATAGCATCTGAAAAAGAGCATGTATCTGCTTATGTGAATTTAGGAAATTGCTATCTTGAAGGTAATGGAACCGAACAAAATCATGCATTAGCGTTTTCGTGGTATATGAAGGCTGCTGAACAGGATAATCCAGACGGCCAATGTAGTTTAGGAGCTTGTTATTATAATGGAACAGGTATAACGCAAGATTATGGGTTAGGTTTTGAATGGATTGAAAAGGCTGCGAATCAAGGGCATGATGATGCACTGTTTAGATTGGGGCTTTGTTATTCGAATGGAGTAGGAGTTAGTCGAGATTATGATGAAGCAATAGGTTTCTTCCGCAAATCAGCAGAACTAGGGAATGATCGTGCATTAGAGGAGTTGTCCACAATCAACAAGCTGCATGAAGCAGAAAGGCGCGAACGAATGAAACACCGCACAGAAGTATTTATAAGCTACACACATGCTGATAAAAAATATCTTGACGAGTTGAATGTTTACTTGAAATCATTGAATTTGGATCACGGTATAAAGATATGGTATGACCAGATGATAGAAACAGGGGATGAGTGGAAAAATGAAATTCGTGAACACATGTCCATTGCCCGTGTTGCTATACTTATGGTATCTCAAAAATTCCTTGTTTCGGATTTTGTGCGAAACGAGGAATTGCCAGAATTGTTGCAAGCTGCAAAAGATGAAGACGCTACAATAATGTGGATTCCAGTTACTATATCACAAGTAAGTACCACAATAATTAAGGGAAAAAAGGACACTGATATTTGTATTGCCGATTACCAAGCAGTATGCAACCCTCAAGAACCGCTGGAGCGATTAGAAAAACCTGATCGAAATACCGTATATAATAAGATATGTGATGATATAAAGAAGCGCTTTAATATTAAGAAACGTTCTATAAAATAATAATGATAGAAAATACGATTAAATAAATGACTTTATTTGACTATGGCTATAAAGTGGCACTTTTTTGCCATTGACTGGCAATTCATAGTCAGTTAAAATGATAGTGTGGAAAATTGAAATTCTAGTTTTGCTCCCAATGATGCCCTCGCATCTTTGGGAGCTTTTTGTCGTTATCCATCCATTTTATGAAGGGAGATATGCCATTGACGAAAAATAAACAGCAGAGCATGGCACAGATGTTATTACTGGAATACAGACCCACAATATGGCGTAAAGCTGCGCTAAAAGCTGTACTGGGGACGAGTGATATGGTTTTACAGACCTGTATAGAACGACTGCGTTACACGCAAGAACTTGTGGAGTCTTTACGGGGCAGCAAATATGTTGGTGATAAATTATATTGGATTATTTATGCCTCCTATATGACCGAGCAGCAGCCAAAGGATGTTGAAGAAATATTGGCTGATATAGCTTTGCGGTATAAGTATATATCGCGTAGGACATATTTCCGATTAAAAGGGCGTGCCATCAGCATGATGAACGGCCTCTTAAATAAGAGGCATAAATATTTCAATTAAAAATTTTGATTTGAGGTGACTGATAATTATGAATGCAGCAAAATTACTACCATTAGGCAGTATTGTGATCCTAAAAGGCGGCGAGAAAAAGCTCATGATTTACGGAAGATACCAAATCACCGTTGAGAACAAGACAGAGTTTGATTATATCGCCTGTCTTTGGCCGGAAGGCAATCTCGATGTGGAACACACGTATCTATTTAACCATTCGGATATTGATATCGTAGTTCATCGGGGATATTCGGCTGATGAGGATATCGTGTTTTTAGAAGCCATAGCGCAAAATTAAAGGCGTATGTCAAGCAAGGTTAAATACCCGTCTTGCTTTGACATACGCCTTTTTATTTGTCGGATCCCATTATGAAATAGCGGTGCTAACCCATAAAGTCCACCCACTTTGCCTTCCACCGTTAGGCGAAAATGCAAAACCGACTCCAATGTGGATAATGTCGCTACCAAAGACATTACCCTCTAAACCACTCAAGATAGGGGCCCTATGCGCCGGTGAATTTGTCCAAGCCCATAATGCTCCTGCCGGGGTTGTGCTATATGAACCCGCAGTCCAATTTTCACCTGCGAATCCCACATTGAGGCCCATAGCCCTTGCATGGTCAGTGTGTGCAAGCCCGGTTGCATGTGAAATATGCCCACTTATATATCCGTAATCAATTGATTCCTGCGCGCGTAATCTTGCTACATTCCCTAAAGCAGAATGGAATACAAGCGGCGGCAGACCATATTCTGCTCGAAGAACATTTACAAGGCGTATTAATTCTTGCTCAAACATGGATTGTATATCTTTATACGCGACACCAGCCGCAAGAAAAGCACTAACGCTCTGTGCCCCAATTACCGGATGCTGAGGTGATGGCTGCTGGGCCGCCATTTCACGTAGTTGTGACTCAGTAAGGAATCCTGTTGCTTGATTATTTGCCCCCGGCGTAGGCGTAGGTATCGGGGATGGGACAGCGGTTGGAGCCGGAGATGGCGTTGAGGTAACGGCGGGGGATGATGTGGGTGTTGGGGATGGCGTTGTGCTTACCGTATCATTCGTCCTTTGAGTAGTAATAACTGCGATTCTATTTACCGAATCCCAGTATGGTTCGCTTCCTGTTGCTTCCGCAACAGCCCTAAGCGGAAGCATTAACCGCCCGCCTATAAGCTGTTGTGGAACATCAGGAGTAATAATGTCTGTGTTTACAGTAAAAGTTGATCCATCAGCCGAAATGGTAATAAAAAAGTCGGACGAGACAAGTGTTGCGATACGCGCCTCTGGTATCCAATCAATAACAAAGCCCATGTACTCAAATACACCGCGCACAGGAACTAACACCCGCCCATTAACCATTTGCGGCTGAACATCAGCAAACGCAATAAAAGTCCCGTCCACTTTCACACGGATATTACCTGGCACAGAGTTTGTAATGCTTCCAAGCACCGCCACATTTGTACTAAAAATAAGAAAAATAGCAAGAGCTACAGATATAGTAGCAGTCAATCTTTTTTTCATAGTGACTCTCCAATCTGCCCATTATGGGCTATTCAATATTAATTAAAAATAGGGTTAGTAAAGCAATTTATTCGCTTATGGGATTCTATGGAAGCTAATGATAATTATAACGACAAGCATACAAGATGCAATAACTAAAACACCTCATTGCTGAAAATAACAGTCTTAGCAATGAGTTTTATATAACATTTTAGGTAAGGCAGGCGAAATTGGCCTGCCTTTTTTTATTTGGCGGAGGTGAGCTTATGCCTTAGTTGTGTTTTCAGGAAAGGTAAACAAAACAGCAGTTATTAAAGGAGGTAACAGATGAAACGAAGAAACATGTTAAAGCGCTTGTTTGCCATGTTTATGGTGGCATTAATGACCGTTGGCGCATTTCCATTAAGCGTTTTTGGCACTACAAATGAGGGGATTGTTTCGGAAAACCCGCCCAGCATGGAAATTGATATTCCTAAGTATTTTTACCTGGATGGAGAAAGAATCGACCTTACGGACGAAAGGATAGAGAGCTTTGTGCCGGTCACACATGATGTTCAACCGGCAGCTTTTGGTGAGTCAAGTGAAATAAATTATGCACCGCAGGTAAGTTTCATTGGTGCTATTAATTTATCAGGAGATACGCCTCTTGGTGTAATAGTAAACCCCTATGGCGACGCCGGCGGCGATTGGGAAATGGATGCATTTGTATACATGGACTCAATCTTGGTAAGTGCACGGCGGTATGTTGTAAATATCAATAACGTAGTTTACGAAGGTTTTTGCGCGGATCCGAATCAAAGAGGACCAGAAAGCGAAGGCGCCGCTTATCAGCTTACCGGGGAAGGCGATTCCTTATTTCGCCCGATTCTAAGATATGGCTTCCCTGTCAATCCATCGCTGTCCAATGAAAATTTGCCGCCAACTACCCGACAATGGCACGCATATACAACCAGGGTAGCCGTAGCGGTTGCAAGCCGCCCCAATTCAACATTTACAGCTGGAGGCAACCCGCTCGATTTAAGTGGAGGAGCTGGCGGTGTAAGCGGAGCGGTGTTTAATCGTCTAAATGCACCCCAATGGAATGAAGCACTTTTCGAGGACCTTCACCCGGCCATTATTGTAAACGGAGAACGACATGCCGAAGATAAAGGCCGGAGAGAAACTAATCCGGTTGCACAATCAATTAACTTTGATGTGGATTTCACACGGCGTACAAACTTGTCTGGCAACCCGTTCCAATTTGTTTGGGACATGTCAACAACACCTGCTGGATCACGCCTGTATGTAAATGGAGTCTTTTTAGCTGAAGCCCCAAATAATTCAACCCAGGTGTTTTCTGACATAACAAGTACGAGCAGAGGATGGGAGTTAGTCACGGATTTTCATATTACTGTGCCTAACATTCCCGCAAATCATAACGTAGACGCAAGGGTTGAACTTGTGGGTGTGAACAATCAGTATGCAGGCCGTGTATGGGTTATGAACCATCGTGACTCTACTGGTGCTATTGACCCTACGTGGCAAGACATCGTGTTCTATATACCCGAAGTATTATCAAGTGCTGTGTTTTCGTTTTATGACGAAACAGAACCCATGCCTACTCCAACTCCGACACCAAGCCCAACGCCATCCCCAACGCCACGCCCCAATGGGGTCACGATTCAAAAGGTGTGTGCGATAACGAGAGAAAACATTCCGGGTGCGCTAATGCGCTTACGAGGAATGTCCAGCGCGCAAGTCGTTATTAAAGATGGTCAGTTAAGAGTAATTGATGATACAGGCATAAACGTCTCCCAAGGGCTAACTGCCGGGGCTAAGTCT
>Ga0123352_10012741_pt1 | contig 13310 bp, 10 predicted proteins | sample TergutLab28metaG_FD_89700 | JGI IMG/M metagenome (GOLD analysis project Ga0123352, IMG submission 89700) | Labiotermes labralis P1 segment gut microbial communities from Petit-Saut dam, French Guiana - Lab288 P1 | ecosystem: Host-associated > Arthropoda: Insects > Digestive system > Gut ... | reverse complement strand
CTTCTTGGCGGTACATATCAAAAGAACCTTACCGTACCTTCGGGTACGCTAAGAACCTTTTTCCTAGTCTAGCGAAAAAAATTCTGCGTTTTTCTGCTACTGTTTTGAGAGGATACGAGTATACAACACGATACATTGTATTGCATATAACATTAACTCAATCTAAGTTCTAATCCCCCGCAAATTGTCATAATAATTATTACGGCAGTTTTTAAATAGATATATTATACATGCCAATGCGAGAGGGGATTCAGTATGCAAAAGGAAAGCGGCACAACAAACAACAATGCGATAATATCCGGGAAAGTAGTTTCATCCCTAACTTTAAGCCATGAAGTTTATGGGGAAGGGTTTTATAAATTTTACATAGAGGTGGAGCGATTAAGCGAAACAGCAGATATATTACCCGTTATAGTTTCAGAACGCCTTATTAATGTTGGCGATTTGGAAGAAGGTATAAACATAAGTATAAACGGTCAGGTTCGTTCATATAACAGCTTTGTAATCGAAGATAAACGTAACAGGCTTATCTTATCAATATTCGCAAGAGATATTTCATTTAATGATATAGACCCCAAATATCCAAACGAAATAATGCTTAATGGGTACATATGCAAGCCGCCAATACTTCGCACAACGCCTTTTGGCAGGGAAATTTGTGACATGCTTCTGGCAGTTAACCGCTCGTATAACAAATCTGATTACATCCCATTAATTTCATGGGGAAGAAACGCCCGGTTTTCATCCCGCCTATCTGTTGGAGAGAACATCAAAATATGGGGAAGAATGCAAAGTCGTAATTATCAAAAAAGGTATGATTCTGGAGAAACAGAAGAGAAAGTTGCTTATGAAGTATCCGTCTCTAAAATAGAAATTTCTGATGATTTGGACGATACCGAGTAAATATTCCTTTCATCTTACTAAAAATTACATAGAATACCTCCTATTGGGTAGGCGAATAATAATTGTATGAAATTATAGTTAAAAAACCTAAACCAGGAGGTATTTTTTTATGCAAAAAAATATATGCAAAATGCGCAAACTAAAAATTCTATCATCAATTGTTTTTCTATGCTTAGCCATAAGCGTTTTACCGGCTTTTAGACTTATTGCAAATGCTGAAGTAATAGCAACTTGTGAGACCATAGGCACTTTCACAACCGAGTTTGATTCTCCAAAATCCGCAAGGGGTAAAAACATTAAGCTTGCGGCTGAGAAGATTGACAGGATAATTATTGAATCAGGTCAGGAATTTTCGTATAATGAAGCTGTCGGACCTTCAACACAAAAAAGAGGATTTAAGCTTGCGAAAATTTTTATTAAAGGTGAAGAACATAAAGGGTTTGGCGGCGGAATATGTCAAGTAAGCAGCACTCTTTATAATGCAGTTCTTGAAGCAGGGCTCGAAGTTACTGAACGTCATGAACATTCTAAAGAAGTAAAGTATGTCCCGGAAAACAGAGATGCAACTACATCTTACGGAGGGGTTGATTTTAAGTTTTTTAACAACTTAGACTGCCCTGTAATCATCAGAGCTTATACATCCGGCAACACAATAACAACAACTATAGAAGCTGTAATCAGCTTTGACTAAAAAGTGTAAAGCAAAGCTTGTAAAAATCAGATAAATCCTGTATAATCTTTGAGTACCCATGCAATACAATGTACAGCATGGTTTTGTGTTGTACATTGTATTGCATGGGTAAGAGATATACAGTGGATTTATGAAAGGAGCAGCTACTTTGTCTTATAACGGAAATAATAACACTGATCAAAGACTATGTATGTCTACGATGGAAAAAGATATTGCCGCTGCAAATGAAGTTGCTGCTCATCTTTTAAAAGCCGTTAACGAAACCGCACTTATTCTTGCATCTTCGAATATTTCATCTTTTGATTCCGACATTCACGAATCACTGGGTATACTTGGAAAGTCGTTTGATGTTAACGGTATATATGTTCGCAAAAATATTAGTGATAACGACGGAATTCAGTGCAGTGAAAAAATTTATGAGTGGATTAAAGATATACCGGAGGATTACGAGATTCAAAATAAAATTATGTATCCGAACGAATATCCGTTTTTAAATGCTTCACTTAAAGAAGGTAAAGTAGTTAACTCATCTATTAATGACCTTCCCCCAATAGACAGGAAATTGTTTGACCAACAAAAGGATACTGCTATTTTGTTTTTCCCGATATTTATTAATGATAATTATTGGGGGTTTATAGGGTTTAGCGGCTTTACACATACCGCTGCTTTTTCACAGATAAAAGAAAGCATTATGATGACATCTTCACACATTGTTGCAGCAAGTATTGTGCAGAATGAAGAGCATCATAATATGACACTTAGAGATGCTCTTTTAAGTGCGGCTAATGATGTTGCGGTTCTTCTAATTTCACACGATTCAGAGAGCTATGAAGAGCGGCTTGCAAAAAGCTTAGCTCTTTTAGGCTATGCAACAGACTGTGAAGTAGTTACTGTTCGTAAAAACAGTTATAATAGCAATGGGGAATGGTGCGCTGTTAGAGTTTGCGAATGGGTTAAGGATGAATGGAAACAAACAGTAGGCTCTGGCAATAGAGAGATGCTAAAAGATCAAATAGTAAGCTATAGTGCTATGCTTATTGGCATATATAAAAATATTATAGTAAGCGAATTGCCCAGTTCAGAACAAGAAGACTTCAAGAGACGAAATATAGTATCCTCACTTGTGATTCCAATAAATATTGATAATGAATTTTGGGGCTTTGTTTCTTTCAGCAGATGTACGAAAATTCGTACATTTATCGAAATGGAAACCTCAATACTAACTACTGTATCTAACATGATTGCATCAAGCATGTTACAAAATGAAACAAATAAGAGCTTGATAATTGCCAGCAAAGAAGCCCTTGCAGCAACAGACGCAAAGACAAGCTTCCTTGCAAACATGTCGCATGAAATACGAACGCCTATGAACGCAATTATGGGCATGAGCGAACTTGCGCTGCGTGAAAAATCGCTGCCTTCTTTACATGATTATCTTAATACTATCAAAACAGCCGGGGCGAATATGCTTGAAATAATCAATGATATACTTGATATTTCAAGAATTGAACATGGAAAGCTTGAACTTGCCTCAATTCCGTACAAAATGTCATCATTGCTGAGCAATACTATAAGAATGATCAAAATGCGGGCAACAGATAAAAATATGCCGTTTTTTGTTGATGTCTCCCCTGATCTGCCTACAGAATTTATAGGCGATGAAGCCCGAATTAATCAAATACTTCTTAACCTGCTTACTAATGCAATAAAATTTACGAACGATGGGTTTGTGCGTTTATCTGTATCCGGCAAGAACGTTCATGGCTTGTATGAAATATCATTTAAGGTTATAGATACAGGCATTGGAATAAAAGAAGAGGATATTCCTTGCCTCTTTAACACGTTTACACAAGTTGATACAAAGCGAAATAGAGCAAGAGAAGGAAGCGGTCTTGGTCTTCCTATATCAAAAGAATTAGCAGAACGTATGGGCGGGAAAATACTTGTAGACACTGAATATAATTTTGGGTCAACATTTACTGCCGTTATAAAACAAAGAATTTATAATCCAAATCCGATAGTAAATACCGAATGTCTTGTTGCTAGCCGCATTTTAGCATTTGAAACAAGAGAGCTGTATTTATTATCAATGAAGAAAGCATTTGACGGATTAAATATAGATTATGTTATATGCAAAAATATACCGGAACTTCACAAAGAACTTGAAAACTTCGAACCCGATCATGTTTTTGTGTCCGCAGAATATTCAAAAATGATGAGCGATTTATTAGCTGATAAAGGCATTAAGGCGGAGAAAATTGTTTTAATTGAACAAGGCGGTGAATATTTTGCATCAGGGCTTGAAAAAGTTTTGTCATTGCCTTTATACAGCGTGACAGTTGCACATACACTCTCTGTTCCATTTAAGGCGCAGAATGAACAAGAAGATAGAGAACTGGAGATTTTACAAATGTATGCACCGAACTCAAAGATCCTTGTAGTAGATGATAATTTAATAAACTTAAAGGTAGCAGAAGGGCTTCTTGAAATTTATGGAATAGTAGCCGACACCGCAATGTCCGGCCGCAATGCTATAGACATGGTTCAAAATGTTAAATATGATCTAGTATTTATGGATCATATGATGCCTGATATTGATGGCATTGAAACTACAAAAATGATACGAGCACTCGGTGAAGACTTTGAAAAACTACCAATTGTTGCGCTGACCGCAAACGCTATGTCTGGCGCAGGTGAGATGTTTGAAAGGGAAGGGCTGAGCGGTTACATAGCAAAACCGATTGAAAATGAAAAACTTCAAGTGGTTCTTGAAAAATGGCTTCCCCCTGAAAAGCTTGAATATAAAAAGTTGTCAGATGATGATGGTTTAACTGATACCAACAGTATAGATGATATAGATGATTCGCCTATAAAAGGCGTTGACATGGAGACAGGCTTAAGGAGAGTAATGGGTGCGCTTCCCGTATATCAAAAAATACTTAAAATGTATACGGATGATTCCATTATTAGAATAAATGAAATAAAAGAAAATTTGGTATCAGGGAACACAAACTCTTTGATTATTGCTGCGCATTCATTAAAAAGCACATCTTCAAATGTTGGAGCAACCGAAGTTTCAGCTATTGCATCAAAGATTGAATCCGCATTCATTGAAGGCGATGATGATTATGTGTCACAAAATGTTTCAAAGCTCTATGATGTAACAACGAAAGTAGTTGAAAACATTAACCAATATCTCGAATCGTTTGCTTCTGATACCCCTGACACAAAACAGCCGGCAGATGAAAAGGTTCTTACAAGATGCGTAGTTACAATGAAACAAGCAATTGCAACCATGGATATAAAATGCTTGGAGACCACCGCTGATGAGCTTTCTGAATATGAATGGAGCAGCGATATTTCAGAATTAACTGAAAATATTATTGATGGAATATCATCTTATGATTATGATATTGCTGAAGAAGCAATAGAAAAACTTATAGAAAAATTTAACTTGGATGTTTAGGGAGCGAACAAAATATGGTATCACAAAACAAAACCACGGAAAGAGACAAAATCATTATCGTTGATGATGATAGGTTGAATTTAAAAATTGCAAAGCAAGCTCTTGATGATTCATATGATGTTATACCTGTAACTTCCGGTGAAAAACTTCTTGCGACACTTGAAAAAATTGTACCTTCTCTTATACTGCTTGATATGGAAATGCCCGGCATGAATGGCATTGATACACTTAGGGCTTTAAAGGCGAAAGAAGAATACAAATCTATACCCGTTATCTTCTTGACCGCAAGAAATGACGAAAGCATAGAAATTAAAGCACTTGAGCTTGGAGCATCTGACTATCTAACAAAGCCTTTTTCAATTCCTCGTCTTAATCAACGAGTAAGGCAAAATATCAGGCTCTTATCACAACAAAGGCAGCTTATAGAATACAGCGACACCCTTGAAGAAAGAGTTCTGGAGCAGACAGAAATAATATATGAACTTAAAAACAGCATCGTTCAAGCTTGGGCGGATATGGTAGAGTTCCGTGATGATGTAACAAGCGGACATATATCTCGAACAAAAGAATACATTGCTGCACTTGTCAAGGGATTTAATAAAACAACAATTTATAAAGAGCAGCTTGCTAATATTGATACAGACTTGCTTCTTACATCATCACAACTTCATGACATAGGCAAAATTGCCATAGAAGATAAAATACTTAAAAAGCCCGGTGCACTTACAAGTGAAGAATTTGCTGAAATTAAAAAACATGCATCAATAGGCGAACAAGCTATTCGTAAGATTATGGAAGGCGTTCGCGCAAAAGACTTCCTTGAGTATGCCGCTGTTATTGCAGCTTCACATCATGAAAAATGGGATGGAACAGGTTATCCAAACGGCTTAAAAGGTGAAGATATTCCCTTAATTGGTCGAATAATGGCAATAGCAGATGTTTATGATGCTCTTGTTTCTGAAAGACCATATAAAACAGCATTTCCTCATGAAAAGGCTGTTGAAATAATAATGAAAGATTCCGGTACTCATTTTGACCCTAAACTTTGCGAAGTATTTGGATCAGTTTCTGATGAATTTAAAGCAATTTCATTTATGAGATAGGTTACTAAGTTTAAAGCCCCCCTCTGAAGGCTTAAAATGCCTTATTTTAGAAAGATGGTGATGTAGTTGAGCGGTTCATTTAAATCTCCTCCTATAATAAATACGCATCTAAGGCAGGGTGTTGTAAAAGTTCCTGAAATTATTAAAAGAGAAGTAAGCGGCATAATGATAAACGGCAAAACAGTGCATTCAATTTTATTTTCTACAGATATCGCAATAATAAGAAATACGAATGCTGATGCTGTAATCGCTGTTTATCCGTTTACGCCAAACTCTGCAATAACACAGGCAATTATGCTAGCGGCAGATATCCCGATTTTTTGCGGTGTCGGCGGAAGCATAACAACCGGCACACGAGTTGCAAACGCTGCGCTTCATGCCGAATTTCAAGGGGCTATAGGCGTTGTTGTTAATGCTCCAACATCCGTTGAAACAATATCACGGATTGAAAAATCAATAGATATACCAATAGTCTTAACCGTTGCCTCTGAATTTGACCAAATTGATGCAAAGATAGCAGCAGGCGTTGATATTCTTAATGTTAGTGGCGCAGCAAAAACCCCGGAAATTACAAAAAAAATAAGGGATAGATATCCCGATATACCAATAATGGCAACAGGCGGGCCAACAGATGCCTCAATTCTTGCAACAATAGAGGCCGGTGCAAATGCAATAACATATACCCCGCCATCAAGCGGAGAGCTTTTTAGGGCTATTATGTCGCGGCATCGTGATGTTAATAAGAAAGATGTTGATGGACAAGGGTTGTTTGAATAAGCAGCCTCAATAATTTACATATCGAATTTGTAAGCAAAAACGCTGCTGCGTACCTTTTAGGGTGTGTTTGATAATTCGCTTTCGTCGAAAAGGCGATGAAATGGAATTATCAAACACACCCTAGGTGCGTAGTGAAATTTTTTAAGGAGAAAAAATAACAAGATGAATGAAAATGTGGGCAAAACTTTTGCCAAATATGTTAGTTTAAATATTATTGGAATGATTTCTGCATCAGCACTTGTTTTTATAGATGCTATTTTTATATCAATAGCCCTTGGAGCTTACGGGCTGACATCTATTAGCTTAACTGCCCCCATATTCAGCCTTGTTTTTGGCTTAGGGCTTATGCTTGGTGAAGGCGGCGGGTCAAAATATGCCGCAAACATCGCAGCTGAAAAGGAAGAAAAGGCAAACGCATTTTTTACAATTTCGATTAGAACATGCTTTATTATCGCAGTTCCATTAGTAATAGCCGGTTTGTTTTTTTCTGAACAAATCAGTATGCTTTTAGGCGCAGAAGGGCATATTGTACCGATGGTTGCGGGGTATACAAAAGTGTTTTTAACCTTCTCTCCTGTCGTAATGTTATATTATGCGCTTGAAAGTTTTGTTCGTAACGATGGAACCCCGGGAATTGCCATGATTTCATCGGTTATTTTATACACGGTAAACATTTTGCTAGATTATGTTTTCATAATCCATATGGGCTTGGGTATGCTTGGGTCAGGTCTTGCGACTGTTGTTGCGGCTGTTTTTGCCCTTGGATATCTTTTGTATCATTGGCGCAAAAAAGCCCACTTCCACTTTACCGTCGTTTTCGTTGCTGCAAAAAAAGCAAGAGCAATTTTTGCAGTAGGTGCACCGTCTTTTGTAGGCAATGTTTTAACAGGGCTTAATATTCTCGTGTTTAACTGGTTGTTTCTCAGACATTTAGGCAACATAGGCGTTGCCGCTTTTGGAATTGTGTCTACATTATCAATCGTTGTTTTTGCTGTCTTTTCGGGTATCGCCCAGGGAATGCAGCCGATGGCAAGCCATTATTACGGCAAAAAAGACAGGAAGAATTTGAATATAGTATTAAGATATTCAATTGCCACAAGCATAGCTATTGCCTGCCTTTTTATAGCGATTGTTTTCCTATTTACCCAACCTATAATATCAATATTAAACCAAGAACAGGATATATCTTTAGCCGCACAACTTGCTTCACTTGCTGAAAGCGGCGTAAGAATTTACTTTACAGCATTTTTCTTTGCCGGTATAACATTAGTAAGTACGTACTTTTTAGCCGCCGCAGGCGCGCCGAAGCGCGCCCTAGCTTTATCAATTTTGCAAAACGGCGGAATTATACCTTTTGTGTTTTTAGCAGCCTTCTTTGGCGGAGTTAACGGAATTTGGGCATCTTATCCTATTTTTGAAATGCTTTTAGTGCTGATTACATTCCTGCTTCTACTGCAAACCAATAAGCTGCATAAAGGGCTTTAACCTTGCGATTCTAATCATCATCCAAAGCTTCGGTAACAAAAACATTACCCCTGCGTATTTCAAGATTTTTAGGAGATATAAGCCTTACTGAAAGTAAACTTCCCTTTCGCTTAAGAGGCGTTTTGCTAATTGGCTTATCTTGAAGGCAGATATGGCGCTTTTCAGGATCATATGGATATTCTTTCAAAAACACAGTTTCGTTACCGCTTGTGATTTTTACTTCGATCAAAACATAACACTGACTTACATTAACTAAATCCAAATCAAGCTCAATCCTGTATTTTTTACACATTGGCAACCGTATTAACGTATCACAACTGTGATGGACTATTTCCGAACCGTTTTCGCAGTGTGATTTCTTTTCAAGCCGCAATGTTGTACCATGCGACCAGCGATATTTAGCTGATGCTGAAAACACCTCGGTGCATAGACCGGATTTCTCAAGGCTAGGACCAATCAGACCCGGAGGGCACAGCGGATATGGGGGGCAAGGCTTAGGCTTTGGCGTTGGATGCGGCGGATCTGGCTTTGGATGAGGGCATGGTATACAGCTGCATGCTATCCTCAGTTTATTTTTAAGAATAAGCTGCATATCGTTAATACGTTCTATTAAAGCTGCAGCACTATCATTAACCTTTAAAAGCATTTTCATGTCAGCATGTTTATTATTCTTTGTGTATTCGGTCACATATTTAATTTTTTCGCTTTCTGCTTTTAAAATCAAGCTTAACGCTGCCTCTTCCATAGCTATTGAAGCGATAATCGAGCTTACAGCTTCTTCTCTCGATAATAAATCCTCCCGTTTTGGAAACTCGGGCATTGACATTTTTTTCACTCCTTCCTAGAATGCTTTGAGCATATGGATACAAGGCGGAATGCTCAAGTTTTAAGAAAATTTTAGCCAGACAAAGCAAAAATTCGCAGATATACGAGTGTATTTCAAGAATTTTTAATATGCACCGACAAGAAGGTCGGACGCCAAAGGCGGCTTTTGCATAGCAAAAGTGCTGAGAAGTATGGCTTAAAATTTACAAAAAGGTGAGCGTTTCGACTTGTGTCCGCACGCTCATAGACAACCTTATTGCATTCTATTCCGGAGATATTTTTTTGTGAGTAAGCTATCATTCTCCCTCTGATTTTTTATTAAACTCTTTAAGTTTTTTCATAACTCTTCCATGAATTGATGCCGGAGGATATTTGCCTTTTGCGTTTTTCTCCCCTGCTTTTATTCCTGTAAGAATTTCTATTCCTTCATCTACATGTGAAATAGCATAAATATGGAATTTTTCGGATTTAACGGCTTCAATAACCGATTCTTTAAGCACCAAATCTTTAACGTTGTTGACCGGGATAATAACCCCTTGTTTGCCGGTAAGCCCTCGCTGATTACAAAGGTCAAAGAATCCTTCAATTTTATGAGTCACCCCGCCTATTGGTTGGATTTCACCCCATTGGCTCATGCTGCCCGTTACCGCAATATCTTGACGTATCGGCGCATTTGCAAGGCTTGATAAAACGGCATAAAGCTCTGTGCTTGATGCGCTGTCGCCATCTATACCGCTATAATTTTGTTCAAAACATAATCGGCATGAAACGGAAAGAGGAAAATCTTGCGCATATTTTTGCCCGAGATAACCGCATAGAACTTGAACGCCTTTATTGTGGATTGAGCCGCTCATTTCAGCTTCTTTCTCAACGTTTATTATACCTGCTTTTCCAACATGAGTAGTCGCAGTTATTTTGCTTGGCTTCGCAAATGCGTAATCCCCTACCCCTAAAACTGCAAGACCATTTATTTGACCTATCCGCTCGCTTTCTATGTCAATCATTACAACGTTATCTTCTATAAGCTCGCTTAGCTTTTCTTCATACATATTAAGTCTATAGTCACGCTCTGAAACAGCTTTTTTGATATGTTCGCCTGTTACAGCATCAGCTTTTTCAAGCTTCGCCCATGTATTTGCCTCTGTTAAAATTTCTGATATGCGGCTAAACCGAGTTGTTAGTTTGCCTTGGCGTTCAGCAATTCGCATTGAACATTCCGTTACCTCAGCGCAAGCATCTGATGTGAATGGAAGCAGTTTTTCTTTATCCGCAAGCAGTTTAATAAAACATGCCATTGATTGAATATTATCGCTTGAGTAATCCATTTCATAGTCAAATTCAGCACATATTTTAAAGAGTTTACGAAATTCATCGTCAAACTCATACAATAAGTCATAAATATAATCCGTGCCTACTAATATAACTTTAAAAGCAACGGGAATAGGCTGCGGCTTTATGCCTGAGACAACAACGCCGGTTGAAAATTCCCTAAGCGGCTCAATTACAACTTCTTCTGTAACAAGAACACGCCTTAAAACATCCCATGCATGATAATTTGTTAAAAGATCATGTGCTTGAATGATTAAATATCCGCCGTTAGCTTTGTGGCATAATCCACCTTTAATTTTCATGAAATCTGTTGTGAGGTTTCCAAATTCGTTATCATACTCAATTTCACCGACAAGGTTTGTGTAAGTCGGGTTAAAGTCAACGATAACCGGAGCGTGTTTTTGGTCCGTATTGTCAACAATTACATTAACTTTGTATTTTGAAAAAACCTCGTCTGATGAGCTTTTACCAGACCAAGGGAACAATGACTGAACGGCTTCTTCAGCAGTTTGATTTTCAGAATCAACAAAGTCGGAAATATTATCAAGTATACCTTCTCTTACATCTATAAAATAGGCTAGCACTTCATCATCACCGTCATATTTTGACAACAATGAACCTATATGATGACCTACAGTAAAAAGACCAACGCTGTACTCAAATGCCTCAACATCTCGACGGGTTAGCTTTTCAAACTCTCTAATATCACGCATAGCTTCCTGTGCTCTTTTTTGTATTTCCTCTGACTTTACTACAATCTTATCCTTTTCTTCCTGTGACAGTGTATCAAATTGCTCTTCTGAAATAACTTCCCCATCAACAATAGGCATAAAATAAATTCCTGAATTTGTCGTTTTTGCGCTAAAATCATGTTCTTTGGCTTCTTCCGTCATAATACGGGTTATTTCATCTCTATGATCTTGATAAATTCTTACAATATCCGCTTTTTTATTTTCAAATTCCTTTGATGAAAAAGCCTTTGTAAGTTCTATTTGCAAGCGATTAATAAGATCATCCATATCCTCTTTTAGCTCATGCCCGCGCCCTGCGGGTAATCTTAGATATTTGGGATACTTTGGATCTTTAAAGTTATAGACATAACATAAATCCATTGGAACCGGCTCTGTTTTCGCAATTTTTTCAGCGAAGCGCTTGGCAAATGTTGTCTTTCCCGTGCCGGACATGCCAACGGCATAAATATTATACCCCTTTGACTTTACGTTAAGCCCGAACTCAATAGCCCTTGCAGCACGGTCTTGACCGATTATTTCGGAATTTACTTCAAGTTCATCGGTTGTTGTAAAGTTAAGAGGTATGTCGTTTAAAAATTGCTTTAATTTCGTGTACGGGAGCTTTGTATTTAAGATTGCTTTTCGCACCGCATCAAATCCTTCCACATTATGACTGCATCTTCCTTTGTGTCGGCATAGTAATTTTTACGAAGCCCTTCCGCCTTAAAGCCAAATTTGCTGTAAAGCTTCATTGCACTTTCGTTACCTACACGCACTTCGAGAGTAATTCCTATCATTTCTTTTTCATCAGCAATTTGTATCATACGGCTTAAAATTGCCGTCCCTATCTTATTTTTGCGATATTGCTCAAGCACAGCGATATTTGTAATATGCCCTTCGTTTACGATATGCCACATTCCACCGTATCCGACAACCTTATCATCAAAAAACGCCACTACATAAATTGCTTTGTCATTTTCGTTAAGCTCTTTAACGAAGTCATCCCTATCCCAAGGAATTGAAAAGCTACTCATCTCTATCTCATAAACATCTTCAAGGTGACTAATAGTCATGGGTTCTGTTCTTATATTGCCGATTTGATTTGTGCCGCTTATATGGTTCATACTTTTAGTCCATTTTTTAGCCCAAGTTCACGTTCGGCTTGGGGTTTCCTCGCATAGTTTATTTCAAATTCGTTATAATTTACATCAGCGCCCTGCTTAATAAGCGGCACAGCCGCAAGCCCAATAGATGATGCTCGCTGTAAATTACAATTTTCAGGGGCAATTTCAAACCCTGCATCTAATATTTGATTTTTGTAAATAAAAACACCGCATCCAACAAAAACAGCAGGTTTATCATATGTTTTAATAATGCCTGCCAAGTTAATTATATCATCTGCTGTGGTGTCTAAAAGCGTTTTAAATTTATCGCCTGATTTAACAAAAGCCGCTGCATAGACCTGATTCCGCTTAGCATCCATAATGGGGACGATTATTTTATCGCTAACTAAAACATTATATGCAAGGCCAAGCAATGTCGAAACAGGTACTAATCTTTTATCAGAAGCATGAGCTAAAGCTTTTGCAATTGAAGCACCAATCCTAAGACCGGTAAAAGACCCTGGTCCGCTTGCTGAGGCTATATAGTCCATGTCCGCTATTTCCATATTAACAGCTTTAAGCATTTGCTGTAAAAGCGGCATTATTGTTACTGAATGATTTATTTTATCATTCAGCGTAAATTCCGCAATAACTTTCCCATTTCCTTCTGTTTCTGATTTAGGGGCTGAAATGATGGCTAGGCCTGCCGCCTGACCTGATGTATCTATTGAAAGTATTTTCATGGTTAATGATCCTCTTTGCCTGCATCTTTGATACCCTTGCAATACAATGTACAACACGCCTGAAACTGCTAAAAATTCGCTTCTTCATGTATCGGAAAGAAGTCCGACGGCGTTAGCCGCTTTTGCCGTAGGCAAAAGTACTGATTTATTTTCG
>Ga0123352_10012740_pt1 | contig 13311 bp, 10 predicted proteins | sample TergutLab28metaG_FD_89700 | JGI IMG/M metagenome (GOLD analysis project Ga0123352, IMG submission 89700) | Labiotermes labralis P1 segment gut microbial communities from Petit-Saut dam, French Guiana - Lab288 P1 | ecosystem: Host-associated > Arthropoda: Insects > Digestive system > Gut ... | reverse complement strand
TATTATTATTATTATTATTATTATTATTATTTACTCAGAGTCAATAATGTTTCAAAGACGTCGCAGCATCAAAAACAAAAATAATTTGATGTGTTTAATACTCTTCATATTCTCACTTCATAAGGCAAACAATTACGTTGCCACGAGTCACAAACGGCCACCGTGTGTTTGCGATCGTACGAAGAGGCTTTGCAGCTATGCAAAACTGCGCTGAGACGAAAATTTCGAATTAAGTTCTAAAATTCTATCTTTGGGTGCCCTTCGAACTTAATAACAGATAATACGCACGGGAACCTTGGACGTGACACCGTGCAGTGTGGTAGACAGTACCACGTTTCGGAGCCCGTGCCTCCATCTTCAGCAGCGAAGATGCTACCCTGAAGATGGAGGAAGCTGGTCAAAAGACCATGATTTGACAACCCGAGTATTTCTTTATTACCTCCAGGACTAGTCCAAAGCAGATACCTTAGCAGAATAAACACCCCTTCTGCTTAGACTACAAGGCGCACATTGTTTCTCACTGCCATATCTTTGGCCTGGGATAGGAAAACTTTTTAAAACAAGGGGAAAACAGCTACAAGACATCACAGTTCCAAACAATTATATTTTATTTAATTAATTTCATTTCACCAAAATCCATTGTGAATTTCACAAGCTGCATTTTTTTCGGGCACATACAAGCTTACCTAGTATTCCACCGGATAGCCTAATAATCACGTGGCGTATACCACTCTCTAGGCAGGGTGGGGGGAAATCGCACAAAATCCCCTTTGCCATCTGATACTCTGTTCGTCCCGCTACACTGCAAATGGCAACCCCTGCTGTCCTTCCGCCCAACTACTTTTCTACCTCATTAAACCGTACTTCTGCAGAAATGAAAATCTCGGATGATAATAACGCAATCAAAAAGCAAACAAAACACTCGAACTATTTATTTTTTGTCTATATTAATTTCACACTTCAGAATATTTCTGAATTTTCGTGTTTTGTTGGCCGTGCATCTCGATACATCCGCGTAATGAAAACCAGCTTGATGCACTATTTATCCTCAATTTATTTCGTCAATCAACCTCTACATGTTTCGGACACATTTGTAGCCCATCATCAGGAGGTACACTATATATATATAACAACTGGTACGTGTTGTGCTTTTGGCCCGACCAACAGACAGCTAACTAAAAAGCCCAACACGTACCAGTTGTTGTATATATACAGCATACCTCCTGATGATGGGCTACAGGTATGCCCGAAGCATGTAGAGGTTGACTGGCGCAATAAACTGAGGATAAACAGTGCATCAAGTTGGTTTTCATTACACGGAAATATGTCTGAAATTATCTGCTAGCATAGCACTGAAGGATATTCCTAAACCCCTTCACACTCCAGTACAAGACGCGGACAAATACTGCAGTTACGTTGCCTTTCTAAATCATTTCTGAAAGCGTGAAATTTCCATTTTTATAGAATTATCAATAACAAATACAATTACACTTCCGAGTAGAAAACAGTTTCCTAAAGTAATGACATAAAACACTGATCACTACGAAATACCAGCCAATGCGAATCAGCACAACCTATCATACCAAAAAAAATAGATTTTATATTCCGCTGTACACATTGGTATCACAGCACTGTAGGATTAGCAGAATCACATATTCAGCTTCGAGCACTCGGTCGCGACTACTTCGACACGCAAGCAGTAGCTGTCTCTCTGGGTCACCCAGCGAAGCGGACGCTATGTACAGTAATCACCAACCGTAACATATACCGCTGCCTGCTGTACTTGTTACTGACCACTGAATCAACCAGTCGGTTTCCACACCACTTCCACGCCAACACAAACCGGTTGAAAGTCAATACACGCAAAGTGCTGTCCCATTGCTACACAGTACTTCCCACAGACTCACACCGTGTCTATGAACAGTAACGAGGGCCTGACTAATACAAATTTACATGGTAATGCACCGATTACTTTTAAAATGTTCCCTTATACCACGTTCTCTTACCGTCAGGTAAAAAGGAAGAGAAATCCTGGACAGGCCCTGAGGGTCCCAGGATGTTCAGGCTCCAAGATTTCAAGAAAATCGGCACATGAAGGTGGTGAGGTTGCAGCCCCACGCACCGGCTGCCTTTACCCCCCGCTCCTGGTTCTAATTTCTGATACAGGCTGAATCGACCCGAAGGCCATAGTCAATGAAGAATTCCAGTGACACCACTGGGAATCGAACCCGCGACCTTCCGACCAGCAGCGCACAGTGTGCCCCCTCTGACCATAAGAATACAAATTATAAATGTCTGGAAGTGCTCACATAAAAAATACAACGGTGTTTCGCAGTATATGTTGGGAGTTGTTCACCGACGTTTCGGGACAACCTATCAGTCTCATCCTCAAGGGTCAAGAGCCTGCCTGGCCCTTAAAGAAATACGCACACGTACATTACACGCATCAATACACACACACGCACACACACATGCACACGCAAATACGCACACACGTATTTTACAGCATCAAGGTGGAAATTAAAATGCCATCTCATGCAAAAGACAGTATTGTACAATGCCTTCATACCAATTTCTGTGATGAGCCCCAGTCGTCCGGTTGATGTTTGTTCTTCTGAAGCACCATCCTCCTTACGGCACGGATTAAAGTTCGAAGAAACAGAAACGGGCGCACATCTGTTCGAGGGCACCGCCGAGAAAACTTGCGACCCACTGCGACTAAATAAGTTGGTTACTGCACTGTCGTATTAATTCCTGCACATTTGCCGAAGCGTGAATAATGAAAAGTATCACGCCATCTTCAATCGCTATCAGTACCACCGAACACAATTAAATCTATGTCAGCTGCGAATCTACCTATTTCTCATGTAAAATCAACCTAACACGTTTCAATCAATTTAGATATGGGCGTGGAACTCAATGTAAGAAAACGGACAGTACACGGCATGCGTCTTCCAACCGTACTGTTTGGTAAATGTCCAAATAGATGCACTACACACATATAGTAAGTACAGAATAATTCCTTGAAAAGGCGTGTGATTGAAAATCCTTTCGTGTCCTGAGCTTGAAACAATGCTAAGCAGACTAAAAATAATCGGTGTCTGTCTCTTACAATGCACGAATGGCCTACAAGGTACTATAGACTCACAGACATCATGGTGATCATACAAGCCTACACCCTTTTTCCTTTCCAGACAGGAAATTCGGTTATTAATGGATGTTACATCCACTGGATGCGAGGGTCTGGGTTGAATTAGACTGATTCGGGATAGATCCGGCGGTGAGTTCTCGTGAACACAGTAATAAACTTCTGGGTCCACACAAGACTTGGTGTTTGTTGACCAACCGAGCGATTAGCAGCTTCTCAATGCCGACGCTACATAAGCGTAAAAATTAATGTCGTCTTAATAACACGCTTAAAGAACTTGTCAGTTACTCTGCTCATTGTTAAAACCACTTGAAACTGTACGAACTCCTTCCAGCAGAACGATAATGTGGGAACTACAATTTTCGACACGACAGTAAAAGGGTCATTCCCGACAACAGTGTTCACAGTTAACACCATCTGTCTGCCAACGTATTAAACCAAAATTCACGATCCTCAAGTCACAACAGTGACAATAAACATCAGCACATTTAAGCTTGACACTGGAAAAGTGTTCTGTGCTGGAAATGGTCCGTCTCGCCATCTGCCCCAGGTTTCATCATTAAATTCTCGCCATCAGCGACTTTATGAACATCTGACAGCCACTCGCTATGCGGATCCAAACAAACTTTCACAGACGGACCTCTTCAATTGCCGCCCTGCGCAGGGTACATATCCTACTACTACTGCTGCTGCTGCTGCTACTACTACCACCACCACCACTACACTACTACTACTACCACCACCACCACTACTACTACTACTACTACTTCCTCCTCCACCACCACCACCATCACCAGCACCACTAGAGATAATGCTTCCAATACCACAAAATCCATTCAACTTTCCAAGTGAAATTACAGACTGTAAAGTCCATCGGGAAAAACAAATGCTGTGCACGTGCAAAGTCTTTTGCGCATAAAATCCCTGCCAAAAATGTGTACCCTCAACGCAGGAGTTCGCAACCCACTTGAATACCAAACAGCGCTATATACAGATCTATCCTACCAGATATGCTAAACTTATTGCAAACTGAAGACTCAAGCATTCTCTCCAGTGTCCAATTTGTCCCTGCTGTAACTACTAACACTCTGCCATCCTTTTCCACCAACCCACACCTAACACGTAAAATGACAGACTATCACACGCCTGACATCTTCTGGTCCCATTCGTAAGCACTCAAATTCTGACTGCTACCAAACATACATGGACATAATCGGAAAACAGCCTTACATGCTTGCGTGTTTATGTTTCAGTGTTATTTAAACGATGTTTTCCACTAGTTCAGAGAACTACATTGCAGGCCTGTGGTGAAATGAAAATAATGGAGAGGTATTAATCGCAGCCTCATCCCAAATAATAATCCCGTATTGGCCTAGCACCGAGGCAACCCATAAAATATCTCAGCCATAACAGCCGATTCGAAACAGGAACATCCAGAGTGCAAGTCAAACCAGTTACCGCTACCCAAGCTTGCTAAGAGATCAGGAATGTGAGTGTGTGCCTAAATTTAAAGAAAGTTTCATTATTTTTATTCTTACTCTTCACTCATTTAGGCTAAGATACCTCTTACTGTTGCAACTGATCTCTCCAAAAAGTTTTACTGGACGTGCCAAATGTTCTAATGCATAAGCAAACATAATCTCATACCAAGCAACAACCTTGTACGCTTGTATGACACGGAGTTAAGTATGTGATGAATCTATTCAGCCTACGTAAAGTTTGAAACTTTCACGACGAATAAATAAACTGAAATCCTCTCAGGCGACCAGACGCATCAACACTGGATGCAAACCTACTTCGCCGGTACCTGCCACGGTGATACTGGACACTGACAGCAGGTCTCCGAAGATTCAAAAGGCCTATCGCTCATGACACAGCCCATCACTGCATATCATCCTCGGCGTTCCACCCACCTCCGATCCTCACAATTTATCTCCTTCAGACAGACAGAGCCGCTCATCCCACAGCTCGTAGCCACATGTTACCCGCGAAAGTATTAGGCTGCCCAATGGGATAACGTCTTGTCACCCTTTCCCTGGCAAAAACGGGCTAGAACGTCGAAACAATTCCATCAGTTTCGTAGTAAACTACGAAAGGCAGTTACAAATATACATATAATTACAAGCATATTTATTCATTCTGCATTTTATGTACTGAACGTCGTGTGGGCGATATGCAGACCAAGATTTGTCGGTTGCCCCACCACATAAAAGGGTGAGGAGACTTGCCCTAAGATACAACTTATCATTCACCCATTTCCTTCTTAGTCTTCCTAGTCCGCACTTTGCAAGTGGCTTGCCGCCCTAGCCACACGGCTATCCCTCGTAGCCGCATGGACTTAGCTAATCTAACTACAAAAAGGGCCTGTGTAACTAATAAAGCTGATCGTTATGTAGTAGCCAAAGCCGCTCATCTGCTTCAGCCTGCCTCGGTTCAAATACTTCATGGATACATAGTTTTCAAACACGTGTTCCTCCATCAAAAGACTCTCTCATCGACCCAGAACTGCTACGTTAGTTTGTACATCCCGATCTTCAAGATTTTGTGAAACAAAAGTTACACTAACCCTTTTTAAACCAATAACAACAAACATCTGCACAATTTGTTATTCAAGGTACTTCACCACGAACCCCGTACATATCTGTTTGTGTACATACTTTTATTCTTACGGATGGGGTCCAGCTATGTCTCCAAGAACTCACCCTCGTACTAGTCCACTGTTCGTCCCCCGAATAACATATGGATGTGTATTAAGTATTCGTGAAGTAACTGACAAGGCAAAACCGAAGTGCTCGAAGACAAGCTGTCCCAGTGTCACTCTGCCCAACACCCTAGGAGGCAACATGGGCCTTCGCGGTGAAAAACCGGCGACCAACCACCTCAGCTACGTGTGATGTTCTCACACAGTTTCTGAACAAAAATAAATAAATAAATAAACATATAAACTAAAAAGTTGGCGTTTAGAATTCTAAAACTGTGATATGGGCAGAGTAGAGATAAAGCTGTCCCTCTGCTTAATTTAGCACAATGCCACAAGACATATGGGAAGTGAAGGTACAGCTCCACGCATTCGATTCAGTTCGGGCAGCAGCCTATGCCTACCAAGTGTCCACTGTGGCCGACCGGCTACAGAAGCAAATCTGAACAGCAACAGCGTGGCAGCAGCAGAACACTATTAATAACAGTTGGAAGAACGCGACATACTTTGGGGTTTGGAAGGCAACATGACAGACCAATTCCACAAGCAGGTTGTGAACAATATTACATACGTAACTAACTTTTATAATCAGGGATGCATGCTAAACTTCATAACATATCCCTACGCTAGCGAACTCTGCAAGGCTTCAAGCTTTCTCTCTTTCCAGCATTAATTTTCTTACTGTTCTCTTTCTACATCTTTCGTTCCACTCACAACGGTTTTGTGTCGGGAAAGTACTTCAAACTGACCAAGACCTACTCCACCTTCCACAACTTTCCTAGACGTTTTATCCTTCGCTTCCTTTCTTGCCAGGTAGTGCACTTCACAGCCGGGAATAAACCTTCACTGTCCAGAACCCCCACATCATGTAAGTCCTCAAACCATTATTAGTGATAATTCTGCCATTCTTAATTCAAAGATACTGACATCTGGAAATCACACGGCGCTGTCGACTACATTCAGGTACAATACCTACAGCAATGGAACATACAACAGACACAGTTCTGGGTATAACCCGTGACGCCTACTCTCCTCTTGCACTAACTTACAGTCCTACAAGTCTCGTGTTCCTAATGTCACATTTGCACGATATAAATTTATAATCCCAAAACGAAATTAAATCTAGTTCGTGAGCTAGCGTGCTGAACTGTCTGTCTCGGTCAATCAGTTTAAAACACTGTAGTTATTTAAGGGCTGAGCGATGCTCACAGACCCGGATGTTCACAAAACAAATTTTCACTTGACCATGGGTCTTAAGTTTTGTGGAACCCAAACACACAGCTGAAGACTTGAAATATGGACCGCGAAGTTTTGATATGAGCATAAATTATAAGTCTGAAAAAAAAAAACAATTTCTTGGCATCCACAGACGGTAAATTTAAACAGGTACGGCAGCGAAGAGTATCAGCTTGGGAACTACATCAGCGTTTGCTTGAAGACAGACAAAACTTCATGAACCCGTTTCGAGGTAGCCGAATCTGACGGTACTGTGACTCTTCGGCCTAATCCGTATTCTCAGTTCCTACTTCAGGGAGAACAAACTGTCTCCATTACGAAGACAGCCCAGACGGTTAATGCCTTAAGAGAAATACCAAGTCGCCGTTTATTCCGAAACTCTGTGGGCATAATACATTGACGTTAATGTTTATACACACTGACATTACATTGTGAGTGATTAAGGTGATTTACGAATACCGCGGTAGACTGTCGTTTTCTGGCATACGTCACCGTACAGCGTGGTAGAAATTACCCATGTTTCGAAGGAATCAGGCGACTCCATCTTCTACCGGTAAACTTCCAAAAGACTACATGGCGTCATATCCCAGGAGACAATCTCTTCATATTCATCATCGGAAGAACCCCAACCTTCGGAATGCGGTCATGTCTGTAGGTTTCTGGTGATCCTCATTCCAGTTTGTCATTTATATGAGATGCGTTAATTTCTTGTCATTCGACGTTATTCCCTAACGCTTATTTTTAAACAGCTTCAATAAACTTCAATTCAGCCCCAGTGGTATAATTAAGCGGGTGTGTTTTGTTGCCTACACCTACGACTGTATAGTTACTGTGATGCTGACAAGACAAGCAACCACATTTCCAGTGACGGATGGACTCTTCGGCTAGTAAAAAAAATTGTTTCCTGTAATCCAGCTCGACAGGCAGGTTCTATAAATTTGTGAAAACAACTGCTACAAAATATTAAAACGGATTACTCAATGTACGAGGTAATATGATAGCAAAACAACAGTTCGTCATAGCAGCCAAATTAAAACATAGGCCTAACATACATACAGCTACAACTACGAACTGCGTAACAATTATTTCGGACGTCGCTTGCCTCTTTTTATCTCCGAAACCGCCGAACGCTTATGGAAAAAGACCACTAGGCATACAGTAAGTACCTTATTTTTAATTACAGCTCACGTTCAGATGAATATTCGCTCTAGTAAATATCTGTTAAGTAACGCTCAAGATTTGCGCCGTAGCGCTAATGCGTCTCCATGTAAAATGTCCGTTAATGACTGTCCGATTTAAACCAAAACCGGTACGAGTCGACAAATGCCAAAAAAAAATCCCTCAGTACAAAACTTCACGAAAATTTGTTCGACGGTTCTCGAGCTGTTGCACGCTGAACGGTGCACGGACATACAGACAAGGTGAGGCCACGTCGCTGCAAACACGCAAAAAATGTCTCCCACCGCCGGGCTGACACTGAGTATTAATACTTCATGATGCACGCTCTGAATTCATTTATACCATCCTTTTTTCGTAAGGAAAGCCATATCGGCGCCTGCAGTAGGCTTGAATGAAAATATAACTACAAGTACCAAAGTCCTTCGGAATTTCATAAATCTCTCAGCTGTCGAGAGATTCCCCATCTTTGATGGAATTCCACTGTTCAATACTGTGTTCAAAAGAATCAGGCACTAAAATCCGTCCGCAGCTACCTTGAAGTCCACGCCCTCCTTGAGTTCCCTTTCAATATTATCCTCCTTTAGTCTACCAAGATGTCTCTTCCCTTCACGCTTTCCGACTAAATTGTTGTATGTATTTCTCATCTCCCTAATGCGTACTACAGCCAATTTGATTTGATCACCGTAACAATGAGTACAAATTATATGGTCTGTTAAAGGCAACAGCAGAACAAGTGCACTTCGTACGATCTTAATCTGCTGTTTGTCTTATGCATGTTCTTATTACATACGCTGTAATAGTCATGAGACTCAAAACCAGCACACGACATTTTTCAATCACAGAATTACAATAAATGTAAAATGACTTTTCACGAACTGCAGTACACAGACAAACACGTTAAGCAATATTATCAGAAGTCGATTCACTAAAAAACAATACATGGGAAGCAAACGTACCGCCGGAACTGTATTCCTTCTCCTTTCGTCGTCTAACAGCAAACTACTTTCAATTTATTACAATATAAATTGGTGCAATAAAGATGCAATAAGCCCTCACACACTGAATTCTGACTTGGGTTACTCTGACAGATCGCTAATCTTTCATGCTCTTAATAACAAACCGCTAAGTGCCAAATAATTACTCGCATCACATGATAATTTAACCATATGGAGAGGTTACTACCAGGACCAAAACTTTCTTGAAAATTCAATCGATTCGTAAATACGAAACAGAAAAAAAAAAAGAGATCTTATCAATATTTTACAACAAAAATCATGCCTGTGGACATCACGTATGTGTATTCACCCACACTCACGGCTTAGATTCTGCTGACTTATGAAACAAAAGTAGCTACCGTGCAGACAATCTGTGACCCGCCCTAACCTGACCTCGGCCACCTTCACACAAGCCACTCCCGACCACCACTGCGCTAAGAGCCATGTCACTACCGTGGCAGTGCCACCGAAACGCCTAAATATTGATCTCAAAGACGCCTGCGCCGTCACTCAACACGTGGCATAAATAGGCGTGACGTCGTCGTCTCAAAACTTGGACGAGTCCGTAGCACCCGTCAACATACTCTTCAAACTGTCGTCAAACCGGGTTCTCAACTGCTCCACGGACAGATTTCTATAAATTCAAAAGATGGAGATCTTGTCATTATAAGACTGGCCAAGAATCGGCGCCCCCGCAGGAACTGGAATTTTCCTCTTCGAACCACGTTTAGACCGTTTAACGGTGTGGAGGGGGGAGGTCGTACAGCGGGTGTAAAGCAGCTGAAACGTGGAGCTGAACTCTCAAAATGCCGCACAGTGCCGAGTTAAGAATGCTTGGAGCTATATTTCTACTACGGGGACCGCGGCAGCACAGTGATTATGGTGCTGTGCTACAAATCGGAAGGTCGCTGGTTCGATCCCAGCTGGTGTCATTCGAATTTTTCACTGACATAAAATCCTTCCGATCGCACTATGACCCTGAGGTCGACTCAGCCTCTAACAGAAATGAGTACCAGAAGCGTTTACTGGGGGTAAAGGCGGCCGTTGCGTAAGGCTGACAACCTTACCACCATCCTGTGTCGTTGTCATTAAATCTGGGAACCTTAACTTCCTGGAACCCTATGGGCCACTCCAGGTCTGTAACGGGACTGCTTTACCTTTTTTATATTTCTGCTACATCATACGATTCACGGCTTGGAACTTATTAGAGCCAGTTTCGATGATGGAACTCTGGCTTGTAATCTACTGCCTATTAAAACTGCAAATTAAAAAGGAGAGTGTATCCCTAAGAACAAGAAAAACAAAAACGTACTACATCGTGTCTCAGGCGGAAACCTACTTTTAACAAGAAACTTCGCCGGTTTGTTAACATCAAGTGAAAACCACAAATAAACATCCAATACAGGAGGTCCTCAAATGAGAGTCTGCCAGTTCACGTAATTTTGACGTGTAAACTTCCCGCAAAACACAAAAAAATGAAGCCGGACAGGAAAAGAGGCAGTAACAGGAGGGAAGAGGAACTTAAAATTTCGTACGCTTCACCAAACAGATGGAAGATCATGTAGCACGAATTGGAAAAATTTGCATAAACAAATTAGCTGCTAAACCTAACGGAAAGAGAATACTTGGGAGACCTGGGCGTACATGGAAAGGTAGCAAAAAAATTAAATATGAAGAAACTGGGTGTAGAGGTCTGGCCTTGATTCAACTGTCTGAGGATTGCGTCTAAGAGCAGGTTTTGTAACGACGGTAATGAATCAAAACGCAGAGTCTCTTGACCGGCTAAATGAGTATCAACTTCTTAAAATCTGCAGGACATGTTAATTCTTCCTTCTGTCCAAATACTCTGATCACTACTCCGTCTATGTACAACTTCAGTGGGATGATAGGCCATCCGTAGGTAATCAAAGAAGGACGTAGTTACGATCTAAGACGCTTTGAAAGGCGTCCTTCTATTTCGCAAACTATACTACACTCATTGATGGTACTGATGTATGGACAAATTATTATCGGGTTCAGATACTGTAAAAGAAGTAGCACGCCTGGAAAATGACGAGGGGGTGGTGGCGGGTATTAGACGCAAATTGTTTCACATCAGAGCACATCAGTCGTCTCAGCCCGCTAAGGTCAGGGTCATAACAAGCGAATGTGGCGCTAAACCTCGTTGCTGCAATGCGGGCGGTATTGATCCCAGGAGAATAACCCAACTTCCCCCTGTATCATACACTGACCTCTCACAAATTCCATCACTACATCCCCATTTAATTTAATATTTATGTGGAAAACATAAATATTAAATTTTACCGAACATCATGGACAGTCGTGTTGTCAAAATTCGGTAAGAAATTTTAAAATATATTTACAAAATCTATGGACATCTCAGCCTTTAGTAATTTCCTCATTGCTCAACCTCCCACAATTTCGCGGTTTCATGTGCCATGTCTTACACGCCAAACAAGCATTTATTTGATATCGCTCAAGGAATAGCTAACTCCATGCAGCGGAGTCCTTGTTAGCCACGCTCACGGTCCTTCAGATGGTCAAGAAATTCCCTGCCACTTGTGCAGCCAAATCATTAACGTGAAATTTGTTGTTCTCACGGCAGTAAGTATGAAGCCAACCATCTTTAGGGGTGTCACGCCGTGTCCTTTAGTAAACAATAACAGCGTTTCGAATAAACCTGCTGCCCCCTTCTTCAAAGAACACGACTATTTCCTGAAGATGGAAGCAATACTTTCCCCCAGTGTGCTAGTACCTCTCTAGATTACTACACGGCGACACATTCCAGATCACTTCTGTGTTCCCAACAGGTAAATTAAAGTGATCCCCTTACAGGCCCGGTGTGGCCCAGAGGGTGGGTAGAGGTCTGCTCTTCCATGACCGCCGCACTAGAAGGGGATGAGTGGTCAGCAGCACGACCCGTTCGCACTTTACCCCCTGGAAAGACCCGGTACCCATTTCACAGGAGGAAGGGTGGGCCCCAGGGCCGGTCTGGACAGGCGGTGTTGCCAACAGACCGCCACTAAATGCAGTCCACAGCACCATAACCTCTTTCCGATCTTCCAAGTGGTCTCTTCCTTTGATGTTTTCCAACTAAAATTTTGTACGACGACATGCCCTGCCCAACTCAACTTCCTTGCTTTCAAAACCGTATTACCGCATTACACGTTGTCTGGTAAACAGTATGCATTATGAACTTTTTCAGTATTCATGTTTCTCCATCCTCCTCGTTCTTTCCTAGCTAGGCCGCATTTGTCCTCTCACAGCCCCTCCATCTACAGTCTTCATTTACTATCAAACAACAACTTTCACACCCACACAAAGAACGGACTTCAAACACTGCTTCAACTAACCAACTCCACTGGCCGCACAACCTCTTCAGAAGCCATCTGCCAATACAAATACTGCACAAGCCATAACATGCACGTCAAAATTCCTTTAAAGTTTATTCAAGACATTTTTCTACCAAGTTAACATTACTGAAAGTCTCACGCCGTTCGTTATTAAAGGACAGGTGTTCTGCAGTTTTGTGCCTTACTATTATTGTTATATTGGGATATCTAAGTTGTGATTTCTCTCAGTTTTATTATTCAACGGCGTTATTTTCATCTCCATAGCGCATACAGCGTCGATGTTCAAATTAGTGTAAATTACTAATTACAAAACGTGAAAAGTAGTCGTGGCCTAGCTTAAGGTGCCATCATAGCATACGCCTGCAGAGACTAAAGACAACAATGAAAATTTCAATCAGAATGGTCGGTTTCCGGTTCGAGATTCAAACCGAGTACCGCTGAACAAAAAGCATGCATGCTAACCAGTCGATCGAAAAATTCGGTCAGTTCATAAACAAAACTTCATTTTAAAATATGCAATTCAGCAGCCATCGTACAAAGTATATGGAACATGAAATTATTAAACAGGAGGAAATGGAGCGGTCGCTTCAAAAAACTCTCCCCCCCCCCCACACCAAAAAAAAAAAATGAATTAAGCAAAAAAAAAATATAATTACATTAATTGGTATCTTTATTAATTTTGATTTTTTTATATTTGTTTTT
>Ga0123352_10012739_pt1 | contig 13311 bp, 12 predicted proteins | sample TergutLab28metaG_FD_89700 | JGI IMG/M metagenome (GOLD analysis project Ga0123352, IMG submission 89700) | Labiotermes labralis P1 segment gut microbial communities from Petit-Saut dam, French Guiana - Lab288 P1 | ecosystem: Host-associated > Arthropoda: Insects > Digestive system > Gut ... | reverse complement strand
CGCTCATACTCGTACAGTGACCAGTCGCCGCTCATACTCGTACAGTGACCAGTCGCCGCTCATACTCGTACAGTGACCAGTTGCCGCCCATACTCGTACAGTGACCAGTCGCCGCTCATATTCGTACAGTGACCAGTCGCCGCCCATACTCGTACAGTGAACAATCGCCGCTCATACTCGTAGAGTGACCAGTCGTCGCTCATACTCGTACAGTGACCAGTCGCCGCTCATACTCGTACAGTGACCAGTCGCCTCTCATACTCGTACAGTGACCAGTCGCCGCTCTGCAGCAAGTTCTGTCGCCAGTTGCTGGGCGAACAGCAACGTTATTACATTGATTCCATGTGCAGGTGTCTTCCAAGATATGACGTCATGTCTTTCGGTAAATAATACCGACGTTTCTAGAAGCTTGCTGACTCATATTCAGGGTGCAAGCAGCCCCACGCCTAGACCCCTACGATCTAGACACGCTCCCCGAAAACCAGTCGACACTGCGTCACGTCTTTATCAACACCGCTGTCAGAGCGTCAGAGCTTTAAGTAACGTTGTACAGGTAAGGTGGCCGGCTTCACGGATGTTAACAATGCGCGGAGTTAGACTCCACCGCCCCCCATATATCTTAATGGCGTGGTGCTGACTATCTCATTTATACACACAACTGTGGCAGTGCCCAGTTAAACCCTTATTGGCTGGCTCTAATCTGACGTCACCATGTGTCTCAGTGAAACACAATGCTCAGTGCACTGCCACTGTCACCGTAACGCAGCACACAAGAAAATAAATAGCCAGTTACAGACAGTGGATAATGACACAGTGTGAGCGGGCTGAGCTGAACTGCGCCAGTATCTGTGGGGCGGGGCAAATGGGCAGTAACAGGACGGACACAAAATGGGTAACGGAGTTTTAAAATGGCGTTGGTGTTGAAGGAAAGATAGAAAATAGGGGCAGAAGAAATGGCGACACAAAGAGGAACATGAAAAGGAATGACGACATTTTAGTGCCTGACAGCGGCCTGATTGGCTTCGGCCATTTTGACCGATCGTATTCCGGGTCAACTAGATAAAGACATTTGAGCGTGTCTGCCTAAAGACAAAGGCACTACAGCCCTTCTGAAACGTCGAAACTACAGCGTTCACACCCGCACGGAACAGATTTTCTAGTACCAGTGCATTTATCCACAGCCAGTGCTTCGTATGTTATCAGTTACGAATCGACCAAACAGATCTTGAAGCACAGACGACAGGACATCAGCAGCCAGCAACCGAATTTTGCATATTATTTAGTTTAAGTTTCAAGTTTCGGTCCAATAAGAAGGGACACAAACAGACGCCACGTGACTCACCAACATCAGTAAACTCACAGTGCCTGTGTCTCAGTCGGTCAGTCAGCCAGCTGCACACACCATCTGCTCGACACTTGGCCACATTTCTGAACCGCTAACAGGCTCTACTTCGCCCCCGCTAACAACAAAACGCTCATACGTCCGGCACACGGATTTATTCAACAAGTGGCCCACTGCTGAGAAAACTTGGACGGCCCTACTTTATAAGTAACAAATTCGGAAGAACTGCTGCTTCATGCAGAAATTTTCTAGCTTGTTGTTCTTGTACAACCGGTAGAACATCAAGTTACACTACCGGGTACTTCACATTCGTCCAACCAAGACACTCCTCAAAACACATCGACAGCAAGTGAGAATTCTTCCTCAAAATCACAAGCTTCAGGGTCTGCAGCAGAACTGACAGAACTGCCAGTGCGGCGGGAGAAGCTGCTAACAGTGAATTTGACCCTTTGAAGACTAACGTTAGTTCGTACCTCACAGAGAACACAGGTGGCTCCCGCTATAAAAACTAATCATACAACGTGGTATAAGGAAATACTGGTCTGTTGATTATGTGAGAATCACTCAACACACTGTGGACAGCAGACTGATGCTGCGCGGCGCGCCGTCTATTGTGACCAGACGGTTACAGCAGCTGTCCGGTTACAGCAGGGCCGGACACTTACATCTAGTTACGTGAACTTCAGTCTGACACACACAAGTACCCGGTTTTACCCCAGGGTACAATTACCCCTCCTGCTGACACTTTAAACGATATCGCTCAAGCTAGAAAATTAATAATTACTGACGTAATAAAAATTAACTATAATTCTCAACCGAACGCCACCACGCCACCACTGCACCACCGTACACACTTCCAAGAACACGCAGCACTCTTCGCATATCCGCGCATTTTGCGTCCAGCCGCAGGTGATTACCGACTCATGGCGCTGTTGTCGCCAGATTTAAACCCACGTGACTTCACAGAGTGCAGGCAGTACAGCGAAGGGAGTATCAAGTCTGCAGCTGCAATACGGACTGAGGGACAGGACACATCTGATTGGTTCACATCTCGGAGTGTGTTGTATAGTCATTTGAAATGCAAAAAATGCACTTTTTCAGTTTATGGAATAAGAGGAGGGAAATAATGGGAGAATGGAGAAAAGACGCACGATGAGGAGTTCCACAGTTCGTACTCTTCACCGGACATTATTGGGATGATCAAATCAAGTTGGACTGGAATGGCGACGCTTGCAGCACGAATGGGGGAGAAGCGAGACGGGGTTCTAGCGGTGGGGGAACTCGAGGAAAGAGACCACGTGGAAGACCTAGACGTACACGGAAGGAAAACAGCGAATAGATGTTAAAGAAACAGGACGGGGAGATAAAATGGATTTATCTGTCTCAGGATTCAGGAAAGTAGTTGGTATTTTGCAGGCAGTCACGAAACTTTGGGTAACACAAAACAGTGAATTTTTGGCTAGCTGAAGAAGTGTTAGTCTGCCACGAAATATTCTGCTGCGCAGAATTAGCCAATTCGCCAAACGGTTCGATGAGCAAACAATCACCCGTCATATCGGACACTTCGAAGTCCTCCACAAAATCCGAAATCCAGCAAGTGGCGATGTTGCTTCTCGCTCCTCGCACACCCTGCACCACCTCCCACACCACACTGACTGGACTGCCTACCGCAGCGCACCGGTCACGATGACCGCGACGCCGGTGTAACTGCGGGGGGCAGCGACGTCCGTGTACGTGATCTGTCTGCATTGTCGACTACCCCGCGCTCTTTCGGCAGCTTCTTCGACACAACCACAAAGCGGGATAGCATAAATGCGGGCGCTTTGCTCGTCTAAAATTCTCTGCCTCAACTCCGTTTGTATCTCCAGTCAATAATACGTATAGGTGCAGTTCGCACCGCGCAGTAAACACAGTCTCCATTAAGGTAATGCTGCACAGGCAGATACGTCACACTCTGTCCAGCACATCACGTGACCTACCACTTGCAGTTCTCGTCCATGTCACTATAAGCTATTGAACACGGTTGGCAATTGAATGTCGGAAAGTGTGACATGGGAGGGAAGCAGATAAAGGAAAGGAAGCATGGCAGTAAAGGTTGAAAGTATGGAAGAGAGGGCTGCCCGATAAAAAATAACACACTTTCTGGCCAGTAGTTTGCATTGCTTGAAAGCCACAAAAGTTCTTTCTTCTGCTCTCCTTTTAGAAAAAAACAAAAATATTTTGCTCACAAGGACTGGAATGTCAAATGTCAAGCGAAATGGCTGCTGTGTGGAACGGAAGGTGCTGATAGCGTGGCGTTTGTTTACTTTGAGGTTTTGGCCCTCTGATGAAGATCAGTCTTTTGGCGTATGACGCCGTGTTCCTTGTAGTTCGTTACCGATGTGTCTGTCCAGCTTCTTGCCTCCGTATTCAGGTTAGTTCAGCGTGACTAGTTCTACCGGAAACTCGTTATTCTTCTACTACACTGAAGATGGAGGCAGAAAGCGCCTTCGAAACGTCGGTAAGCAATTACCCATCAACTTGGCGTCATATCGCGTAAAGCTGCCACCTGCCACAGACAGGCTGCAATCAGTCCTTCAGCAGCACAGACTGCGAGTTGGCAGCTATGCTCCTGACGTCGAACGTGCAGAATAAGAAACAAACAAACAAACATCTGGGTGTGCCTAACGTCACCTGTCAGCTACAGATATCCAACCTGTTCTGCAACACATTGCCAATGCACTGCAGTTCAATCAGACGACACAAACAACTGCACTGTACCATTAACCTTTTGACGCCTAATGTCAACTATAGTGGTCGTACCGCACCACAAACCTCTAAAGTTTCATCTTATATATTTATTCAACAAATATAGGTACTGAATATTTTAAACATGATATATACTCTCCGTTTTTTTCTCTTCAAAATGCAGTTTGTTTCATAATTCTAACGTATTTTGTTCCTGTATTATTCACATTTTATATACAGGGTGTGCTAAAATTTAAAAAATAATTCCGGCGCCAAAAGGTTAATATCCCTGCGCAAGTCTTGAGGGCATGTCACCGCACCAACTGTTGCGCTTGTTTTAAAAAAAGGGTATAGCAATCCTTGTACCGGCCTGGACAGACCCTGAGGATTACCCGAGTCTGATGTTCCTAGATTGCAAGACAATCGGCACGTGAAGGCGGTAAAGCCGCCTTTACCCTCAGTAAATATTCCTGGTACTCATTTCTGTTAGGGGCTGAGGCGACCCCAGAACAACAGGGCGGCCGGAGGGATTCCAATGAAAGCACCGTGAATCGAACCCGCGACCTTCCGGCTTGTAGCGCAGTGCCTCAATCAACTGCGCCACCTCGTGCTACACGCAAGACACATGCGAATGTGGGAGGATAATATTAAAAATAATCTTACAGACACAGGATGAGAGGGCGTGGACTGGCTATTTGTGGCTCAGGGCGGGACTAATTGGCGAGATGTCGCGAGCCCAGCCAAAAGCTCGCGGTTTCCACACAATGCAAGGAACTGGTGGCCTCTCAAGGACTCCCACCCAAGGAGACGGTTCCTTACTTTTTGTACTCGCTTCAGTATTTTCCATCCTGCTATCCAACAAGACCATCGGGCAGCCCCTGTCAGCTGCGATACTGCCTCTGCCTGTCAGTGCCAGTGCTATAACAGCACTACAGTGACACTAATGTCTATGAACCAACTCACACTTGGCACCTCCTAGTATCAACGTAGGGATCTTTCAAGATCCACCCACAACTGCAATCCAGCACGCACACCAGGCAGCTATCACAGGCACAGTTAAGCCACCCGCAGCCCTGAGACTGTGACCCACCAGACGACCCTAACAACTGTATTGGCGGTCAGGTACGCTTTGTAAAGGGTCATCGAAAAAGATGGACGAGGTTGTCTATCTCGATTTACTTGAACAGTACGTGTTTCCACAGACTGAAACCTTCGAACAAGAAATTGTAAGTAGGGTTATTTTTATGCAAGACGGAGCTCCTCCCCATTTCAGTTGCTTTGTGACTGACTTTTAAATGAGAGATTCCCTGATGCCTGGATTGGAAGGGGTGGACCGATACCCTGGCCACCTCGAAGCCCAGATCTCTCTCCACTTCATTTTTTCCTGTGGGGGTACATTAAGAACATTGTGTATGCTGAGAAGATAAGGAATATCCAGCACCTGCAAGAAAGGATCACATCAGCCATTGAAACTGTAACAGGAGACATGATTCAGAAAACGTGGCAGGAGATAGAATTTCGTTTGGACGTCTCAATAGCTACAAACGGTGCACATATTGAAATGTACTAAGGTAAGTCTAAAACTTTAAACTTTTCTGAACATTTTAAGACGCCAAATGTGTAAATCCGTCTAGTACTTTTTAAGTTATAGCGGTTTCAAATCCTGTCCATTTTTTTCGATGACCCTATATTAATCCTGCAGGTAAAGGCAAAGCCGCGCGCGTGCACACCACGAAGACACGTGGGGCAGTGGAGGTGTAACTCCACGCATTCTTAATGTACGTGATCGGCTGCATGCTCCGGACGCCGGACGACCGGACCTCCATCATCGACACAGCAGGAAGTCGGTCAGACCTGGTAACCTCCCTAGGAGTAACCACAATCCTTTGGTCGCCCAGCCCAGTGCCCTGTTTCCGTACTGGAGCATTCGGTGTTACGTGTGTGCCAGGCACAGCCGTCCTTGTGCACGACATGAACACATGTCAGCTACACACTTTCTTAACCTCGACACACGGTAGAAGTGCGTGGAGAGCTTCACACCCCAGCCGCTCTATCCCAGGAAAAGGCGCTGCCGTTATCAAATGAAGTGGGGACTGGGTGGGACCCAAACCCGTTGTCCTCTCCGGGAATCGAACAACGATTCCTCGGTTGTCTACCCCGTAATCTGGTTGCTAATTCAGTAGGCTACTGTTGACAGCAACAGGACTGTGCGTTGCGGTGTGGTGCAGCACACAGCTCAGGGCAACAGCAGCAAACACATGCCCAATGGCAGTATGCTGTCACAATACCCTACTGGTAAAATGAAGTTAATTTATGACTGGTTTTAATGTGGCTTTTAATGTGACTTTAGCAAGGCAAAGTAATACAGCTCCCTGATGATGGTCTTAGGACCGAAACATGTCGGAGCAGTTTTAGTGTTTTAATGTGTAAAATTTATTTATATAGGTGCATTAGTTGGTATAATAATTGAGTGACTCGACAACATGCACGGTGTAACAATGAAAACACATGCAATTATTTTCATTTTCAACAGCGAAGTTAAACAGACTTGGACAGTACGAAGGACCAGACGGAGGCACTGAGACGCAAGTACTGCCGTGTTCTCTACTGTCCACGCACAGACTTCTGTTGCCAGCTGAAGTGTGCCTCCATCTGCAAGCTAACTGCGCGGACCGTCGCAATAACACGCTCCATTAACCAGACACCAGTCGCTCGAAACTAAATTGTACAGCCAAGTACCTTGAAACAACTCCGCAACCTTCATTTCCGGTCATAACTCAATGGAATGAAGTCGTCTTTGAGTAGCTGACAGTCGCTCATCTAGTCAAGAAAATATCCGGAATTTATGAATCCGAAAATCCCTTACTGTGCCCAAAATATTCCGCCGAAGGACACCATCCTTCGTAAATTTTATCCATAATCTTACACCCTTTTTTAAGACTCACTTTAATAATATCCTCAAATGTACGCCTCGTCTACTGTGAAGTCTTTAAGTGCGTTGTTAACGACACTGCCGACCGCTAATATGAGACGCTATAGCGTCGGAGATACAAGAGTGGAAGAATAGGAAGCATTGGTCGATTGATATTGGCAGAGAAACTGAAGTAGTCGGACAGAAACTGAAGCAGTCGGACAGAAACCTGTCCCAGTGCCACTTCGTCTACCAAAATTCCCATATGGACAGGTCTAGGACTGAAGCCGGGCCTCCGCGATTAGAGACTGGTGATAACCGCCTTAGACGGTGTTGCCACAAGTGCCACATCTAGCCCCGCTTAACACTTTATCCACCCTTACATCATCCTGCAGAGTGCAAGTTCCTAGCGTCGTCCGGTTTCTTCATTTTCACAGGTTCAAATCGTGGCGCAGACAAGCGACAGGCGCGCAACTGTGCAACTTTGCCCTCGTGCTACAAGCCAAACCGAAATACTGCAAACACAGAATAGTGTATGCTGTATGCAACAATTACCGTACATTGCTTTTGTTGCTGCTGTCGTGAGCACAAAGTTATGCCCAAAAAATCAGCGTCGACATAAAATCAGCCGATACATCACACACACCTACATATCTGAAGGCAACTACTGTTTTATATTGCGGACCGCACAGAGAACACGTACTGCCCGTTCTTGCCAGTATGTACGGCAGAAACGGCTGTTAGAGCGATGTGCAAGTACTGTGAAAGAGCTTCTGTGTGCGATTCGAAACCTCGTTTAAAATCTCTGTTATTAAACAGGCCTTAACATAAAAACTTACATTTCATAGGTACAGCACTGCTCCATCTCTAAACACTCAGCTACCAAACACTACGATACCTAACAGACATGCCACTACAGCCCGCCTGAAGAACAGGCACTTTGCTGCTGAAACAGGAGCTGCAAGCTGAACACCACCACAGTGTGTTTGCAACTAACATTACGTTACATTACAGTGACACCGAACACAACACAAACTCGTGACGTAACAACAGTACAACACTCAGGATCGCATGCAACATTGTGGTTGTTTCCTACAACCATGGAGGTCTGCTCCACACATTTTCAGTCCATCCAACGTCCTAATCTCAGAAACACCGACCGTGCAGGGAATCCCCCCACCACCACCACCACCAAAAGGTTTAACACAGCCACCTGATCTGTATGCTTCCTTCAGTACTACCAACATACACGAAGAAATGTCGGTCTGCATTTATTTTGCTTATTGGAACTGCAAAAGGAACGCACCTGCCCTCTATTAACATCAAGGTTAACAGATCGCTTGACAAATCAGTCTAACTGACGTCAGAAGCAGCATAATTTGGCTACATGTTCCGGCTAGCATTAGAAGTCACCGTCAGGCCAGCAAACAGTCACAACAATGTGTGCTACGACGAAAGCTTTTGAGATCCCAAGTCCCTCCGTACGGTAAGTGCTCTTGTGTAGCGTGAAAAGGTAGCATTTGGTTTGCTTTAACAGAGCAAGCAAACTGTTGCCCGTGGCTTGATGCTTGTTGGGCACATACAGATGATTTGGGTCGATATATACAAAATATACATGCTTGGGGTATTACTGTTGATTTCGGTGCAGAATCTTTTGTCTTCGAGTTTGCTATCCAAAAATTTAAAGATTAGGATATACAGAACTATAATTTTGCCTGTTGTTTTGTGTGAGTGTGAAACTTGGTCGCTCACATTGAGGAAGGAACGTAGGCTGAGGGTTTTGAGAATAGGGTGTTGATGAGGTTATTTGTGCCTAAGAGGGACGAGGTGACAGGGGAGTGGAGAAAATTTCATAATGAGGAGCTTAATGATCTGTATTGCTCACATAATATTGTTCGGGTGATCAAATCGAGAATAATGAGATGGGTGGGGCATGTAGCGCGTATGGGGGGGGGGGGGCGGGGGAGGCGCAAAAAGGGTTTTGGTGGGGAAACCTAAGGGAAAAAGATCACTTGGGAGAGCCAGGCATAGATGGGAGGTTAATATTAAGAATGGATCTTGAGGAAATGATGTGAGGATATGGACTGGACCGAGCAGGCTCAGGCTAGGGACAGGTGGCGGGCACTTGTGACTGCGGTAATGAACCTTGTGTTTCCATAAAATGAGGCAGTTTCTTGACTAGCTGAAAACCGGTTAGCTTCCCAAGGACTCTGCTCCATGGAGTAACTAAGTAAGTATTACTGTTGATAATTGTGACGTAGAAAATGACGATGTTTTAAGGTTAGGCCGAAACTTGCAGCAGCCAAGTCGCTCCTAACCTAACCTAACCTAATCTAACCTAACCTAACCTAGCCTAGCCTAACCTAACCTAACCTAATCTAACCTTACACCAACAACAGCAGCAGTGTCAGACTGGTGTGCCATTCTACCTGTCTCTTACAGTACGCACACCTGGAATAAAGAGGGCTTGCATTTACAACTAAACACATTGCTGCTTATCGCTTAAGTGGATCAGTAAGGTGAGACTTCCTTGAAAGATAGCCAGCATGGAAACGGTTAAACAGTCGATTCAAGCACGGCGTGGGTTATAAATAAACAAATAAACAATTTATACGTTCCCATCATGTAAGACGCTGCCACAATATCCACGCGATGCTCCACGGTCTCTTCCATCTGTCGATTCTTTATTGTTAGAGCAAACCAAGCGTTAATTTCGTCTATCGGAGTGTTGCTATCTGGTTTGCCACGCTCTGTTACATACTCGATGTTCAGCTGTTTCTTCAAAATCAGCTCCTACCTCAATCATAAAAAATGCTTCTTCGCGAAGATCGCGCATGCGACAGAATAAAATACAACCCGAAAGAAACGGACGCCACTGATAGCAGGGAGTGACTCACTCATACACTGAGTATTGCATGTAGACAAACACGTAGTTGGTTTATCCACTGGTATGGCATTTTGTCACGGATTCTGCCGTAACCTAGAGAAGAGCAAATGGAAGGCGCCTCATATTCTGAAACAGAACTAAATAAATCACATACTGTGCAGCGGTTTGTTACGTACGTTGTAGCTCGGGTACAAAAATCGGCTCAAGAACAATCGGTCGATCTGTTTAGGTGCTCGACAACACCAACAATAGGCCTACCAAAAAAATAATTATAATTATAATAATGACGTCACTCCTTTTGAGCAGACCAGTCGCTATTTATTTATTCAATTACAATCTGTGTAACGCCGGCGTCGGTAACTCAGGGTATAGACAGTCTTTTTGGAAAAGCTAACAGTTGCTCAGGTCGCCAAGAAACATCCCGCTTTTTATGTAACTCCTCACCGCTTGAAGGTTCAGAACACTCCAAACAAAATAATAAAATTGTAACAGACAGACAGACAGACAAGCAGTACCGTCTGCATTGTTTCATTTTCAAAACGCGCTGAACTCTGTATGGCGGTCAGATGCTAATTCCTCGGATTACAGAACTATATTGAAATAAAATATCCTTGCCTTCAGAGTACAGTCATGTCAGGCAGGTCATGGCGGTACCAGTGAGGACACACAACTTGCCGCTCACATTGCACCTGAGCGCCACTTCTGCAGCTACGAAGCTGCAGGACCGAAGTGTAACAGGAACGGCAGGCCTGCAAGTTTCCTTCCACTTATCTAAGTAGGGCAGTTAGCTACGTCGACACTGGATGGAAGCGGGGTTTAGTTTTCAGCTGCGGCCGCTTTATCCCAGAATAAGAGGCCCCGTTGTTCAATTCATAGGCGGCTTGGCGTGCCCCGTAGCACTTGTGGATGCTGTGGCTATGAAGAAATGTCTGTCGATGTTGGGAATCGAACCAGTGTCCTCAGCAGGGAACACTGAGCAGTCTGAAGGGTCAGCCGAAATCAACAGCTCCACTGTTCAAAATGTTATTTTACTAACTGCCTTTGAAAGGCAATATATATATATATATATATATATATATATGTGTGTGTGTGTAAATAAATAATCAAATAAAAGTAAACAATTTTATGGCAAAATGAATAGGTTAAAGGTGGACAAAGCTACAGAATTTCGTGGTTTTCCTTCGTTCCCACCGCACGAACAAACACATGCCAGTCAGATATTCTTCGCTCTGTCAGTAGCCGTGCCCAGATGGCGGTCAGGAACTGCTGCATTTAAATACGAGGTTGTCTCCCTGACCTTCAGCGTACCGTGAGCATACTGTCAGCATACCGTGAGCGTACCGTGAGCATACCTTCAGCACATCGTAAGCATACCGTGAACATACCGTGAGCGTACCGTGAGCATACTGTCAGCACACCGTGACCATACCGTGAGCGTACCCCTATTCTAGATGTGACCTAAACTCCTCCTCTCAACGCTTTTCCATTGCGGAATTACTTTTGGTGCAGAAGCATGAAACTGATCTATATACTATATAAAACATGCAACTCCTACCTCACAGAGAACAGTTCGTCATCACAAAGACCAGCCGGCTATGTTGTTTAGATAAATAATCGGTACGCTGTTGATTGAGAGCAACATACAAAACATGTCAACACACTCCACGGGCAGAAAGAAGTGTTTCGCGACGCTACAGCAGGTGGTGCATATCGTTACCACTGTGCTGTTACCACTTTAAATCCAACACCTTCGGGATACTTAGCAAGAAGCATACAAATCCGATCTGTGGTCACCAAACACAACGGTGGAATGGGGTTGGGGTGGGGGCGTGACGCCGTACTCACTGGTGAGCCTGAGGGCTGTGTCAGGCGACCTTTGTGGCTGAGTCTAGGTCTGTAAGCTGATGTGGCTGGTCACCTGCCCCTGGGCTTCTGCTGGGGGTCACCTCCTGACAACTCTTGCGACAACACTGTTGTCTCTTCTCGCACTGTTTGTGATGCTGGTGTGTTGCCTTAACTCCTGCTACTGCCTGAGACACTAGCGACATCTCTTGACCAAAACTCTAATCTATAAGCCCAGTACCAATCTCCACCACTGGTTCAGGTTCCTCAAGTAATAACAAAGGAAAAAGCCTGACTATAAGTTGTTATTATTATTGTTGTTGTTATTAAAATGTGCTTTTATATTCTGATCTTAATGTAGCTAAAAGCGCAGGGCCAAACAATACCGCCATTGCAACCAACACTGCACCAAGCTAGGAATGAAGCAAACCCCTCGTGCAACTCACAATATACTTACTTACGACTGCCCACGGAATTCTTATATATTTTTTGCCGTACGTAGACCGATATATCGATATATCGATATGACAGTTCGTTGCTGTAATCCCCCTTCGTGCGTGTGCAATGCACTTCAGATTATTCAGCAACAGTGAAGACCGCTGCACTGCGACAGACCGACAGAACATATTACAAAAAAACACGCACAACTGTCAACACTAAAACGTAACGACATTGACATGGCTGTGGTTTTCAGAAGTCGTGGTTCGAGGCCTTCTGCGAATGCCACCAAGACATCACGAAATAAACCACTGCAAACTGCGACACTAGTAACACGCACATCAGCACTTCCAGTGTTGTGTTCAGCATCACGCTACATCCTACTGTCAATCCGTAAGCCAATTCACACGATCTATTGGCCGCACTGCACCGCTCACACTCGATATATGTTCCACGTTCTCACTGCACACCAACCGAACAACACTTGTTCTGAACAAAGCGGCAGGCAGGCCGGCCGGCAGACCAAGTTGCGGCGCGCGATGCTACAGCACTACTGCCGGGATGCTGGGACAGCTGCACGGCTAGATGTGAAGGTGCATTGATCGAACGGCCTGAACAGAGGGCGGGCTGGCGACGGGTGAGAAGGAGTGAGACAGCATGAGGGGGACTGGGAGCTCCCGTAGACCCAGGGACTCTCCTGCTCTCCCGCCGAGAGATATCACTTTGGGACAGACCGCAGAGATATGGGAGCTTTCAATTGTAGTGTCTTAGCAAAAGAGTCTTCCAAAAACGGTCTTCACGTTTATCTTTCCCTCTTCATAACTATGCCCAAGTTGCAAAAGGATAGGCCTATTGTATCTTCGGGAATCATACAAAATTCCAATGAGATTCATAAAAGGACGATATCAGCTGTGAGCACGGACAAACACAGGACGATATCAGCTGTGAGCACAGAAAAAAACAGGAAGATATCAGCTGTGAGCTCAGCCAAACACAGGACGATATCAGCTGTGAGCACAGACAAACACAGGACGATATCAGTTGTGAGCACATGCAGACAGATGGCGATATAAGCTGTCAGCACAAACACAGGACGATATCAGCTGTGAGCTCAGGCAAACACAGGACGATATAAGCCGTGAGCACAGACAGACACAGGACGAT